>Ga0310695_10012294_pt1 | contig 12022 bp, 7 predicted proteins | sample RumenRJG_04DNA_FD_203882 | JGI IMG/M metagenome (GOLD analysis project Ga0310695, IMG submission 203882) | Bovine rumen microbial communities from Lethbridge, Alberta, Canada - RJG_04 (v2) (version 2) | ecosystem: Host-associated > Mammals > Digestive system > Stomach > Rumen | place: Canada... | reverse complement strand
TGATCAATTCCAATCTCTTGCTGTTGACCATCCTTGAAGAATACTTGAACAGATGTAGTATCATCATATCTAACTTCTACCGGAATACATGTTGTTTCATCCGCTTCATTAGGAAGAAGATCTTCGCCTAATAACGCATTGATCAAAGTACTCTTTCCGGCCCCTTGGGTTCCAAGAAAAGGTACAATAATATCAGCTTTATTGATTTTATCTTGTAACTCTATAAGGCGCTTACCCAAATGTTCTTCACCTTTGCTATATTTTTCAAGTAATTCATATATACGAGAATTTTCATTGAACATATGATTTTATTCCCCCTTCATCCCCGAAAAGAGCCTTACTATTCCCGGCTTCTTTAAATAGTCCGCCATTCTATCAAGTTGTTCTTTCTGTATTGCGCTTGACATTTCAGCCTTCTCTGTACTCGATATTAATAAATCGATTTTATTTGCAAACTCATTAAAACCTGTTGTAACACTATCAATATTATCGCTCATCTTAGTATTAACTTCCTTAAGCGATTTAACAGCTGATTGATTCTCATCAACTTTAGCAGAAAGATCTGACAGTAATTCTATTATTCTCGAAAGATCCTCACTGTTATCATTTATTTTTTTTATTGAAGAGCTAATTCTATCCAGCGAAGCTAACGTGTCTTCATTCCCTCTTTCAACACCACGAAGCTTATCAGATACATCATCTATTTCCTTCCTGACATCGCGCAAAGAATCTAACACTTCCTCTTGCGACATTTCACCCTTTAATGATGATATTTCTTTAGTAACAGCGTCTTGACCATCATGAATCCCCTGAATACTCCCCTCAACTGAAGCTTGTAATTTTTCAATTATCCTTTCGGTAGTATTATCAACCTCAAAAACCATCCGTCATGCCCTCACTTTCATGATACTTTTAGCTATTAGTCCAACCGAATACTCATCGCAATAAATCGGATATTTATTTCTAAGATAATCCAAGTATTCCTGTTGCTCTGCAATCTCCACCTTGGGACTGTATTGTTGCTCTAAGAACGAAATGTTGAATATCGGATTATCATGATTAATCCAAACTATGCTTCTTGAACTAATTCCACTGAAGTCACGAAGCCATAACATATTTCTTAGTCCTTCTTCAATTCCGCCACTATTACATAATTCCTCAAAGTCCTGAACCACCCATACTACAAAATCATTTGGTTCAACAATCTTTGGCAAACAAATATTCTTAACTTTTTTCTGCTCCATTCCAATTTGAGAAGCGTTTACCAAAACGAAAAAGCACGTATCAACGCCATCCGCTTCCTTCGGCGCATCTTCTTCAAGAAGGTGAATAATCTTCAAATCGGATATTCCGGAATTCCAATCAAAATGATTCTCACAGTTTTCATCCCACCCCAGAAGAATTGGTATATACCCTTCAAGCTTTTCGTGATTTACCAAGCTCTTCATCACTTGATTATTCTGCACTTTTTTTATCTCAGACGATAGCTGAAGGATATTACTTGATATATTTCCAACTTCAATTTCTTCAACATCCTGTTTACACTTCCGTTCGCTTGCTGAAAAAACTTTTTCTATTTCAACTAATTGTTCAAGTTTTTTTTCAAGTGAATACAACACATATGAGAACCCTTGTAATTTTTTTTGTTCAACTTCTGTAGTTTGTCTAATCAAAGCCTTTTCTTTGTCTGTATGCAACATATTTTTTATGATTTCACAAACATTAGCACAATTTGCATACCAACCGCTTAATACACTTTTATAATGTTCGCTTTCACGGTTAAGATACTCGAGAATATCACGCTTTGTTGCTTCCACATCAATAACTTGCACAGTTTCAGTAACATATTCATAACCCTTATCCTTATCTTTAGAAAACAAGCCTTCGACTCGATCAAAAAATCCTTCAACACCGGCTTTTTTATGTTTTACCTTACCTTTTTCTTCATTAAAAAATGCCTTTGCCTTTTGATAATCAGATACAACCGGAACTGTATACAAGTCTCTGGCCGGAATATGTACATATTCACAAAAATGTACCATTCGTCTATTAGATTCTTTTATCGAATTGTATATTTCATTTTCAAACAATCTGACGATATGATTTATATTTGCAATAAAATATTTGGCATTGTCTTCGTTCATTTCGTCTTTTACGCTATTACGTTGATATCTAAACGACTCATCAATCCGTTCTACAATTACTTTTTTCACAGAATCATTTGAAGAAATAAATTCATCAATTTCAATGATTTTATTGTCATAATCCAACTTGGGAAACGAAAGGTTCGGAACATCTATTGATTCAAGCTTAACAGCAGTTTCAGCTGAAACTTCACGAACAGATTTATAAATATTCAAAATCCTAACCTGCTCAATAATCGGATGTAATTCGTTGAGTCTTTCTTTGATAGTATCCAAAAAAAGATCAAACTGTGATTCATTATAGTCTTTCTCCGTTATCTGGCAGTTAGTTGAATTTTTATTTTTTGTTCTCCAAATAAGGGCGTTAATTGCTGATATTTGTATGATATCAACGCTTTCCCTATTGGGTACTGACGAGTAATCAACTACTCGTTTAATTCTTTCGTAGTGTTCTTTAGCGACTTGCTGTTTAGTTTTTTTACCACCCGGTGCCTCCCTAACAGCATCAAGTTTATTCTGAATGATCATTATAGGGCACTTATATCTGGCAACAGTATCTAACACTTCACATGCATGAGCATCACTTGTTGTCTTAGTCGTGGTCACATATACACAATAATCTATTGTGGGCACCAATGTTTCTAAAGTGATCTTCTCATGTGCTTCTAGTCCATAAGCATTTAATCCCGGGCTGTCTATAAGAAGGACATCATCCCCGAGTTCAAATGTCGGTGTTTGTAATTCTATACTTGCAACATTATATTGATTATTAGGATTATATCGTTCATCGCTATAATGAATCAGATTATCTCTGCAGGCATCATCACCAATAAATATCTTTTTATTTCCATCTTTAAAATGTACAATTATTGCATTTTCATGTCCGTAGGTGCAACATACAAGAACCCCTGAAGATGGAACTACCGCGCTTGAAAGAATATCTAATCCAAGAATAGCATTGATCATTGTGGATTTTCCGCAACTGGTATCACCAATAATACCCACACGTATCTTAGTATCAAGCCAATATTCCCTTCGTGATTTAATCCACCCCAACTTATCCGCATACAGCTCTGCTATTTGAGGATCATATGATATAAGTCTTTCGTATTCGTCTAAATATTTAATGCTTTCCATATTTTAATCTTCCCTATCAGGATGTAACGCACCACAAAACCACTTGCTAATCAGCATCTACTCGTAACTGATACTATCCACAATGTGAGCAGCGAAATAAATATCCGTATAAGCTTCCATCCTTTATATGATTATTTCGTGCATCGTTCCATCCATCATAAAAACCCACCTCTTCAAAATAATCATCTACTCTTCCATGTCTGTATAATTAACCCGTTCGAACTGTACCAAGTTATACTCACAGTAGTCGTTAAACCTGCTAGGCACCGCCCTCTTCAAAATATAGTTTTCCTTGATATAAAATTTATAAAATCAAACAATTTATTTACTCAACTAAATAACTTCCTCAAGGGTATCTTTTCTGTAATACACCAAGCTATCAGCGGTACTAAAACGTGCCCATTTTCCCTCTTTTGTTAAAAAAACGATGTACGTGCAGTCATAAGCATCAATCAAAGGTAAAATCCCCATTCCTACGACATCAATACCAAAATCATTTTTTGCATTTATTATTTCATCAAAAGTTAGAGCCCTTCTTTCTTCGTCAAAAAAACCTACAGTTCCAGCATACGAAAGAAGCTTGGCTACAGTGTCGTTTAATTTTACGCCATATACAGCCTCTACTTGCGCAACCCTTTCGCTTTCTATTTTATTGTTTAGCACCGCATTAATATAATCATTTTTATTCATCCGTTATCTCCCTCCAATATTTTCAACTACTTTTGTACACGATCCACTTTTCGAATGAATCTCACTATGTTTCTCTACACTTAATGGAGTGATATTATTTGCTTCATTTTTTCCACCTAATCCAAGTGGTTGGATGTGATGAGCATCATAGCACATTCCCGCCGCTCTAATCATTATCCCCTTCTCATTGTAAACAGCTGTTTTATACCTCGGCCATTCCCTATTATTGTTCTTCTCCCATTCCTCCCTTAATTTAGTCTTATTTTTATCAAATTCCTCTCTTTTTATTTCTGTAATCTCAGGCGATTCTTTTTTAAATTGCGATACGTCCAAGGTATTTGTAATTGTTTCCGGACAATCCGATTTATTCTTTAAATCATCAATATAATCCTTTACTACCTCGTATAATTCGCTATTATTATCCGGTTGGATTCTCCTTTTTATATCTATTTCTTCTTTATCTTTATCTTTTTTTATCTCTGTAATCTCATTTTTCTGAATTTTATCTTCATCCAACCGACTAATATTCCCCCCCATATCTGAAATATTAATTCTCTTATCAGTATCAAAGCTCAATTTATTTGAATCATATTTTATTTCTGAATCATCAATTCGTTTTGAAATATCAATTAAACCTTTATCAGTCTGAGATTCATGTTTTTTTTGCACTTCAGAAAAAGGGAAATTTAACTCTTTTGAAATCAACTCTCCTATCATCTGAGACCTCCTTTTCGAATCCAAATTTCAAGTGAATCCCTATTATTTGTTTCACATATAAAATAATATGTTATAGTCGCCTGAATAATATCTCGCCTAACTTGATCATCTATTTTTTCTTTTGACAATAATTCATTCACTCCTCTAGTCCATTCGCATGCATCCGCCTCATTCATGTAAGCATCTTTTATTTCTTGAGTTATATCCGGAAATAGTGCATTCATAATAGGCGCGAGTTTTGTCATATCTGGATCTTTAGGCGGGTTTTCCATCATTCTAATTATTGATACTTTTTCATAAGAAGTCAGATTTAAATTCTCTAAGCGTTTCATAACCTCATCTCGGCTCACTACTTTTCCCAACTTCATACCTTTACTCAAAATATTGGCAACAAACAATCTATCGTCATATGAGATGTTATATTTTTCCTGTATTGGTTCGTAATGATACGCGCTTTCCTTAACATAGAACTTTTCAACCTTACAAAGTACCGGCTGGATCCATTCATTTTGGAATACTGCGGCGACTCCGCATGGAAGCTTGGCAAGTTCATTTATCTGATCATCATTTAGATTTGCCGCTTTTCCAACAAGTTCCCTATCTCCCTGATCGGGAAGCCTCATGATAATCTTAGTGTTGGTATTTCTTATAACAGACATGTCCATTAATCCCGGTGCCTGATCAGCTATAATGAATCCCTCACCATATGTTCTCATCTCAGCTATAGCATTTGCCAGCATCTCAACGCTTTTTCCAAAAATATTAGAGCTTTCTGTCGGTTGCTCAACAGAGGCCCTCCTTAACAGATTATGAGCTTCTTCAAGCACAGTGATATGTCGCATATCGGAATTCATTGAAATATCGCCCTTCATTCTGAACTCCTGCAATTTTAAAACTAGCATTCCCATTATCAACGACTTTGTTTCAGATGATCCTATACGGCTTAAATCTACAATAACATTTTGTTCAAACAGCTCTTCTCCTGACAGTTCATTATTCGAAAAAATCAAGCTATTTATTCCTGTCGTCAAAGATTGAAGTCTTGTCAACAAAGCACCCTTATAAGCCCCTTTGTTTTCGTTATCATACTCACTGCTTTCAACGATAATCTTTATGTTCCTTGCAACATCAGCGAAATTAGGATAAAAATCCTTATCATATTTATTAGTTGAGGACATCAAATCCCATCCACAATCAATATAAGACTTCTCTATGGCACTCTTAAGAACCGCCGGCATAGCCGCATACATCGGCCAGCAGACATTAAAAAGCTCAACCAATCTATCCATATGTTCTAATATATGTATCTGATCAGGAAAGCTAAACGGATTGATTCTAAGAAGTGAAGTCAACTTCGGATTAGTTCCATATACATAAACATCTTCATCTTTACCGAATACATTCTTGTATTCCCCCTTCGCAGGCTCCACCACCAAGAAATGTATTCCTTCTTTTCTGGCACTGTTGAGGATATGATATATCGTATTACTCTTTCCAGATCCCGTGCTTCCTGTAATAAAGGTGTGCAATGCAAGTGAATTTATAGAAAGATTAACATCAACAGCTTCCACACAATGCATATGAAAGATTTTCCCAAGCTTAATCTTTGATTCCAACTTCTTATCCATCATTTCAAATGTGGAAACATTTCTACCAAATTCAGCACATTCGAATACCGGTAATCCAGCTATGGATTTCCTCGGAAAATTAAGCGAATACGCCAATTCCTTTCCTGAAAGCGTCGCTGTTGCAGTTACAGCTGTCGGATATACAAGAAATGTGTTGTCATTTTCTACAATTCCCGGATTTAATCCAAACTGAGGATGGCGGAGATCAAGCAAATAATTACATATTTCTTTTGCTTTTTCTTTTTCATTTTCAGTATCTATATCATTTCTCCAAAGGTTAACAGCGCAATCCGACATATACGATTCTTCACCCTGCGTCAATGCAAGATAAGAATGTGCCACATTATTAGCAATATTAAAATCATCACTTAACACATATGCAGCAAAATCCCACATACCAAGTGCTGTACCTGTTTCATATCGTTTCATCTGCTCCTTCAATACTTCAAGGGCATGAATAATCTCAAAGTTTGCGAAGTTTTGTGTTATCCCTTCGTTCTTTCCAATCGTTGCAGTAACACTTGATGATCTTGCAAAATTTGCTCCGACATTTGCCCCCAAACTTGTACTTGATGCAGTACCAATAGCCTTAGCAAGTCCGTTTGTAATTGCGCGACCTGTGTTACTTGTAAGAGTTCTTCCCACTGTATTTGCAACTGATGTTCCGGCAGTTTTCGCCAAGGCGTTACTTACTCCAGAAGCGGTAGAATGACCTGACATAGCCGAAACAGCATAAGAGGATGATGTGCCAACAGTATTGGTATTAACTTCTGATGTTCCTTCTGATAAAGCACTAGAAAGAGTCGTTGTTCTTCCAGTAGATATTGGGCTTAATCCTGCATTAATAGTTTTCGCAGTACTAGATGTATCTGTCACCGTACTATTTGTCCCCAACGCTGTTGCAACACTTTCATTTGTCCCAATAGTACTTGTATTCGTATCACTTGTACTGTCAGTGATCATTGAATTCTCACCTTTAGTATCGGTTAGACTTTTCTGCTTAGTTTGTGTATCACTCGAATTTTCTGCCACCGATTCGCCTGAATTATTAGTCTGAGAACGATTCCATGTATAGCTTGAATTTGTTCCCTCCTGTATTCCTGCACTCGCTCCGACATTTACTCCTACAATCGCCATACCGGTCATGGAAGCAGACTGTGTATAAGTATAATTTGTTGACCACTGTGAGTAAGGTACCAGCCCTGAATAAATGCGTGATAACTCCTGTTTTCTTTCCTCAACATCGTTAACCGGCGTAGCAAGAAGAATAACTGTATATTCCTCTTTAGAATTTGTCGGTGCATACCCATCCAACAATTTCTCTATAGTCTGACTTATGAACTTCTCCGATTTCTCTGTCGGAATATTTGATGCGATAGCAACTGAACTGTCTTTATACTTATTAAGACAAGGAACCCGTCCGCAATCAGGCGTTCCTTTACCATCGGTACCAAGCTCAGATCCCGGAAAATTTCCACGTATTGCCGACCCTATTCGTTTTGCCAAGCTTTCAATCTTATAGTTATCACTGCGATTTAACGTATTTACGACCGCAAGATATACATTTGTCTTCTCCGTTGTTCTGTTGAAAACAAGTGCTATATTGCAATCCTCATTTGAAAGAACAGCATACACATTAACAAGCTTTTCCAGACTATTCTCTTCTTTATCTGTAACCCACTTAGTAATATTGAAATATCTAATATTGAAATTTGGATCAAACGGACGACCATACTCAGCCGTAGGATCTAACGGCAAATATAATTGTCTGATCTGAGTAAGATATGAATTAAAGATCTCAACACCATTCTCCGCCAAAAGCCTCGCTGTAAGCTCAACAGCTTGTGGATCACTCGGATCAGGCTTTTCAGACATGTACTTATCTTTTTGGTTTTGAATCTGAGCTAATTGATACGGACTCAGTTGGGATAATTTAGCAACATTATCTGCAGTTTTCTGACCTGCTTTTACTACCCAATTCTTAACAATCCCCATACGTTTTCCCCTTTAATTTATCTGATTTTCCAAGCCATAAGATTCTCAATCTGACCTACATACTCTGCCAATCTGGCCTGTCTGCTCTCAAGATCAGAAATCTTTTCGGAATCAATCCTAATTTCTTCTACAAACCCTCTGAGTGTAGGATTAAGTTCCTGTATATGATTTGATATATTTTCAAGTAGTTCCGCACTCCATCTGATAAATGCAGCCTTATGATTCTCACTTATCTTTGTGAAAGTGTTATTAACATATTCTTTAAGCTTTCGATTATAAGTCATACCCAATTTTGCAAGGTTAAGCCTATATGTATCACCAATCTTTATTACGCCTAAAGAAATCATATACTTCTTAAAATCCTCTTTAGGAAAAATATCCTCTATTGACTCTTCAAAAGGAATATCCTGATAAGCAGCAATCATTTCCGTCAGCTCAGTCTTTTTGTCTTCAATAATAGTATTGTCTTCCAGGATTATTGATGTTAATTTCAATTTTAAATCAACAGCATTTTCCTGCCAGCATATCCTGGAATTCTCATTAAGTATACGATTGGCATTTGATACAGCATCCGAAAACTGTTTTTTTACCTCCTCAAACAGTGCATCCGCTGCATTTTTATCAATCTCATGCTCAAGTTCAGTAAGCTTATTAACTTCTTCAGACGTTCCAAATAATTTATCCCAAAAAGATATAGCCGTTTTTTCAGCGTCTAACTTCTTGTCAATATATCCGGTCTCATCCTTCTTTTGATCCGTAAATTTTTGTTCCAAATATTTCAGCTGAACCTGCGTCATACTGCTTCCGGATTTAATGACAGCTTTTTGCATATGTTTCGGATAATCAATCTCATACTGCATTCTCCGATTGTTTATCTGATTCTCTATACCTGTCAGAAGATTCAGAGTATTCGATTCAAGTACAGCATTTCGTTTACCTTTTAATTCTTCCCTCGCAACCTTTGCACTATCTATCGTGATCCTGGTATGTTCCAAAACTCTTCGAAGAAATCTTTGTGATTGCTGACACTTGTTATAAGCAGAATAGTTTGATGCAAATGATTCAATGGATTTCTCAAGGCAATACATTCCGCTGTTTGCATAGACAAGATTTTGGCATTCTTCAGACACTTTAATCATAGAAGCCTTCATCTGACTGGGCAAAATATCATATTTATACAATTGCGTATAGAAACGTCCTTTAGGCTCAGAGAAATTTATCTTCTCTGTCATATAGACTCTTGCGTAATTATCATCTACAAAGTCACCATCATTTTCACATTTTGCTCCTAACCCCATTACCGATGAAACGTAATATATGCCAAATGAATACATACTCCTCGGGATTGCCTGTCTTAAAATATCATCTATCTGTTCCTGATCAAATCCACCTTTAGGCAGCTTGGCTTTATCCGCTTTATTGACAACAATCATAGTAAATCTGGCATCTACCAAATCTTCATATTGCTTTATCTCATCATATAATTTCAGGTTATCTTCTGTATCCAACGTATCACTTGTTGCAACAAATATAGGAAGGCCGTTTGTGAGGTTCTTCATAGCTTTTTTAAGAACCTCTTTGTGTTTTTCATTTGAAGCTGTGTTTGATCCGGGAGTATCGAATAATATATATTTATTTGATGAATCCTTTAATAATCCGTCCTCATCATAAGGAACTTCCAATTCGATCAAATCAGATACTCTGCCCTGCTCAGCACATCCGTCATCATCAATACCATAATGATTGATAAATGCCAATGCAGCGCCCACTCGAACCGGAACTCTTTGATCTTTAGTTGCCTCAAGAGATTCTTTTATTCCATCAACAAGTGCATTGGACATTAATTCTGTCTGTATTCTGTCATGCTCATCAAACAAAACCTGTATATTCTTTCCATCATATGCCAGGTTTATAAATGCTCTGTTTTGATCATCAGACTTTGTGATCTTATATACCTTTGCCGTTATAGGCTCATCGCCACTTGGAAGAATCTCGTTTCCAATAAGCGCATTTATAAAAGACGATTTTCCTGAGCTCACATTTCCAAATACACAAATCGGTATCATATCGCTTGCAGCCTCAGAATACCTGTCGAGATCAGCCTGAACTTCTGTCTTATCATCTACACTATCCTCGATAAGCTCCTTCAGGCCACCAAAAATTGTGCTCACTTCATGAACTATATCTCTGGCATTATTCAGATATTTTCCGGACTGATGACAAATAATCTTATCCTTATATTCTTCTGAGCCGCATACCTTTGAAAGCTCAATATAATCATCGTCTGTACCTTCAAAAGTGAGATCTATAGGTTCATTCCCGGAATGATATGCATGAATGATCTCATCAACAATTTTATTAACCTTAAACGGGAAAAAACCGGTAGTAAACTCTACTCCTACAAGTTTGCTGGATTCATTATTTTCAGGAATAACCTTAACCCAATTTTCCCCATTCCATCTCTGATAAGAGATCTCTTTGCAATATGGATTGCTCACAATTTTAACCTTGGTCATTTCAGCCCTCCTTAATCATCATAATCCACGTTCAGCATGACGATTCAGTGTTATAACCCCATCCTATATCCCCACGCGTCCATTATTTTTCCCTTGTCTTCAGCTTCGCAATAATTTATGCAGTTTGTATATAATATAATTCAAATTCTACCACTTATTATTACTTTTCCACAACGTTTTTGACGTTTTAAGCAAAATTTTATCGCAATCTGCAGCTAATCCGGTCGCATGTATAATATATAATTTTAGCCCATTCCGGGCAGTTCCATCCCCACCGTTTTGGTGGTGATAATGCAAACATCAAAAGAGGGCGCCTCTCGGCGCCCTCTTCATATCTCCCTCTGTAAACCTGCTCTGTGTTATTAGTGTATGATCTCATTCAGATAGTCCTCCATGCCCTGAATGAACACGAGTTCGCGAGTGCCGTCGTTGTGTATAAGGCACTCTGATTTCATCCCTATATCATCAGCTAAATCTTAGCTGAGTCAAATTAATGCCGGATGCAAATTTTTCGTACATATCAATTTTTCTTTTATATACTTCAATTATAAAGTTGATCCTCTCTTCGCTGACTTGCGAATCCATACTGTACATCTCTTTAATATGCTCAGGTGCAGGCAACAATCCTACATCAATAAGCTTTCTATTCTGAACATATTTCAGTAATTCTAGTTCCTTATCATTAAATCCCTGCGAGTCCTGGGACAACACATATTTGTCCGTGACAGGAACCACATCCCTGCCTGCAAGCATACTTTTCCCGTTATCATAAATTGGCGCCATGGATATAAATCTAAGAGTATCCGCATCCCGTAAAACAGATATGTTTGTAAGATGTCTGTCACGATTGCTGAAGATAAAATCTATCAGAATTTCAAACTCCAGATACTCTCGTACAGCATTGTCATCCAGTCCATTTTTCTCGCACACATTTATGAAGTGTTCATATCCAGAAATGTTATTGGGCTTTTGCTCACTAGTCATGACAGCATATGCAGATACCAACTCTTTTTTCTGCGATGTAAAAAGATCGGAAATGCAGCCATAAACATCGCCATATCATTCTCCCCCTAACATATCATTCTCGTATTCATTTTCCAGTGACATCCATGCGTAATCGGAAACAAAACCGCTGGGAACATCCTTCTGCTTATCCAGCTTCTTGATCTTCCTGACGCCCTCAACTATATAATCG
>Ga0310695_10012291_pt1 | contig 12022 bp, 14 predicted proteins | sample RumenRJG_04DNA_FD_203882 | JGI IMG/M metagenome (GOLD analysis project Ga0310695, IMG submission 203882) | Bovine rumen microbial communities from Lethbridge, Alberta, Canada - RJG_04 (v2) (version 2) | ecosystem: Host-associated > Mammals > Digestive system > Stomach > Rumen | place: Canada... | reverse complement strand
TTCGCAGCAACTGTGAAGAGTGCAGGCTTACACAGCGTCTACACCAGAGAAGCATCCATCGGCAACGGAAACGGCCGCTACTTCGGCACCACCGCAAAGGACATCTGGGCGGCAGAAGAGATGAACGGGACCGATGTGGAATATACCGTAACCGGCAGCGCACTTTCCGATAACTTCTATCTCTGCCCGGTGACCGCAGCTCCCGCAGAGAGAATTACAGAAGAAGAGCAGGAAGTCGAGATTCCGGCAGAAGAAGTAAAGCAGGAAGAGATTCCGGAAGAGACTCCGGTTGAGGAAGTAAAGCAGGAAGAAGTTCCGGAAGTGAAGCCGGCTGAGGAAGTAAAGCAGGAAGAGATTCCGGAAGTGAAGCCGGAAGAAGCTCCGAAGGCAGCTCCGGCGGCTGAGAAAGCAAAGCAGGCAGAAGCTCCGAAGGCAGAGACCCCGGCAGAGAAGACAGCAAAGGCAGAAGCTCCGGCAGCAAAGGCCGACCGGGAAGCAGATGCGAACGAAACCGTCACGAAGGCAGCAGAACCCCATACCACCGTACTCTACAGCACGAACCTGAACGAGCAGGAAGAGAGTATCCCGGAGGGGGAGGTTCTCGGCGCAGCCCGTGAAACCGTAAACGAAACCCGCGGCGCAGTCCGCAGAGGCGGAAACGAGGAAGCAGTTCTCGGCGCAGTCCGCGGCATGACCGCAACCGGCGACAGCAGCAGGATGGTTTTCTGGGCAGTCATGATGATGATGGCAGCAGCAGGACTCCTTACCCTGATTCGCAGACGCCGCGCAGCAAGATAATAACAGACACAACGACGGACCGTCGCATGGAGATGCGGCGGTTCTTTTTTTGCGTCGGGGCGGCTATCCGAAGGTGTACACCGGGGAGTGCATGGGATTTTCTGCGGGCTGCAGGTATTCCCAGGGAGGCTGCATAGTGCTTTTCAGGCGGAATTGAGCCGGATACAGCTCTCGTGTCAGCGTCAAACCTGTCTGAGATGTGTTTTTGAGCTATGTGAAAGTTATATTTTGATATTTACATCTATGAAGAAGCATATGAGAGCTGCAGAGATGTATTTCCGGAGAAAAGAGAGAAAACGAAGGGAAAACCGGGGAAGCAGAGCTGATGACTATAAAAATACAGCTCAGCCCCGGTTTTCACAATACAATGGACTGTATGCTCCCGGAGACTCGTGGCTGGAATGGGGGAACATACATCCTGTACAGGGAGAGGAAAGAGAAATGAGATGTATTCTGTCCGAAAAGGCCTGAAAAGGCACAGAAAGGCACTCAACAGAAAGGCACTTGCATTCTTCCGGGAGATGCGTTACAATACAATAAATAGAACACGTGTTCTGTTTTACGCTGTTTATAAAGAATTCCGGGATTCGGAGTGCCCGGACTTGCCCGAAGCAAAAAAGAAACCGGGCAGAACAGCCGGGAAGCCAAAAAGAACAGGCAGAGGGCGGGAAGATATATGACGGAATGGGGTGAGAATGATGACGGAAAAATACAGTATGGGTGAGGCCGGCGGGAGTCAGAGGTCCGGTGCGGGAGAACCCAAAAGCCTGAAGGTCTATGTGGGCGTCGGGGCGGAATTTACGGAGGAGGGGTATGTCAGGCCCTTGTGGATTCGCTGGGAAGACGGGACAAAATATATGATTGATAAAGTGCGGGACTGCCGCAGGGCGGCCAGCCGGCGGGCCGGCGGCGTGGGAATCCGCTACCTATGCACGGTGCGCGGGCATGACGTGGAGCTGTTCTATGAAGAGAACAATCAGTGGTTTGTGACCCGGGCGTAGGCGATGGACAGGGTAATACTGCACTCCGACATGAACAGCTGCTACGCCAGCATCGAGCTTCTGCACCATCCGGAGTGGCGGGGGCGGCCGCTGGCGGTGGGCGGAGACCCGGAGACGCGCCACGGCATCGTGCTGGCCAAGGAACAGCTGGCAAAAAAGGCGGGGGTGAAGACGGGGATGGCCCTGTGGGAGGCAAGACAGGTCTGCCCGGACATCCTGTTCGTGCCGCCGCACTACGACCTGTATCTGCGGTTTTCCAGGCTGGCCCACAGCATTTACGGGGAGTACACGGACCGGCAGGAGGCCTTCGGCATCGATGAATCCTGGCTGGACTGCACGGAGAGTACGGCCTGCCGGGGCGACGGTATGGCCATTGCGCAGGAGATCAACCGGAGAGTCCGGGAGGAGCTGGGCATCACCGTCAGCATCGGGGTGAGCTGGAATAAGGTCTTTGCGAAATTCGGGTCCGATTACAAGAAGCCGGATGCGGTGACGGAAGTGAACCGGGAGAACTATAAAACCATCGTGTGGCAGCAGCCGGTGGAGGAGCTTCTGTATGTGGGACCGGCCACAAAGAAAAAGCTCTGGCGGTGCGGTGTGCGGACCATCGGGCAGCTGGCACAGACAGACCCGGCCATCCTGCAGAGACTTCTCGGGAAGATGGGACTGGTCCTAAGCGTTTTTGCCCGGGGCGAAGACCGGACGCCGGTGAGCCTGGAGCAGGAAGAAGCGCCCATCAAAAGCATCGGCAACAGCATGACCATGCCGAGGGACCTGACGACGGATGAAGAGGTGCGGATGAGCATCTTCATGCTCTCGGAGAGTGTGGCCACGCGGTTGAAAGAGCACGGCTTTGCCGGAGATGTGATAGAAGTCTGGGTGCGGGACAATGATCTCGACGGCTTTCAGCGCCAGCACAAGATTGCCGTTCCTACCAACATTTCCGATGAGATTGCCCGGACGGCCGTGGAGCTGTTTTCCGAGGGCTACCGCTGGAGAAAGCCGGTGCGGGCCGTGGGCGTACGGGTTTCGGACCTTAAGGGGGAGAATGTCCCCTATCAGCTGAACCTGTTTCTGGACGAGGAATACCGCAGAAAACAGCGGCAGATGGATATGGCGGTGGATGAAATCCGCCGGAGATTCGGCAACGATTCCGTGCAGCGCGGGCTGATGCGGTTCGGGCCGGAGATTACGCCGAGAAAGCGGCAGGAGCAGACGATCCATCCGGTTTCCTACATGGAGCGGGGAAACCGGACGGGAGTAAACTAAAATCAGGGACATACCGGCATGCGATACGTCCCTGATTTGTTATGGCTATTTCCGGCATCCTACGAAGAGCTCCGCAATGCGCACCAGCACCGCCGGCATCTTCTGCAGGGAGGAGAGGTTCAGGTATTCGTAGATACCGTGGTAATTCTGTCCTCCGGTGGAAAGATTCGGACAGGGCAGGCCCCGGAAGGAGAGGCGGGCGCCGTCGGTGCCGCCGCGGACGGGAACGGTCACGGGCGTGATGCCGCAGTCCCGGAAGGCCTGGTCCGCCAGGTCAATCAGATACATGTGGGGTTCAATCTTCTCCCGCATGTTGTAGTAGCTGTCGGTAAGCGTGACCTCCACATGGGCGTCGGTGCCGTGGATGCGGGCATTGATCTGTTCTGCGGCTCTGCGGAAGATATTTTTCCGCTCCTCAAACTTCTGCCGGTCGTGGTCCCGGATGATGTAGTGCATGCGGCAGGAGGTTTCATCACCGCAGATGTCGGTCAGATGATAAAAACCTTCGTACCCTTCGGTGTTGGAAGGACGCTCGTCCGGCAGCAGAGAATCAAACTCCATGGCCAGGAGAGATGCGTTGATCATCTTGTTTTTGGCAGCGCCGGGATGAACATTTACGCCGCGGATTTCCACATTGCCGGAGGCAGCATTGAAGTTCTCGTACTCCAGCTCGCCGATGGGGCCGCCGTCCACCGTGTAGGCCACCTCCGCGCCGAAGCGTGCAAGGTCCAGGCCTTCGGCACCGCTGCCGATCTCCTCATCCGGGGTGAAGGCGATTTCGATCTCGCCGTGCTTCAGGTCCGGATGGGTAAGAAGATATTCCGCCATGTCCATGATCTCTGCGATGCCGGCCTTGTCGTCGGCGCCCAGAAGGGTGGTTCCGTCGGTAACCATCAGGTCATCGCCGATGGCAGACATGAGATAGGGAAATGTCTTCGGCGAGAGAACAAACCCGTGCCCCAGGGGAATATCGCCGCCGTCATAGTGTTCCACGATGCGGGGCTTTACGCCTGTTCCACTGGCGGAAGGAGATGTGTCCATGTGAGCGAGAAATCCCAGCTTCGGCGTCTTTTCGTCTTCCTCCGGAGAGAGGTTGGAGGGGATTCTTGCGTAGACATAGCAGATGTCGCTCAGGAAGACATCAGATGCGCCCATCTCCTGGAGCTCTTTCACCAGAAGGCGGGCCAGGTCAAACTGCTTCTCCGTGCTGGGGGAAGCAGAGGACGTCTCGTCGGACTGGGTGTCAATCTGTGCATATTGGGTAAAACGTTTGATAATGTCCATATAGTACCTCGAAAAGTATTTGCCGGCTGCTGCTGAACCGATTCCATCGGAAACAGGCTGCGCGGGGCAGAAAAACAGTGCGTACAAAACAAAAAAACCGCACAACCAGGTTGTGCGGTTTCTCAGAGCAGGGGAAGAGGGATTCGAACCCCCATCGGCGGTTTTGGAGACCGTAGCTCTGCCATTGAACTATTCCCCTATTTGGCTCACCACGATACTATAGCATAGAGGTGGGTATCTTGGGCCTACCGCATGAGACCTAAAATGAGACCTAAATCATTACTGACATATATAAACACCAATTAATTAGGTGGGTGTTTAGAAGATGTCAAAGACAAAAAGAGGATTCTATACTGAAGCAAATGGACGTCATGTCTATAAGACATATGAAGAGTATAAAGGTGTCAGATGGGTTTGTAAAGGGTCAAGCATGGAATCTGATGCTTTGGCGAAGATATCATGGCAAAAGAATAAAGAAAAGAAAATAGCGTTGATCAACGGCCAGATAGATAAAAAAGAAGGACGTATCATTCTAAGAGATTCTATATGTGAATGGTATAACCTGTATAAACGTAAAGAGGCTGCAAAAGGCAGAGAACGCTCTGTAACTACAATCAGAACAGATGAAGATACTATAAAGCAAATCATTGGTAGCATAGGGGATTATAGAGTCAATGAGATTGACAGTGATTGTCTGCAAAAAGACTTGATAAGATTACAGGAGAAGGGTGTATCACAATCCATTATTAATAAGCGATGGAATATGTACAAAATGTATTTTGACTACATATATCCAGATGGCGGCAATCCTATCACAAAGTGTAAAAAACCTTTTGCAGAAAGAAAAAAACGGGAAGAAAGTGATGAACCGATAACGAAGGCTGCGTATGACAAGACAGAAATACAATTACTTGAAAATGAACTACGTAGACCCTATGATATTCACTCTCATTGGAAATCTGGAGAGAGAGGATATAGTTGCGGAACCTTGCTGATTGTAATACTGTATGAATTCCTCAGGATTGCAGAAGGAATAGAACTACGTGTAAAGGATGTTGATTTTGAAAAAGGAGTTCTTCACATAAGAAGGCAGTATCAGGAGAGAAGCAAGTCCATAATACCGCCTAAATATAACTCTAAGCGTGATGTTCCGATTATGAAAGAGTGTGCAGATATCCTGAAGAAAGCATGTGAAGGGAAGAATATGGAAGAACTGTTGTTTCAGGCAGGCGGAATTTATAATCCTGACTTGTTAGCACATGAGGGGCATATTCTCCAAGGACGAGTCAGAATGAACCTGACAAGTGCCTGTGAGAGATTAGGACTAGAACAGCATACAGTTCATGACCTCCGACATGATGGAATCAGCAGACTGGTGAATATGGGAGTAAAACCGCAGAGTGTATCGCGATGGGCAGGACATAAGAGTGTGGCCTTCACGATGGATAAGTATTACAGACATAGTGGTGTGGAAGATGCTGATGATTTGGCTTTACTGATTTGAACGCTCTATTTATTATTTGGTAAGATGTGATATAATTATGATTATCAGACAGATTACAGTCTTTTTTGTGAAAAAAGAAGATAGGGGGTATTGAAAGTGAAAAAGAAATTTGTGACATTAATGGCTGCGTTGCTTATAACCACATGCTGTACATCTATTGCAATGGCTGGCGAGTGGAAGAAAGACTATCACGGTTGGTGGTATCAGAATGATGATGGCAGTTATATAACAAATTCATGGTATCAAGATACCGATGGAAAATGGTATTACTTTGGCAGTGATGGATATATGCTTGAAAACCAGTGGATTGATGGAAAATATTATGTTGACAAGAATGGCGAGATGCTAGTTGATACAGTAACTCCTGATGGTAAGCATGTTAATTCAAGGGGAGAGTTGGTTATAGGAACAGGACTGTATGAAGGTTATGAAAACTGCAAAGAGTTTGAACGGGATGATGTTACCTTTAAGGTGTATTATAACAACATTTATACGGGGCAAAACACTGGGATTTCATATGCGATAACAGACATAACTGTATCAAAGGCTGGAGACATTAGAGCAGTTGGGACTAAGGTTGCAGAAGGTACTGATAAAAACTTATCTTTGGCGACAACTATTATCATAGATAACGATAAAAATCGCACTAAATGGAAATTCAACGATAAAATTGTGTTTCATAAAGATATGAATATTGATTCCCCCAAAATAATGAAGATAGGGATGTATGAAGCAAGACCAGATTGGACAGTAAGAATATACATAGCTGCTCCTAAAGGGTAATAATGGAGGAAATGTGATATGGCTTTCGATTTGTTAAACTTGTTTAATAAAAAAGGATTACTGACAAACCCTGGGGATAAGGCTGAAGTCCGAGTGACGCAGACGAGAAGAAAAGTTGGAATATACAAATCAGGAGATGATTCCTTCAAATATAGTATTACAGAGTATCCTAATGGAACACGTGTAGAGACAAAAACAACGAAACAAGGAAAGAATTAGCTAAAGAAACCTATTCCAAGATACAATAGAGTGATGAAATTACAATCAAGAGAGCCTTCATTAGGGGGCTCTCTTTTATCGTCTCCTTTCTGATAAGTTTCAGTTGAAATGTGAACCCCATGTTCTGACGTGTGGAAAATCTATGAATTTCTGAGTTTTCAATACCCCCATGCCCCTACTCTAAAATTAATATTAGTTTCATTCTTGACATAACTGGTGGTACCATGTATAATATAGACAGTTCAAACGAACTACCCACTACATATTCTAAGAAAAGAGAGGTCAGCATTATGAAGCGAATGAACAACTATCAGAGAGTGGCAAACTATTTGGTCAAGATTTTCAAGAATATTAACGAAGAGTTCTACAACAATGAACTGGAAATTCCGACAATCACTATCCAGTCGACAGTCTCAGCTTATGGTCATGTTAGTGTCTCGAAGGTATGGAGTACAGACGACGGAAGAGCAACACATGAACTCAATTTGTCAGCGGACTATCTGAATCGGCCGATAGAAAATATTGTTGCTACCATGATTCATGAGAGCGTACACCTTTATTGCATGCAGGCGGGAATAAAGGATACTTCAAACAATGGCGTTTACCACAATAAGCGGTTCAAAGCTATAGCAGAAAGTAAAAGTCTGATTATTAGCCGACATGAGAAATACGGATGGACAATCACAGAACCTTCTGAAGCTACCCTTGAATTCTGTATTAAATATGGCCTTGAAGATATTGAACTGGTGAGACAGTCAAGCTTTTCCTTCGGCGGAGTTACTGGTACAGGAAACAGAGGAACCACAACACCTATTCAGCCGCCAAAGAAGAAGGGCAATAGTCGCAAATGGGTATGTCCAAAGTGCGGTTGTATCATTCGAAGCACGCGGACAGTTAACGTTATCTGTGGTGATTGCAACGAAACATTCATTGAAGTGTAACAGTCAGGGGTGGTAATCATTCCACCCCGAGAAAAAATATTTAGAAAAGTGTTGACTTTGAAAGAGGTACCATGTATAATATAAACAAATAGAAAACCCACTACAACAGACGGACAAAACCGTCTAACAACTAAAGAAAGAGGTATGCATTATGACAAAGAGAATGAATGAAATTGTTAAGGAGTACAAAGAGTACGCAGAGATGGTTGAAGCCCTGAAGAAAGAGATGGATCAGTTGAAAGAAGAGGCCATTGAAATCATGGGAGAGGCACACATTGATGAGTACACCTGTGATGAGGGCAAGATTACATACCGTGAGGTTCTCACGAAGCGTTTTGCATCGACAGAGTTTAAGAAACTTCACTTAGCATTGTACGAAGCATTCCTGAAGCAGACCAGTTCGATGAGGTTCACCTGCAACTGATAAGGATAAATTATCACAGCAGAGGGTGAGGTGTAAAAGCTTCACCCTCATCGCTGATCAAATATGAATAATAATAGAGTATTGACCACAATTGACTTACACTGATTTGATGCATAGAATTATGTTATTCACAAAAACAGGGGCGACATTTTACGAGTCTTATATAATACTAATAGTTTTCGCCCCTCACATTATGGAGTGATATTATGCCAAGAACGAAAGACCCGACTAAACGTTATCCTATTGGGAAAGCCGCAGAGCGAGCAATGTCTAAAGCTGACACTACTCTGCAGGAGATGAACGATAACACTGGAGTAGGCACTGATGTTTTTATGGTCAAGACGCTGCGATCCAAGCTTGATAGTAACCAGAGGTATGAAAACAATAATACTGATTCGGTACGTGTCCGTGTGCGTAAGGGGACGCGTGAACAGTTACTTGAGTATGTAAAAAATAGTGAAGAGTATTCTTCCTTGAATCAGATGATACAGCAACTTCTGATGGAGAAGACGGGTATCGATTGCACGACTGGCCAGAATGAGCTGAAGGAAGGCCAGAAGAAGAATCAGAAGCGTGACATTGATAATTAGGATAAACTTTGATAGAATATAATATCATGTAGTAATGCATGACCTCAGGGGTATGCCTTCGTAGTGGGGGGTATGCCCCATTCTAATAATTCTAAAACCTATTCAATCGATAGGAATTCGATGGATCTATTGTCAAATCGACAGATAAAGCCATTTTCAATTATTGGTTTTAAAAGTGGTGAGAAATCCAGAGATCTGCTGTCATTACGGTAATAAACTGGTCTTGGCTGCTATGTGGGAATATCGCAGTGTTTCGGGATTGGTTATTAAGGATAACATAATTTCATAACCTATTGTAACGTCTCAGAAGGCTTATAGACGGGATTTGACATTGAAGTTGGAAATCTCCTTCATGGATGAGAAAAATTGTATTTATAAGGCTTGTAATGCGCGTAGAAAGGTTTATATATTGAGATGGATTATTTGACTATGTGTATAATGAATTTCATAGTAAGATTGAATATTGTAAGATGATATCTATTCTGTTATTGCATTCGAATAGTGTTGCTGGCTTCTATGACAGGAGTTGAGAAACTGTATTTATGAAATTAAACTAATAAAGTTTATGAAGTCGCCACAAAGTTCTATTGATATATATAGAAATGGGTTTTGAAGCAGGGATGTTTAACACAATGATAAAAGAGAATAGTGCTAGAGAAATAAATCAGTAATCTTAAAAGAATTAAGCAGAATTCGTATATAGGAGCGTCAACTATTTCCAAGGCATACATCAAGGTGGTGTATGCCTTTATTATTTGTCGCGGAAAAAGCGACCATTCAAATAGTGGATTTTGATACCATGTTGATATGAGAAATTCTGCCATACGGTGAAAGGTGAACCTGTTACTATGACTGAGAATTCTCCAAGGGAAAACAATGGAGTATTGGAAACAGGGGTGATGTCTGATGGACTATAACGACTGAACGGCACAATGCAGAATACAGCACAGAACATTCAGAGTTTTTGTGGAAATGTTTTTACTGTGTCTGAGACGATTCAATGTAGAGAAGGAGATGCGGTAATTCATGGTTGAAGTATACCAATTCTTGAGAGACTGTGCTAATGTCGTCCAGAACGGCGAGCAACCGACCAAAAAACCTGCCAAAATATTGTAAATATTATAATCATATAATTGTTACGATTACTTGAATACACGCTTAATAAAAACTATAATAACGCATATAAATGTTAAATGATTTAAGGTAAGGAGAGAAAGCATATGGCACTGATTAATTGTCCGGAATGTGGCAGACAGATCTCAGATCTGGCCGTATCCTGTCCTCATTGTGGATATCCAATCTCAAACACTAAACCGGTTTCAAAAACATCACTAGAAGGTTCATCTTCATTGTCTGAAAGTACTAATACCTTGACTCAACAGAATATTGAAGATGCACGTAAAAATAAACGGATACTTCTCGGTATAGGCGGGTTCATTCTTTTTATTGTATTAATCTTTGGGATAGCTAATAGTAGTGATAATTCTCAAAAGAAAACAAACAGTCAAGCAAAGACAACGGTTGCTGAAACTGCACCACAAACAACTGCTACTCCGAAAAAAACATATACAGAAAAAGAGAAAGAGGAATTTTTGGCAGTTGGGCGTGGCCTTAAGCAACTTAAATCCTCCTTAAAAAATCCTCGGAGCTTTATACTTGAGGGGGTAAAGATCGATGATGACGCTGAGATAGTAGGATATAAGTTTTACGCAACTAACGGTTTTGGCGCCGAACTTCTAGGATACATGCTATATTTTACGGAAACAGATTCACTTAGTGATCAAACTGCAGATTATATGTATGAAAGTGTACTGGATAAAACTATTGATATGAATGAATATAACGAATTTGTTGAAAGCCTATAATGCATACAAGTTGAGATATATAAAGAACAATAGGCGTTAATACAAAATAAAATGGAGAGGAAAAGGAGGGAATTTTGTGAATCTAATTAAATGTAAAATGCGCGGTAGTAATGACGTTATCAAAAAAGATGGTTATTATGTTTGTGCGGCTTGTGGGACAATGGTATTTTAGTTGACATTTAGTGAGGTGATAAATGATGAAGAACCTATTAAGAGCTATTATTGTAAGTATATTCCTTTCAATATGTGTTTCATTTGCTTCTTTTGCCGATTCAAATACTAATTATGGAGACTATGGATGGAAACAAGATAACAACGGCTGGTATTACATCTATAATGGCTCTATCCTGAAGGGGAGCTGGCTGAAGGATACCGACGGTAAATGGTATTACATGGACAACGAAGGCTATATGCATACAGGATGGCTTCATGATTCTGACAATATATGGTATTACATGAATTCGGATGGGTCTTTGGCAACTGGCCTTTGCAATATTAATGGCTCTTTATACTATTTTAGTCCAGTTGTTGGTGGCCCACTCGGAGCAATGGTTACTGGGAATCAGGTAATTGATGGTACAACTTATTATTTTGACCCTGTGAGCGGTGCTGGAACTGTTATTGCCGGTGAAACGAAATCAACAGAACAGTTCTCAGCTGTAAATATTGGTTCTTCTGCAAGTAGTGGCAATGCCTCTGATAGTAATAACATTTCAAATGGCGGATATAATGACGTTGACGGTTATACGTATACCTCTCTTCATGGAGATACATACACGGATCTTCAGATGGCCCGGCATGCAGTTGATTCATTGCTCTATAACTTGAAACATCCTGATTCAGTAAAAATTGACTATATAGTTGCAGAAGACATTGATAGCGAATTTGGAAACCATGTACATAGACATTTTAGAGGAGTGTTGATAAAGTATTCTGCACTGAACAATTTTGGAATGAGAGTATCCAATTATTTCTTCTCGTGTCCGAGTTTTCTTGAATCGCGAACTGGTTGGATGAACTATACAGATGCTTTGGAGTCTATAACAGCTGATACTTTTAGAAGAGCTACTAAGAAGTTCTACCTTGATCCTGCAACTCTTCTAGCAGAGTTTGGAATTCAGAATCAGTAATCTAATTTAAGGGCTGTGTATCATTTGATATGCAGCCCTATTGTAACTTTGTAATAGCAACAAAACCTTGGGGAGAACAATGGAAATCAGTAAACGGTAAATAACTCGTACCATGATAAAGTTTCGGCCGCCAACTGGCGGCCGGTAAGTCGTTTCAGTTCAGTTGTTGCCGGCATATCTCCGGCAGTTCTTCTGACCAGGGGAGCAGCTTTTC
>Ga0310695_10012290_pt1 | contig 12022 bp, 2 predicted proteins | sample RumenRJG_04DNA_FD_203882 | JGI IMG/M metagenome (GOLD analysis project Ga0310695, IMG submission 203882) | Bovine rumen microbial communities from Lethbridge, Alberta, Canada - RJG_04 (v2) (version 2) | ecosystem: Host-associated > Mammals > Digestive system > Stomach > Rumen | place: Canada... | reverse complement strand
GGTCTGACAGCTACAGCCGACAGGAACAACACCACCGCGAGATTCCCGCAGATCATCTTTACCGAGGCAGATGAAGCTATCTCAAAGGTTTATCACTTCACTGTCAGCGAAGTAATCCCTGAGGATGCGGAGGATTACATTTCCAAGGGTGTCACTTATTCCAACCTGAGCTATCCGGTCACCGTCACCCTTACCAACGACGGGCTCGGCAAGATCACTCCGGTCGTGACAGTCAACGAAAGTAACATACCGCTCAATAACAATATCTTTACAGTCGGCGATTTCCGCAACACTTATAACGCTGAAAAATGCACCTTTACGCTGGAAGCCACAAAGAAGATCAATGACGCGGATGGGGAAACCGATGAGAACCGGATTTTCTTCTTCGACCTGCGCTATAAATCTGCAGAACCGACATCTGCTCCGCTTGCATCCAAGGAAATCTCCATCAGGGACGGAGAAACAAAGGATGTCATCTTTGACGGGATCGAGTACACGATCGAATCGCTCACCGCTATGGTAAACGACAACCGTGCCACGGTAAGTACTGTCAATGGCAAGCGTACCTGGACGATCAATTACATTGTTTCGGAACGGACCGTCACCGATAAAGCAATCAAGCCCAATACACAATCCTTTGAAGTGACAGTCACCGTCACGGATGACGGTGAGGGGCACCTGAACTGCACTTCATCCCCCAGCAAATCCGAGCGCAGATTCGTTAATGATGAACGTAAGGATACCAGCATTAACGTATCCGGCGGCAAAAAGCTCACTGGCCGGGCTCTCACAGAATCCGATAAATGGACCTTCACAATCAGTTCCTCTGACGGCGGTCCGATGCCGGCAGAACGATCTGTGGAAAACACCACGGGGACATTCACTTTCGGCAATATCGTCTTCACCCCGCAGCACCTGGGTGCCAATGCTACATCCAAAACTTATCATTACACTGTGACTGAAACCGGAACTGTCGCATCTGTTACCAACGACAGTGCGAAGAACTTTACAGTCACACTTTCAGTCGATCCTTCAACCAATGAGCTCAAGGCCGTCACTGACCCGACCAATCTCGGTACACTGCTGACCTTCACCAACCAATATCATGATGAAGGATCCCTGCCGATCGCAGTACAGAAGACCATGAACATCTGGCCGACCGGTACCACATCTTTCAGCTTCAAACTGGAAGGGACTGACGAGGTTTCAAAAGCAAAAATCGGTGAAAACGGTATCACAGCAACTGCTACCAGCAGCAGTCCTACTGCCATCTTCCCGGCGATCAGCTTCAATGAGACAGATGAGGCGATATCCACGACCTATCAATTCACGATCACTGAAATTGTTCCGGAGGGTGCTGTCAATAATGTTTTGAACGGTGTCACCTATGTTTCACAGCCGATCACGGTCGACGTGGAACTCACCAATGATGGGGCTGGACACATTACCCCCATAGTACGTGCCGGAAACAGATACATCCCGCTCACGAATAACGTCTTCACCGTCGGAACTTTCGCCAATACCTATACCGCCGCTTCAACAAGCTTTGTTCTCGAAGCTACCAAGGAAATCGATGACGCCGATGGGAAATCGGATATAGAGCGCAGCTTCACCTTTGAACTGCGTTACAAGTCTGCTGACCAGACCGCTGAACCGCTCGCCACAGAGACTATTAAAATGTACGATGGGCAGACAGCGGATATCATCTTCGACGGCATCACCTACACCCGCGATACACTCGCAGCCCTGGTTGCGGACGATAAAGCCACCTATGGAACGGTCAATGGACTGACCACCTGGACAATTCCTTACACACTGAAGGAAAAAGCCACAGAGGTAAAGGCGATGAAGCCAAATTCACAGGTGTTCGATGTCACCGTCACCGTTACCGACGACGGAAAAGGGAAACTTACCTGTTCAGCTACACCGACAAAAGCCACGCTGGCATTCGTCAATGCGGAACGCGATGACGTGAAGATCCGCATTTCCGGCGGAAAAGTACTCACCGGCCGGGCACTGACAGAAAACGATAAATGGACCTTCTCCATCGCATCTTCCGATGGCGGTCCGCTGCCGGCACAGACACAGGTGCAGAACACAACAGGTACCTTCACCTTCGGCGATATCGTCTTCACTCCGCAGCATCTGGGAGATAACGCCACCGCAAAAACTTATCATTACACCGTGACCGAATCCGGTACGATAGCCGCTATCGAGAACGACAGTTCCACGAAGTCCTTTACCATCACTGTTTCTGTCGATCCGGCAGACAATGAGCTGGATGTTGTAAGTGACCCGACAAACCTCGGTGAACTGCTGAGATTCACCAATCACTACCATGAAGAAGGTGAACTAGTTCTCACCGCACGGAAGAACATGAATATCTGGCCGACCGGCACCTCTTCCTTCACCTTCAAACTGGAAGGCACGGACGCGGTCTCAAAGGCCAAGATCGGTAATGCCGGTCTGACTGCAAATGCCACACAGAACAACCCGACGGCCGGATTCCCCGCCATCCGCTTCACAGAAGAAGATGAAGCTGTTTCAAAGGTTTACAACTTCGTCGTTACCGAAGTTGTCCCACAGGGAGCCCGCAATAATGTTCTGAACGGCGTGACATACTCAGCCGAGTCCTACCCGGTCAAGGTGACACTCACCAACGACGGGGCAGGCAAGATCGAACCGATCGTCGAAGTCAACGGAACAAACATCCCGCGTGACAACAACGTCTTCAATGTCGGTACCTTCACTAATACCTACGCCGCGGCAGAAACAACCTTTGTCCTTGAAGCCACAAAGGAAATTGACGATGAAGACGGCAACACCCGTGAAGAACGCAGCTTCACCTTTGAACTGCGCTATAAGTCCGCGGACCAGGATGCAGTGCCTTTTGCAGCCAAGACTGTCACACTCCATGACGGCGATACAGTCGACGTCAAATTCGACGGCATCACCTATACCCGCGAGTCCCTGATGGCTCTGGTCAACGACAATAAGGCGACCTATACCACTGTCAACGGACTGACCACCTGGACCATCCCGTATACACTGAAGGAAAAAGCCTCTACAGACAAGGCGATGAAGCCGAATTATCAGAGCTTCGATATCACCGTCACCGTCACTGATGACGGAAAAGGTGCGCTTTCCTGCTCTGCCACACCGGCCAAAGCCTCTTTGGCCTTCGTCAACTCGGAACGCAATGATGCCCGGACCTCCATCTCCGGAGGCAAGGTACTCACCGGACGTGCTCTGACAGCTTCTGACAAATGGACCTTTACCATCGCAACATCCGATAACGGACCGCTGCCGTCCAGGACTTCTGTCCAGAATACGCTTGGCACCTTCACTTTTGGTGATATCGTCTTCACCCCGCAGCACCTGGGTGACAACGGCACTGCGAAGACCTACCATTACACTGTGACCGAATCTGGCTCCGTGACCGCAGTTGCAAACGACAGTACGTCCAAGGCTTTCACCATTACGGTATCTGTCGATCCTTCCGACAACGAGCTGGATGTGGTAACTGATCCGACAAACCTTGGTGAGCTGCTGACCTTCACCAACCATTATCAGGATGAAGGTGAACTGGTTCTCACCGCACAGAAGAACATGAATATCTGGCCAACGGGCACCACTTCCTTCACCTTCAAGCTGGAGGGTACCGATGATGTCTCAAAGGCCAAGATCGGTGGAGCGGGTCTGACCACAGATGCCACGCAGAACAACCCGACAGCCGGTTTCCCCGCGATCCGCTTTACGGAAGCCGATGAAGCCATCTCCAAGGTTTACAACTTCGTCGTTACCGAAGTTGTTCCGGAAGGTGCTGTCAATAATGTATTCAATGGTGTGACCTATTCAACCGAGTCTTACCCAGTCCAGGTAACACTCACAAATGACGGTGCAGGGAAAATCGAACCGATCGTCAGGGTCAACGGAACTAACATTCCGCGTACCAACCTTGTCTTCCAGGTCGGTACCTTTACCAACACCTATGAGACTTCAAGCTGCACCTTCACGCTGGAAGGCTCCAAGCAGGTCAATGATGCGGACAGCAACACCGGTGAACGGCGCAATTTCACCTTCGAACTGCGTTACAAATCCGCTGAACCGGGTACGGCACCGCTTTACACCAGCAATCTGACGATCAATGATGGTCAGACAGCTGACTTCATCTTCGAAGGCATCACGTACACACGTGATTTCCTGGCTACCCTTGTCCGTGAGAACAAAGCCACAAGAGGAACCGTCGAAGGCAAGACAACGTGGACCATTCCTTATGTCCTGACTGAGAAAGCAGTGACCGTCAACGGTCTGAAACCGAACAGCCAGTCATTTAACGTTACCGTAACGGTAACCGATGACGGCAAGGGTGCACTTTCCTGTACTGCTTCACCGGAAAAAGCTTCGCTGGCCTTCGTGAACAATGAGCGCGCCAACACAAGCATCACCATCTCCGGTAGCAAAGTGCTTATCGGACGTAAGCTGACAAATGATGACAAGTGGAGCTTCACTATCGAAGCCATCACTGACGGAGCACCGCTCCCGACCCCGGCAACGGTACAGAATGAGGGAAGCGTTATCAACTTCGGAACCATTAACTTTGTACCTGAGAATCTGGGTGACAATGCAACTCAGAAGACCTATGTGTACAAAGTCACGGAAACCGGTGCTGTCACTTCCGTGACGAATGACGACACTCCGAGGATCTTCACGGTGACGGTTTCTGTGGATCCCTCCACCGGGAACCTCAAGGCTGTGTCCAACCCGTCCGAACTCGGCGGACTGCTGACCTTCACCAACCGTTACCATGATGAAGGGTCTCTGGTCCTTGCTGCTTCCAAGGTCATCAACACCTGGCCGACCGGCACATCGTCCTTCATCTTTAAACTGACGGGCGACGACAAACCATCCCGCGATAAAATCGGTGCCGACGGCCTGACTGCAGAAGCAACGTCCAACAACCGGAAAGTCATCTTCCCGCCGATCTACTTCACCGAAGAAGATGAAGCGATCTCGACTGTTTATAACTTCACTGTCACGGAAGTTGTCCCGCGGGATAAGAAGGGTGTCACATATTCCGGCGATTCCTTCAAGGTCAAGGTCACACTTCTCAGCGACGGAAGTGGGCACATCACGCCGCAGGTTGAATCCAACGGGAAACTTATTCCTATCGAAAACAACACATTTACCGTCGGTTCTTTCATCAACAGCTACAACGCTGAAGATACCACCTTCAAGCTCAAAGCAATGAAAGAGGTGAAGAATAACGACCAGAAGAAAGAAGAACGCAATTTCACCTTCGAACTGCGCTACAAGTCAGCCGATCCTGCATCCGAACCGTTTGCGACGGTTGATCTCAGGATCAAAGACGGTGAAACCAAGACCTTCTCCTTTGAAGACATCCGCTACTCGATCGACAGCCTGAATGCCCTGGTTGATGAGTACAAGGCCACGGTCTCTACGGTAGAAGGGAAGACCACCTGGCGCATCCCATACATTCTGACCGAGAAGGCAGCCAACGTCAACGGGCTGAAGTCCAATTCACAACGCTTTGAAGTGATCGTCCTGGTCACGGATGATGGCGAAGGGCACCTCACCTGCACATCCACACCGGACGAAACCGTGCTGAAATTCGTCAACGAGGAACGCGCCAATGCGGTCGTCAAAGTCTCCGGCGGAAAGAAGCTCACCGGCCGCACGCTCACTGACCGTGACAGGTGGACCTTCACCATCGAAGCACTCGACGGAGGACCGCTGCCGGCCCGCAGGACAACGACCAACTCGCTCGGCACGTTCACTTTTGATGACATCGTGTTCGAGCCGGAATCCCTCGGTGACAATGCTGCCGCACGGACTTACCAATACAGAGTGACAGAAACCGGGAACGTCAATTCCGTGACCAACGATGAAGCGTCAAAGACCTTCTCCGTCAATGTCTCTGTCGATCCTTCCACCGGCAACCTCAGGGCAGTCTCTGTTCCTTCTGACCTGGGCGAACTGCTGACTTTCACCAATCACTATCACGATGAAGGAACGCTCGCCCTGGGTGTCAGGAAGAGCATGACTTACTGGCCGTCCGGTACTGCTTCCATCACCTTCAAGCTCACCGGTGACGATGAAGTATCCAAAGCCAAAGTCGGCGGAGAAAACGGTATGACCGCTGTCGCAACAAAGAATGCGCCGACTGCCATCTTCAATGAAATCAAATTTACAGAAGAAGATGAAGCAATTTCAAAAACCTATCGGTTTACCGTGAAGGAAGTGATCCCTGCGGAAGCACGGAACAACGTATTGAACGGTGTTACCTACTCTCCGAAGGAGATCCATCTCGTGGTTACGCTCACAAATGACGGGCAGGGGAAAATCATCCCGATCGTTGAAGCTGACGGAAAGAATATCGAATTCAAGAATAACATCTTCACCATCGGCGAGTTCACCAACAGCTATAACGCTGCAGAGTGCACCTTCACGCTTACCGCGCTCAAGCACGTAGAGGACGTTGACGGCAATCTCGACGAAAAACGGGACTTCACTTTTGAACTCCGCTACAAAGCCCGCCGGAATCAGGATCCTGCGTTGATGACAACCGAACTGCGGCAGATCCCCGATGGAGAAACCAGAGAGTTCAGCTTTGAGGGTATCACCTACACGATAGACTTCCTCAACAGCCTCGTGGCGGATAACCTTGCGACCGTTTCCGAAGCTGACGGAAAGACCACCTGGCGCATTCCGTACGTACTGAAGGAACGTGTCACCTCCATCAATGGCATGAAACCCAATTCTGAGGAATACGAAGTGATCGTCTATGTCACAGATGACGGAAAAGGCCAGCTTACCTGCACTGCCGAACCTACGAAGAACGAACTGCTGTTCACGAATAATGAACGGGCAAATACCAGTGTTCTCGTCTCCGGCGGTAAGAAACTGACCGGACGCCAGCTCAAGGAAGGCGATCAGTGGACCTTCACCATCGAAGCTCTGGATGGCGGACCGCTGCCGGCTCAAACCGTAGTCACAAATACGATCGGCACATTCACATTCGGCCATATCATCTTCGTTCCGGAAACACTCGGTGAGGGAGCCACTTCAAAGACTTATACCTACAAGGTAACCGAATCGGGCTCCATCACCTCAGTGGATAACGATGAAACCGCCGAAAAGACCTTTACCGTCACAGTTTCCGTTGATCCGTCAAGCGGCAACCTCAGGGCTGTCTCGGATCCGGTGGACCTGGGTGAACTGCTGACCTTCACGAACCATTATCATGATAAAGGTTCCCTGGTTCTGGCTGCAAAGAAAGAAATCAATGTATGGCCCTCCGGAACAGACAGCTTCACCTTCCGCCTGCGCGGAGAGGATGAAGTATCCCGGGCAAAGCTTGGTTCAGCAGATGGAATCACGGTAACCGTTGATAAGGAACACCTGACCGCGGTCTTTTCGAAGATCAATTTTGACGAAACGGACGAAGAAAAATCCACTGTATACAAATTTGTTATCACAGAGGATATTCCATCCAACGCCATCAATAACAGACTGAACAATGTGGTCTACACAACCAACGAGATCCATGTGGTCGTAACACTTACCAATGACGGGCTGGGGAACATCATCCCGATCGTTGAAGCCGATGGCCAGCGGGTCGAACAGAATGGTGGAAATTATATCGTTGGCACACTTGCCAACACCTACGAAGCCGTCGGCAAGCTCCTGCTGAAGAGCAGCAAGCACATCGTTGACGCGGATCAGGATAAGAGTGAATCCCACCAGATCCCGTTTGAACTCTGGTACAAGGAAGACCATGAAAAGTTCCTCAACGGTGACGAAGATGTCCAACCGTTCATCGTCAACGATGTCACCATCTATGATGACGGGACAACACCGTTTGAATACCCGATCAAATATACGCTCGCGGAGCTTCCTGATCCTGCAGATCCGGAGAACCCACAGCAGGGTGAGGACGGATATGTTGATGAAGACGGCTTCAAGATCGCATCCCTGCCGAAACTGAAGAGGATCGGAAAAGCATCCAGCGTTATTACATCTGATCCTCAGACAGAGACCTGGACGATCGATTATATTCTGGATGAAAAGACTGTTGTCGACCAGCAGCTGAAACCGCCGGATCAGACCTTTGAAATCATCGTCACACTCGTCGATGACGGAGAGGGAAATCTCAACGTGACACGTATTGCCGAAACAAATGTCAATAAACCGGAAGAGGGCACACGTGTGATCGATGTCACCGATCCGGAAGCCGGTATTGATGTCGGTGAATTTGAGAACCGTGAACGTGTGGATGCAGAACCGATTTCCGTTTCCGGCGGCAAGACCATAGAAGGACGGTCTCTGACAGACAGCGACAACGGCAAGTGGACAGTTGTTCTCACCGTGGAACCTGAAAACGGTCCGCTGCCTGCACAATCCGAAGTTGCTATCAGCGTTGCAGGCGGAATCGGCAGCTACACATTCGGACCGATCCAATTCTCAGCGGTACATCTGGGCGAATGCCGTGAATCCGCGGCGGAAAAGTACACCTGTGATCCGAAGGATTATACCTATACGATAACCGAAACAGGTGTTGTTGACGGTGTCACCAATGACAGCGTCAAGACATTCAAAGTCCGTGCAAGCCTGGATGAAAACGGGAACGTGAAGGCTGAGATCATCGATCCTGCCAACCCGGCTGACCTTCAGAACCGGCTCACCTTCACCAACCGCTATGCGGCTGACGGTGATGCCGAAATCAAGGTCCAAAAGGTGTTGGAAGGCCGCGAATGGCTCACAACGGATGTATTCGAATTCACAATTACTGCTGAAAACGGAGCACCGATGCCGGAAAGATCACGCATCACCATCACATCCGATACAGCCGATGCCGTTGAATCCTTCGGCACGATACACTTCACCGAACCGGGAACCTATCAATATAAAGTGACCGAAGTCCAGGGAGACATCGAACGTATTTCGTACGATACCCTGGTCCACCTCGTCACAATTACCGTAATCGATGACGGACAGGGGAATCTGATCGCCGTTGATGGCACCAACCTCATCCAAACGGTAACCATCACCAATACCTACACCAGCGCAATGGTTGAGTTCTATGGTCATAAGACCCTGACCGGGAAAGATCTCGAAAATGCGGAATTCACTTTTGTGCTGCTGGATGGTGACGGCAACGTCCTCCAGACTGTCACAAATAATGGCAGTCGAATCACCTTCGAACCGATTACCTACACTGAACCCGGTACTTACACCTACATTGTCAGAGAACTGGCCGGTAATGAAGATGGCATCACCTATGACACAAGGGAATACAACATTACTGTGAAGGTGACAAGAGAAGGAAACGGCAGCCTTGTCGTTGAAACAAGCGGCGACGACCCGCATGCTCTGGACTTCACCAATGAGCATCAAACGGTATTCCACCGCATCACGCCGACTGCACCGACAATGCCGGAAACAGGGTTCTCCGCGATCCACCCGCAGGCACTGCCTGAAAAGCCGAAAGACATCGTCTACAAACCGCTCAGATGGACGCTGCAGATTCCTACACTGGATGTGATCACGGACATTGTAGAAGTTCCATCTGAAGACGGGAACTATCCGGTCACCTGGCTCGGTGCCTCAGCCGGATTGCTGGAAGGCTATGCCTTACCGGGCAGCGGTACCTCCATCATCACAGGACACAACCATCTGAACACTACAGAGGCCGGTCCGTTCGCATTCCTGCAAAAGCTGCAGGAGGGAGACCGCATCTTCGTACTGGATCCGGATAATGAAATGCAGATATTCGCTGTCTATGCGAACGAGAAAATCGACGAAACCGATTTTGCCGGTTTGTACCGGATCGCAGGAGCCCACGACCGATCCCTGACGATGATCACCTGCGAAGATGAACGTCCTACCGGAGGTTATCAGAACCGCCGCATCATCGCCGCAGCGCCGATCCATTAACGGATATAAGATTTATTGAAACACACGGGGACGATCCTCTCGATGCCGCACAGCCGGCACAACGGGATCGTCCCCGTGCTGTTTATGCAGCTATTTCTGCTTCGGGAACTGGTTATTCCGGGAGGAATGATACCACAGGATGCAGTGTCCCTTCAGAAAGAAGCGGAGGCGGCATCCTGAAAGGCCATTTTGACGGAAAGAGCATACCGTTTGAAGTAATTCCGGAACAAACCGAATACAGGACCTTCAGACTGGAATTGTAAAGGTTCCAATATAAAATCAACAACAGACCCGCTGAACACAGGTCTGTTGTTGGTTCATAGTCATGATCAAAATGACGAAGGATTTTCAGGAACAAATCATCCGATAAATGAAACCGGCTCCTTTTTTTTTCTCCTTCTATTTATCTCCGAAAACGGCAGAGCCATAGGCAATGGACTTTCCGGTTTCGGCGTCAAAAAGTGCTAACGAATCCCCGACAAGATCCAGATTTACTTTGGAATCGATGGGGAAGTCAACCGAACCGAAGACCACACCGGTCATCATGGTCTCACCACAAACCACCTGCACAGTGGTTTCCATGCCGGTCGGGAGAGTGGAATAGATCCTGCCTTCGATAGGTCCTTTGTCACGAATGGGCAGAAATTCCGGACGGACACCCAAAAGCAGGTCATCCGGGCAGGATTCAGGCTGATCAGCCGTATGGAACAAAACAGTTTTGCCGAACAGAGATATCCTGATCGTCCCTCTGCCGAACTCTATCAGCCGGGCAGGGATAAAGTTCATCGTCGGATTGCCGACAAAGCTGGCAACAAATTTATTGGCTGGTTTGTTATAAACCGTGAGCGGCGGCTCATACTGCTGCAGCACCCCGGTATCCATCAGGCAGACCCGTGTCGAAAGCGTCATAGCTTCAAGCTGGTCATGCGTGACATAAACAAAGGTGCTGTTGGTATCCGAATGCAGGCGCTTCAGTTCCGCCCGCATTTCCTGCCGCAGCTTTGCGTCCAGATTGGAAAGCGGCTCATCCATAAACAGTACCTTCGGACTCGGCGCCAGCGTTCGGGCAATCGCGACACGCTGCTGCTGCCCGCCGGAAAGCTCGGCAGGATAGCGTTTTTCAAACTGCTCAATGCGCAGAAGCGCTAACAGTTCATCGACACGTTTGCGGATCCGGGTTTTATCCCACTTGAGCATTTCCAAACCGAAGGATATGTTCTCATAGACTGTCATATGAGGCCAGAGCGCATAATTCTGGAACAGGAACCCGATATCACGTTTGTTAGGCGGCAGATTGATGCCCTTCTGAGAATCAAAGACAGGCTCACCATCGATCAGGATCCGGCCGCTTGTCGGTGTCTCCAATCCTGCGATCATGCGCAGAGTGGTCGTCTTACCGCAGCCGGAAGGCCCCAGCAGCGTCACAAAGCCGCGATCCTCGATCGTCATGTTCAGATCGTCCACCGCGACAAATTTATCAAATCGTTTTGTCACATTTTCAAGAATAATTTCAGGCATTTTATCCTCCGATCCCCTTATCAAACGAAGCACCCGTGAGTTTGTTCGTCAAACCGTTTATGATAATGATCACCACGATGATCAAAAGTGTCACTGCGCTCCCGTACTGAGCATACCCTGTCTCATTGAAGGAAAAGAGCATCGTCGTGAGCAGGTAACGCGCGTAAGGCACCAGCAGCGTGAAAAGAGCCACTTCCCGCATCACCGACATCACCGGCAGCAGATATCCGGAAAGGATCGAGCTTTTCTGGATCGGGAAGAGGATGCGCGTCATGCGCTTCACCCAGGGTGTACCAAAAATGATCGCGGACTCCTCAATTTCCGGTGCGATCTGCAGCATGCTGTTTACCCCGGAACGGGAGGCAAACGGCAGGAACTTGACCGAAGCGACCAAGACTAAAATACCGAATGTCCCGTAAAGGAACTTGAAAGACTGTGAGGTAGCTACAGCCAGATAGATCGTACCGAAGGACATAGCCGGCATCAGATACGGGAAGAAAGCAAGGCTTTCCACAGCCTGTGAGAGTTTTGTACCGCGCCGCTGCAC
>Ga0310695_10012288_pt1 | contig 12026 bp, 10 predicted proteins | sample RumenRJG_04DNA_FD_203882 | JGI IMG/M metagenome (GOLD analysis project Ga0310695, IMG submission 203882) | Bovine rumen microbial communities from Lethbridge, Alberta, Canada - RJG_04 (v2) (version 2) | ecosystem: Host-associated > Mammals > Digestive system > Stomach > Rumen | place: Canada... | reverse complement strand
TGCTGGAGTATCGCCTGAAAACGGAATACGGTGTGGATATCCGCCGCCGCTCCATGCCCTTTGAGCTGGTCCGCTGGGTGGAGAACGAGGACGTGGATATCCGCTCGCTGAACCTGACCAGCGATACCAAATGGGTGCAGGATTTCAAAGGCAACAATCTGCTGCTCTTCACCTCCCCCTGGTGCGTCAACTGGGCGCTCCAGAAAAACGAGGGCCTGCAGCTGCGGGAATTCAACCGGGACTGATACGGAGGAAAATACATGGCCGGAAGCATCAAGATCGAGATTTTCAAGAAGAAGGAAGCTGAGGAGTTCACCGCCTGTCTGGCAGACCCAGAAAGCCGCCTGGACGCGGGCGGCGGCGCGGCCATGTGCGCGGCGCTCTCCGCCTCGCTCCTGTGCCGGGCGGCCAAGCTGACTGCGGCTGAGGGAAATAAGGATGAGGCGCTGGATTATATCGTCCGCAATGGGGAGACCCTGCGCAAGTACATGGTCCATCTGATCGACGAGGATGTACGCTGCCGCGGCCCGCTGCGCAAGGCGAGACAGGAGGGTGACCCGCTGCGCATTGACGCCGCAAGTGAATCCGCTGTCAGCGTGTGCGAGGAGATCGTCAACATGTCCATGAAGGCGCTGGAGATGCAGCGAGACCTGGCTGAGATCTGCTGTGAGGATGCGCAGGCTTATGTTCTGGAAAGTGCGGAGCTGGCCATGGCGGCCATGAGGACGGCCATGCATTATATCCTCAACCTGAGCTCCAAGAGCATGGACGAGACCTACCGCTTCGTCACGAAACGGGAAAACCAGATCACTCTGGAACAGGCGATCCCCGTATATGAGGCGATCCGCTCCAAACTGTCCAAGTAAAACCGTGCCGCGGCAGTGGAAGCTGCCGCGGCGCTTTTTCTTAAGAATTCATAAATTCTGCTCCGAGGGCGCGCTTTGCTTGCCAATTCAGTGCCGGTAGTGTATAATCCGTATAGTTGTAAAGAATTGGATTCCTGACGGGAGGTACAGCCATGAATGAGAATATTTTGAAACTGAGAGAGTGGATCGCCAACAGCGACAACGTGGTTTTCTTCGGCGGCGCCGGCGTCAGTACGGAGAGCGGGATCCCCGATTTCCGCAGTGTGGACGGCCTGTACAACCAGAAGTGGAAATATCCGCCGGAAACCATTCTGAGCCACAGCTTCTTTGAACGCTACCCGGAGGAGTATTACCGCTTCCATCGGGAAAAGCTGGTCATCGACGGCGTGCAGCCCAACCGGGCCCATCTGCGGCTGGCGGAGCTGGAGCGGGAAGGGAAACTGCGGGCGGTGATCACGCAGAACATCGACGGTCTGCACCAGGCCGCCGGAAGCAAGAACGTGCTGGAGCTGCACGGCAGCATCCTGCGGGCCTATTGCTCCCGCTGCCGCCGCCCCTATCCCCAGGAGGAGATGAACAAGGGGACCGGCCTGCCGCGCTGCAGCTGCGGCGGCATCATCCGCCCGGATATCGTGCTGTATGAGGAGCCGCTGGACCAGGATATCGTATCTTCCGCGGTCCACTATATCCGCAACGCGGATGTGCTCATCATCGGCGGGACTTCGCTGAACGTCTATCCCGCCGCGGGATTGATCAACTATTACCGGGGAAATAAGCTGGCGCTGGTGAACCTGAGCGAGACACCCTATGACCACTACGCGGATCTGATCATCCACGAGAAGATCGGCGAAGTGTTCAGCCAGATTTGAAAAATGAGCCGCGTGTGAAAGCGGCGGAACGGAGAGAGAAATGGCCCAGGGTAAGCTGATCGTGCTGGAAGGCATCGACGGCAGCGGAAAATCTTCGCAGTATCGCCGTCTGTGCGCACGAATGGAACAAGACCGAATCGCCTATAATCATATTGTGTTTCCCCGATACGAGCAGGAGAGCAGCGCTCTGATCCGCATGTATCTGGCCGGAGAGTTCGGGACCCATCCCAATGATGTGAACGCCTACGCCGCATCCATGTTCTACGCGGTGGACCGCTATGCGGCCTACAAGACGGACTGGGGGAAACTCTATGAAAACGGCGCTTTGATCCTCTCTGACCGATATACCACATCCAACGCCGTCCATCAGGGGGCCAAGCTGCCGGAGGATGAATTGCCGGATTTCTTCGCCTGGCTGTCCGATCTGGAATACGGCAAGATGGGTCTGCCCAGGCCGGACCTGGTGATCTATCTGGATGTGGATATCCAGACCTCCCTGGCCCGTATGCGCCGCCGGGAGGCCAGGCACCACACTAAGGCGGATATCCATGAGAAGGATACCTCTTATCTGGAGCGCTGCCTGCGCACGGCACAGCTGGCCGCGGAGTACTACGGCTGGACGCGGATCCCGTTTTTAAAGGATGGGAAAGAGCGGGAGCTGATGGAGAAAAATGACGAGATCTATCGGGTCCTCCGTGACTATATATAAATAAAAATGGGGCTTCCGAAGAAGCCCCGGGTCTTGCGCCTCAGCAGCCGCAGCCGCAGCCGTTGTTGTTATTGTCGCAGCCACAGCCGCAGCCAAAGCCGCTGCCGTTACAGCCGAAGAGAATGATGATGAGGATCAGGATCCAGAGACCGTTGTTATTGTTGCAGAACATGTTGCTACCCTTTCTCCGCGCTATGGAATTTGTTCCTCTTCCGCCCCGCGCGGAGGGCGGCGAGGTCCGCTGGCGGGAACAGAGCGCGGTATCCCACGCTCGTGCCATTTTATGCGGCGTCGGAGCCTTGGGTTACAGAGGATAAAACGAAGATCAGGGAGGTCAAATATGGCTGAAGATCTTGATAAGATAAATGAAGTGTTTCGCCTGCATGACGAGAAGGCCGCGGAAACCGGTCGTCTTTCCGCAGTGGAAAAGAAAGAAAAAGCGGCTCCCATCCGGGCGATGGACAAGCTGCTGATCGATGAGAGCGGCGAGCAGGCTCACAATTATACAGGCGACGAGGAGTCGGAGCGGGATTACCGTCCGGTCCGGCAGAGCCACGAATATAAGTCCGGCTGCCTGGGGGGGATCATGTATTTTGTTTTCATCCTCTGCGTCAGCGTGATCCTGGCCTGCCTGGCCTGGATGGCCGCCAGCGATATGCTGGCCCTGAACAAGGATGATTTCACCGCCAAGGTAACGCTGCCCATGAGCATCTTTACCTCCGAAACGGTGGATACCTTTGACGAAAAGGGCAACAAGACCGGCACCGAGCGGGTGACCAAGGCGGATATCGGCTATGTGGCGGATACGCTGAAGGACGCGGGGCTCATCCAGTATAAGTGGCTGTTTGAATCCTTCTGCCGCTTTTCCCACGCGGACGAGAAGGTCCGCCCGGGCGAGTATGAGCTGCAGTCCAGCTTCGACTACCGGGCACTGGTACAGAATATGCGGCCCGGCTCCAGCGCGGCGCTGACCATCGACGTGACCTTCCCGGAGGGCTTCAATATGCGGCAGATCTTTATGCGTCTGGAAGAGAAGGGCGTCAGCAGCTTCGACGATCTGATGGAGGCCGCAGCGGAGTACAAGTTCAACTACAGCTTCCTGGAGAACAAGGAGACCGGCGACGCTGCCCGTCTGGAGGGCTATCTGTTCCCGGACACCTACCAGTTCTATGTGGGGATGCAGGCCTCCAGCGCCATCAACAAGTTCCTGGAGAACTTCCACTATGTGCTGTCGGCGGATATGCTGCAGATGGCGGAGAACCGCGGCCTGAGCATCGACGAGGTCGTGACGGTTGCCTCTATGATCGAGCGCGAGGCGGCCAACGATTCGGAGCGAGCCAGGATCGCGTCGGTCATCTACAACCGTCTGGCGGCCAATATGCCGCTGGGTCTGGAATCCACCATCCTCTACGCCCATCCGGAGCATGAGGGCGCGCCCACGGCGGAGATGATCGCCGAGGACAGCCCCTACAACACCCTGAACCACACCGGGCTGCCGCCAACGCCCATCTGCAACCCGGGCCGCGCGTCTATTATGGCGGCGCTGAGTCCCGAGACCACCGACTACTATTACTTCACGCTGGATACGGATACCGGCATGCACCGTTTCTTCACCAACTATGCCGAGTTTGAGGCCTTCGTGGCCACCCAGAATTATGGCTGAGCAGCCTGAACTGCTCTCGCCGGCGGGGGACAGGGAGCGCCTGCTGATGGCGCTCCACTACGGGGCAGACGCGGTCTATCTGGCCGGGCGGCAATTCGGCATGCGCGCCGCTGCGGTCAACTTTGGAGACGATGAGCTGCGGGAGGCGGTGCGCCTGGCCCATGGCATGGGCAGGCGGATCCATGTGACCTGCAACACCCTGCCCATCGAAGACGAACTCAAACAGCTGCCGGAGTATCTGAGTTTTCTGCAGGACGCCGGCGTGGACGCTCTGATCATCGCGGATCTGGGTGTGCTGGAGCTTGCCAAGCGCTATGCGCCCCGGGTCGCCCGCCATGTGAGCACCCAGTTGGGCGTGATCAACAGCGCCACGGCCAACGCCCTGTTCGAGCTGGGGGCCGATACGGTGGTGCTGGCCCGGGAGACCCGGTTGGAGGATATCCGCAAGATCCGCGCCAACACTGCGCCGGAGCTGCGCTTGGAGGCCTTTGTGCACGGGGCCATGTGCGTGTCTTTCTCCGGACGCTGCCTGCTTTCCAACTATATGACCGGGCGGGACGCCAACCGGGGCCAGTGTGCCCAGCCCTGCCGCTGGAAGTACCACCTGGTGGAGGAGACACGGCCGGGAGAGTATTTTGAGATCACCGAGGACGGCGGTACCCATATCCTCAATTCCCGGGACATGCGCATGATCGAGCATATCCCCGAATTGCTGGAGGCGGGCGTCAGCAGCTTCAAGATCGAGGGGCGGATGAAATCTGCCTACTACACGGCCGTCGTCACCAATGCCTACCGGCAGGCTATCGACGCCGCCGTGGCAGGTAAAGCCTTGGATCCGGTTTGGGTGGCGGAGACGGATGCGGTGAGCCACCGGCCGTATTCCACGGGGTTTTACTTCGGCGATCCCGGACAGTACTATCCGGACTCCATGTATGACAGCACCGCCGAGGTGATGGCGGTGGTCCAGTCCTGCGATGGGGAGGGGAACGCGATCCTGACCCAGCGCAACAAGTTCCATAAGGGCGACAGCCTGGAACTGGTGCGGCCCGGTGAAAAGCCCGTGCCTTTTGCGGCGCGGCAGATTTTTGACGCTGAGGGCGCGGAGATCGAGGATACCCGCCGCGCCATGATGGAGATCCGCATGAAACTGCCCTGCGCGGCGCCGCAGTTTTCCATTGTCAGAAAGCGCAAATGAGGCTGGGCGGCGCTTGACAAACGGCGCCGATGTGGTAAAATATGCAAAGTTGATACATACAGGGCTATGACGAAACGAGTCAGCCTGAGGACAGCACAGAGAGGGGCCGGACGGTGCGAGACCCCGTGTCCGGAGCTGACAGCCACTTCCGAGCCTTCCCGGGAAACCGGGGCGTATGCCTGCGTTAAAGGCGCTGAGAGGCCGCATTGCGGCAAATCAGGGTGGTACCGCGAATTCACCTTCGCCCCTGCCGGGGCGGAGGTCTATTTTTTTGGAGGACGACTATGAAAAATTACGGTTTGAACGAGCTGCGCGAGATGTTCCTCAGCTTTTTTGAAAGCAAGGGGCATCTTCGGCTTCCCAGCTTTTCGCTGATCCCGCAGAACGACGCAAGTCTTCTGCTCATAAACTCCGGCATGGCGCCCATGAAGCCCTACTTCAAGGGCGAGCAGGAGCCGCCCCGCAAGCGGGTCTGCACCTGCCAGAAGTGCATCCGGACCGGTGATATCGAGAACATCGGCAAGACCGCCCGTCACGGCACCTATTTTGAGATGCTGGGCAACTTCTCCTTCGGCGATTACTTTAAGCATGAGGCTATTGCCTGGAGCTGGGAGTTTTTGACCTCCCCCAAGTGGGTGGGCCTCGACCCGGACAGGCTCTATCCCTCTGTATACGTGGATGACGACGAGGCCTGGGAGATCTGGAACAAGGAGATCGGCATCCCGGCCGAACGCATCTTCCGCTTCGGCAAGGAGGATAATTTCTGGGAGCATGGCGCCGGCCCCTGCGGCCCCTGCTCGGAGATCTACTACGACCGGGGCGAGAAGTACGGCTGCGGCAAGCCTGACTGCACCGTGGGCTGCGACTGTGACCGGTACATCGAGGTCTGGAACAACGTGTTCTCCCAGTTCGACAATGACGGCGAGGGCCACTACTCCGACCTGATCCAGAAGAATATCGATACCGGCATGGGCCTGGAGCGCCTGGCGGTGGTCTGCCAGGGAGTGGACTCTCTGTTCGACGTGGACACGGTCATGAACATCACCCACAAGGTCAGCGAGCTGACCGGGGCTTTCTATGGCAAGAGCCACGAGATGGACGTGTCGCTGCGCGTCATCACCGACCATATCCGCAGCGCGACCTTTATGATCTGTGACGGCGTACTGCCCTCCAATGAAGGCCGCGGCTACGTGCTCCGCCGTCTGCTGCGCCGGGCGGCCCGCCACGGCAAGCTGCTGGGTGTGAACGAGCCCTTCCTGTACAACGTGATCGATACGGTCATCCACGAAAATGAGTGCCAGTATCCCGAACTGCGGGAGAAGCAGGCTTACATCACCCGCGTGGTCAAGACCGAGGAGGAGAACTTTGCCAAGACCATCGACGCCGGCATGAAGATTTTTGCCGACCTGCTGGCGGAGCATAAGGCCAAGGGCGAGAGCGTATTCTCCGGCGCGGACGCTTTCAAGTTGTACGACACCTATGGCTTCCCCATCGATCTGACCATTGAGATGTGCGGCGATGAGGGGATGAGCGTGGACGAGCAGGGCTTCCAGGACCTGATGGAGGAGCAGCGCGTGCGTGCTCGCAAGGCCCGTGAGGCGTTGGGCGACCTGGGCTGGGCCGGGATCGACTTCGGAAAGGAGATGCCGGAGACCAGGTTTGTGGGCTATGACCGGGAGTGCACCGAGGCCAGGATCCTGGCCATCGTGGCCGACGGGGAGTTCCGCGAGGAAATCGCGGCCGGTGCCGAGGCGATCATCGTTCTGGACCAGACTGCTCTGTATGCCGAAATGGGCGGCCAGGTGGCGGATCACGGCTGGATCGAACTGGGAGACAGCTGCTTCAAGGTCAGCGATGTGCAGAAGAACAAGGGCGGCAAATACATGCATTACGGCAAGCTGGAAAGCGGCGATCTGAAGCTGGGCGACACCGTGACGGCCCGCTACTGCACCAAGCGGCGCGCGGCCATCCGCCGCGCTCACAGCGCCACCCATCTGCTGCAGAAGGCTCTCCGGGACGTGCTGGGGGACCACGTGCACCAGGCGGGCTCTCTGGTGGAGCCGGACTTTCTGCGCTTTGATTTTACGCATTTCTCCGCCGTCACACCGGAGCAGCTGCGCCAGGTAGAGGACGCGGTGAACACGGCCATCTTGGCGGGATATCCGGTGGAGGTCAGGGAGATGAGCCTGGCCGATGCCAGAAACAGCGGCGCGACGGCCCTGTTCGGCGAGAAATACGGCGATGTGGTTCGTGTGGTCAGCATGGGCGATTACAGCGTAGAGCTCTGCGGCGGCACCCATCTGGAGAATACCGCCATGGCCGGCGGCTTCCACATCAGCTCCGAGGGATCTGTGGCTTCCGGCGTGCGGCGCATCGAGGCTACCACAGGTCTGAAGACCCTGGAGCGCCTGCACGCGGATATCGACACCCTCGCTTCTGTGGCAGCGCTGTTCAAGGCAAATCCCGCCGACGTGCTGGGCAAGGTGGAGCAGCAGGCGGCCGAACTGAAAGAGGCCAGGCGTGTGATCCAGCAGTACAAGGACAAGGAATCTGCCGGCGGGGCGGACGCCATGCTGAAGTCTGCCAAAGAGATCGGAGGACTGCGCGTACTCACGGCAAAGGTGGAGGGCGACGCCAACGCCCTGCGCAAGCTGGGCGACGCCCTGCGGGACAAGGACAGCGCGGTCGTGGCTGTCATGGCAGCGGTCAACGGGGAGAAGATCACCTTCCAGTGTGTCTGCGGAAAGGACGCAGTTGCCAGGGGGATCCGTGCCGGGGACATCATCAAGAGCATCACCGCCATCGCCGGCGGCAAGGGCGGCGGCAAGCCGGACTCCGCCATGGGCGGCGGCAACGATCTGAGCAAGCTGGACGCGGCTTTGGCGGCAGTCGAAGCCTTCGTATCGGATAAACTGTAAGGAGGATAACCATGAGAGACGAAAATTGCCTGTTTTGCAAGATCATCAGCGGCGAGATCCCCAGCACCAAGGTCTATGAGGACGACTATGTGTTCGCATTCCGGGATATCAATCCCCAGGCACCGACCCATGTCCTGGTCGTGCCCAAGGCGCATATCGCCTGCGTCGATGCAATCGACGGGGAAAACTCCGTCTATGTGGCAAAGAGCTTTGAAGCCATCGCCAAGATCGCCAAGGCCGAGGGCCTGGACACCGGCTATCGGGTCATCAACAACTGCGGGGAAGATGGCGGTCAGACCGTCATGCACCTGCACTTCCATCTGATCGGCGGCGTGAAGCTCTCCGAGAAGATCGTCTGATCATAGGCACAGCCGCAGGGGTCCTGGACCTCTGCGGCTGTTATCCTGTTTGAATCGGCAGGTGAGGGAGATGCGAAAACTGGCAGCGGCTGCGCTGGCCTTTTCGGCTGCGGTCTTTGCGGCAAACTACATATTGCCTTCGGCCTGGCCGCCGGTTTTTGCGATCGCCCTTGCCGTCGGCGGGGCGGTGCTCGCGGCCTTCCACAGGAAGTGGCTGCGCTGTTTTGTCATCGTGTCGATCGCGGCGGCGGTGGGTCTTGGACTGTTCTATATCCATGCCCAGCGCACCACAGTGAAAGCCCGGGAATTGGACGGTACAAGCTGCGAGCTGACTGTGCGGCTTCTGGACTATCCCCAGGTGTACGACAGCTATTGCCGGGCAAGCGTCCGCGTGGAAGGGGAGGGGCTGCCCCGCCTCAACGCGCTGTTGTATGATAGCGATATGTGGATCGCCGGCGCGGAGCCGGGCCAGCTCCTGCGCTTTACCGGCAGCCTGAAAGCGGCCGATACCAAATACGGCGAAGATTATGATTATTACAATTCCCGGGACATCTATCTGACCATCAACGCCAGATCGGCTGTTGCCGTGGTGGATCGGGGCTTTGATCTGCGCACGATCCCGGCGCGGCTGCATCATTTCCTCGCGCAACTGGCGGAGCGCGTTTTCCCACAGGATGTGTCCGCCTATATGAAGGCGCTGATGCTGGGCGACAAGTCCGGGCTGTACGAGGATCCGGGAATGAAGCTGGCTTTGACCAGGGCCGGTTTCATGCAAGTAGTGGCGGTATCGGGTATGCATATCGCGTATCTGGTGACCCTGCTGCAGCTGCTGTTGGGCAAAAACCGCCGCAGCTCGCTGCTGTGCATCGGGCTGGTCTGGCTGTTCGTGCTGACCACCGGGGCGAGCCCCTCAGCGGTCCGAGCCGGGATCATGCAGAGTTTCCTGCTGTTTGCCCCGGTGGTAAAGCGGGAGAACGATCCGCTGACCTCCCTGTCCACGGCTCTCGCGCTTATCCTGCTCTGGAATCCCTATGCGGCGGCCAGTGTCAGCCTGCAGCTGTCCTTCTCCTCCATGGCGGGCCTCATGTGCTTTTCCGACTGGTTCCGAGCCCTTTTGCATATCCCGCTGCCTGCCGGCAGGCTTGGTCGGGTTTTGAGGAGCTTCCTGGATGTGGCGGTCACTTCTCTGAGCGCATTGGTCTTTACGCTCCCGCTGGCGGCCATCCATTTCGGGTATGCCGCGATCCTGTCGCCGCTGACTGGCATACTTGCCATGTGGACAGTGCCCATCTGCTTCTGCGGCGCCTATATCAGCTGCGCCCTGGGAGCGATCATACCGGCCTTGGGTTCACTGGCGGGATGGCTGGTGGCATGGCCCGCCCGCTTCCTGCTGCTGGTCGCCCAGCTCAGCTCGGCGATCCCGTTTTCGCTGGTATATATGCAAAACGAGTTGGGCCTGCTGTGGCTGATCTTCTGCTATGCGGCCTTCATCATATTGGCGCTTTGCCGGGTGAATCGATGGCTGAAGCTGCTGATCCCGACGGTTCTGTCCGCGGCGGCGCTGTTTCTCATTCTTTTCCTCACGCGTATAGGCTATGAGCGTTTGCCGGGCGTGATCTCAGTCCTGGATGTGGGCGAAGGGCAGTGCATCACAGCCTTCGCCGGGGAGCGCACGTTGATGATCGACTGCGGCGGACAGTGGACCCTGGACAACGCGGGAGAGACGGCAGGCGCCTATTTGAGAGCCTGCGGGAGAAAGCGGGTAGATATGCTTCTGCTTACTCATCTGCATGAGGACCATGTGAACGGCGTCCCGATGCTGTTGGAGATGCTGCCGGTGGAGCAGATCATTTTGCCGGTGCCGAAAGATGAGGAGCTTCCGGCCTTCGATGAGATCCGGAAAGCCGCCGCCGCTCATGAGACACAAATGATGGTCCTTCAGAACGATCTGGTGTACAGGCTTGATGATATCAGCACATCTCTCTTCGCACCGTCTGAGGATACAAATGCGGATGCCAACGAGCGCTGCATCATGGCGAAGGTCTCCCTGGGCAGCTACGACATGCTGGTGACCGGGGATTCACCCGCGGCGGAGGAAGAAGCCCTGCTGGCACGCCAGACCATTACGGGAGCGGAGCTTTTGATCGTTGGGCACCATGGCTCCAGAACATCCAGCGGTGAAGAATTGCTGAGCAGCATCGGAGCCGACACGGCAGTCATCAGCTGCGGCTATAACCGTTACGGACACCCGGATCAGGAAACTCTTGAACGCCTGGCGCGTTACGGGTATAATGTTTACAGAACTGACAGAGACGGGACCATAGTGATCCGGGTGGGACAGGAATATGGCGAAACGAACTGACAAAAACGATAAACGGCTGAATTACCCGGCTGCTGTGCGGCAGCTGAAGGAGCAGGGGCCGCAGAGGCTGTATTTCCTGTGGGGGCCCGAGGACTATCTGCGGGAGGATTACCTGACGAAGCTGAAAAAGATCTGCCTCCCGGAGGGAGAGGACAGCTTCAGCTTCAAGCGCCTGGACGGCCCGGAGCTGGACCGGCAGGAGCTGCGGCAGGCCATCGACGCCATGCCCTTCCTGACGGAGCGCAGCTTTGTGGAGGTCCGCAATGTGGACTTGAACAAGCTGGGCGACGCGGAGGGCTATCTGAAGCTGCTGACGGATATTCCAGACTATTGCACTGTGGCGCTGGTCCAGTCCGCGCAGTTTGAGCCGGACGGCCGACTGAAATTCCTCAAGGGCCTTCGGGAGATCGCCGTAGAGCTGAAATTTACCCAGCAGCCCCAGGGGATGCTGATCGACTGGATCTCCCGTCGTTTTGCGGCGGCAGGGAAGCGTATCGACCTGGAGGCTGCCCAACGGCTGATCTTCATCAGCGGCGATCTGATGAACCGGCTGATTCCGGAGATTGACAAGGTCTCCGCTTATGCCAAAGAGGAGCGGGTCACGGCAGCGGATGTGGAGGCGGTGGCCAATCACATCCCCGAGGCTGTGATCTTCGACATGACGGATCAGATATCCCGGAAGCAGTATAATACCGCCGTGAGCACCCTGGCTGAGCTGCTGGCGGATAAAAACAATGAGCCCATCCCCATGCTGGCCATGCTGGGCGTACAGATGCGAAAGCTGTACGCTGCGCGGCTCGCCATTGAGGAAGGACTGGGCAATCAATATGTGATGGAGGTCTGCGCCATCAAGCACGATTTCATCGCCAAGCGGCTGATGCAGTCTGCCAGGGGCTTTACTTTGGCGCAGCTGCAGCGGGCGGTGGAGCTGTGCGCGGAGACGGACTACCGCATCAAGAGCAGCGGGCAGGACGACCGCGAACTGTTCAAGGAGACGGTCCTGCGGATCGCGGCGGGGGAGGACCATGCGCAGGATTAAAGAGGTCATTGTCGTCGAGGGACGCTATGACAAAAACGCGTTGAGC
>Ga0310695_10012287_pt1 | contig 12027 bp, 12 predicted proteins | sample RumenRJG_04DNA_FD_203882 | JGI IMG/M metagenome (GOLD analysis project Ga0310695, IMG submission 203882) | Bovine rumen microbial communities from Lethbridge, Alberta, Canada - RJG_04 (v2) (version 2) | ecosystem: Host-associated > Mammals > Digestive system > Stomach > Rumen | place: Canada... | reverse complement strand
CTCGCGCATGAAGCGTTCCCTTGCACGCGGCTCGTCGCGGACAAGTACCTTTAGGGCGGCGGGTGTCCCGAGCAAAACATGTACAACGCGATAGACTTCGCCGTTCCCGCCTTTTCCGAGAAAGGCCGTCACGCGCCAGCTTCCGAACACTATGCCGTCCGGGAACGACGCGCCCGTCGGCATCCGCTCGCGGAAGGAAAGAATTCCCTCTATCTCGTCCACTCCGAGACTCATATATTCCCCGCCTTTTCAAGCGCTGCCACAATCTTCTGAAGGCGCGGCATCATCCTGTTTTTAATCAGGTAAACGCCATTGCATGTGATCCCGAACGCGGCGGCGACAGCCTCTGGCTTCTCGCCGTTCACCACCACGCGCAGGAACACCTGCCTCGTGCGGGATTGAATCGACTCGTCGTTCATCAATTGACGAAGCGCAATTTCAACGAGCGTTTCACGCCAGGATTGTTCGTCGTCAGCCATCACGTCGGGCGGCATGCGCGGATATCCCCCAGCCGAAGGCTGTCCGCGGAGCGGATGCCCTGGCAGGGATGTGCCCGCCCTACCAATGGACGACGTGCCAGGCGGCGTGCACACCTCTAGCGACTCGGCGCTCGCTTGCGCTTGGCTTGGGCCGCTATAATCGCGGCCCCCGCGCAGTGCGCGGCGGATACGCTTACGCGGCTCACTGCGTTCGGGTGATACCTGTGATCGCGCCCTACCGTCGCATGACGCGTCATCATGCACCATTTCGGCGATTTCGGCATGACGCTGCTCTTTGTAAAGCTGACGCAGCGCCTTGTTGCGGAGGATGCCAGTCAGGTAGTTGTGGAAATGTCCCTTCTCGTCCGGAGCATAGCGATAGGACGGCAACGCCGCCCAGACGGCGACCAGCGTTTCCTGAATGACGTCGTCAGCTTCAACAGAAGGGAATCGCTCGCGCAGATACGCTTCCATCATCGGACGATAGCGTGCGGCAAACTCCGTCCAGCGCGCGTGTTGCGAATCGCTCGCAACATCGCGCAGAAGTGTCGTTGAGGTGGTAGGTATCTTTGCCATGAAATGCAGCCCTTATGCGCGCTCCGCCTCCAGGGCGCGGGCGAGCTGGTCGGGGCATGAAGTGCCGTTGCGGCACTGGACGCCCTTCAGGAGCGCGATGACATCCTCGACCTTGCGCCCGACGACGAGCTTGGCGACGCCCTGCGTGTTGCCCGGGCATCCCCCGACGAACTCGCACGCCGTCACAACGCCGTCCGACACTTCGTAGTTGATTGCCCGCGAGCATGTTCCTGTCGTTTTGTATGTTTTCATCTGTTTTTCCTTTCTTCTTGCTCAGTTGGCGAATACGCCGCTTCGTTCGCGGGCGGAAGCAGTATCTCCCGGTCGAATCCCTGCGGCACGTGCGACATGGAATGCGCCACGCACACCGAGGCCGCCTTGGGATGCGCGTCAAGCCAGCGTGAAACACGCTCCAGCGCCGAGCGCGCCCTGCGCGCGCACGGATTTTCTCTCCAGCCGGGATCGAGCCCGCCGAACGGATTTACTTCAAATACAGAATTGAACGACAGCATTTCGGAGACGCTCACGCCTCCGTCGTCATGATATCGCATCGCCGTCCAGCCGCCGCCGACAACGGCGCATTGCTCGTTGAAGATGTCAACCTTATCCCGCCGGGACATATTCCGCGAGCTCCGATCGAACCTCAGCGCCGGCGGCCCGCAGATTCGGTTATTTCGACCGCCCTGAATTCTATCGCTCCGCCTTCAGACTGCAGCGCGATCGCGCCCTTCGGCGTCTTCACGCCCTTGACGCGATTCATCTCCGTCCCGTTGAGACGCGAGACGATTTCATCGCCCTTCACTTCGATTTCAAGCAAGTTCCATTCGCCGAACGGCTTCTCGGCGGAAGGCGCCTTGGCCGGAACGGCCGCGATTCCCGAAAGCGCGTTCGCCGGATCGTATGGAGACCTCGGCGCAACACCTTCGATCACGGAACCCCCGAGCGCGAAAATCGAGCATGCGCTCTCCGGGGCGAGCTGGTTTTCGTAGCATCTCGGGATGAACGTGCCGGTCTCTGCCGCAAGGCGCACGAAAACGCCCGAATTCGGCTTCGCCGTTTTGCGCCACCAGCGGTATTCGACTTTCATCTTGAAGTCGGAGAAATCGGCGCGCTTCGTGCGCAGATAGCCGAAAGGCGTGCCTGTCGAGCGGATCGCGCCGTCGACGACCGTCCAAGTCGGTTCGGCCGCCGAATAGCCGCCCGTCGCGTCGTTGTCGGCGACCGAAAGCCACCCCGAAAGATCCCTGCCGTTGAACAGCGCCTCTGCGGGGCATGCCGCCGCGGCGAACGCCGCAAGCGCGAGAAACGACATTTTCATGCGAGTTGTGTTTTCCATTTTTTCCTTTCCTTTTTTCTTGTCTGTCATGATTAGGTCCTGCCGAAAGCACCGCCGGGAACGGCTGCGCAGTTGATGGAATTATACCAAAAATCACGCCTGCCGGAAACCCTTGCTGGCGGGGATTTCATTTTTCTCCGACTCTGGACCAGACGGCCATGCCCTTTTCGATCTTCTGCGGATTTATCATGTTGCCGGGGATTACCTTCGTCCTGATCGTATAGTAAGTATCGGCTGAATTCCACTTTGACCCGGCTATCTGGGCCGCAGTTCTCGTTCTCGTCACTTCGCCGAGCTTTACATAGCCGCGCTTCTTCAGTTCGTCTATGGATGTCGGAAGCGTCTTGAACGCCGTGGATGGCCGCCTGGCCGCCGCATTGTTCCGGACAGCCCTTGCCGGCGACGCGGAGCCGGCGGTCTTTCCGGCCGGCCGCGCGATTCCGACGCCCGGCTTCGCGGCAGCGCGTTTTTTCGCGGCGGCTGTTTTCTTCGCCACGGCCGCACCGCCCGAAGCGCCCGCGCCCGCCGAAGCCCCCGCGCCGAAAAGCCTGGCAAACACGCTCTTGCCGCCCTTGCGCTTCTTTTCCCTCTCGAGCGTCTTGAAATCGTAGACTTTTTTCATCGTATCGGTGGAACCGTACAAGACTCCCGCGAGATACGCATCGCCGACGACCAGCCGTTTGGCCTTCACGTCAGCATCGGACGAGGCGCGTTTTTTGAGATCAAGCACCTTTCTCACGCTCGGCATCGCGAACAGCATTCCGCAGCGCTTGCGCCCCCTGTGCTTTTTTTTCTGCCACTTGTTCGGAGCGCCGTACGCCACGTTGCTGTGGCACACGACGCTGTCGTCGGAAAGCGAATACATTCCCTTTAGATCTTTGACGAGATCGCGCACGGCGCGAAGCTGCGCAAGAGGCATGGCCTTGTCGTGGTATCCGACGCATTCGATTCCTATGGAGAACCTGTCCACGTCCTCCTTGCCGTTCCACATCGAACGCCCCGCATGGAAAGCTTCGCGGTCGCGGTCGACGATTCTGTATATCGAGCCGTCTTCGGTCACGCAGAAATGGCATTCGCCGCGCTCGGAAAGCTTCTTGAGCGATCCGCGCGCGGCGGCCTCCGTGGTGTGGAGGACGATAAGCTCCGTCGTTTTCCTGATTTTCCTTTCAGGATTGCGCGGGCTTCTGTAGCGGTCCGACGCATCGACGCCCGCCGCCTCGCAGGCGATGAGAAGAGCGGCGGCGAGTGCGATGACGGATCGCCCTTTCACTGTTCCCGCGTCAGATGTCGAGCGCCGTCTTCGACCAGGGCTCCTTGCCGGCGAGAAGCGACGGCGTCGTCATCTCGCTGGGAACCGGGATGCCGAGCATCTGGAGCGCCGTCGGGGCGACGGCCGAAAGCTTGGCGAGCGGAGTGAGCCTCACGCCCGGCGCGTCGTTGGCGACGTAGAAGCAGTCGACAAGATTGAGCGTGTGCGAGGTTTTCGTGAGACCCGACCTGTAATCGACCATCTGTTCGGCGTTGCCGTGGTCGGCGAAAATGAGGACGTGCGCGTCGAGCTCGAGGAGGCGCGGGAGAATCTTCCCGATGCACTCGTCGGTAACCTCCACCGCCTTCGTCGCCGCGGCGAGATCTCCCGTGTGGCCGACCATGTCGCAGTTCGCATAGTTGACGACGATGAAGCCGTATGGATTGTTCTCGAGACGCTTGAGCAGTTCGTCCGTGACGTTGTAGGCGTCCATTTCCGGATGGCTTGCGAACGTCGCGGGATCGAAACGGCTTTTCACCTCCACCTGGTCTTCGCCGGCGCTCGGCGTCGTGGACTTGCCGTTGAAAAAGCTCGTCACATGGCGGAACTTCTGCGTCTCGGCGAGGCGGAGCTGCCTGATGCCGGCCTTCGAGACGACTTCGCCGAGGAGATTGTCCATGCCGCCGCCTGCGCCCATCGCGCCGAGGAGATAATCCTCGAATTCGTCCCAGTAGCGCGTAAAGCCGAGATACGCGACTTTCGGGCGCGCCGCGCGCTCGCCGGGATAGTCGTCGCAGACGAACGCCTGCGTCAGCTGGATTGCGCGGTCCTGACGGTAGTTGGTGTGCATGACGACGTCGCCGTCTTTCATCCCCTCGTATCCGCCGATGACATAGCACGGAATATACTCGTCTGTCATGGGCGTGCCGTCGGGCGTCCTGCCCGTCTCGTATTCGGCTTTGACGGCGTCTTCGATGTTCGCGGCCTTTCTGCCTTTCGCTGCGACGATGCAGTCGTAGGCTTCGCTCGTGAGCTTCCAGTTTTTCACGCGGTCCATGCCGTAATAGCGGCCCATCGCCGTGCCGATCGACGCGTTGCCGACTGCGGCGAGCTCGGTTTTGAGACGCGCGATGTATTCAAGCGTCGAGCGCGGCGGCGTGTCGCGGCCGTCGAGGAACGGATGCACGACGATGCGCCCTTCGGGGAATTCGGCGCGCGCGCGCTTCATCAGTTTGAAAAGATGCTCCTGGTGGGCGTGGACGCCCTCGTCCTGGAGAAGACCGAAGAAATGGAAGACTGAATTGTTCTTCTTCCACTCGGCTACGAGATTCGTCCACTTCGGGCTCTTGAAAAGCTCGCCGGAAGAAAGCCCGTCGTCGATGCGCTTTAGTTCCTGCACGACGATGCGCCCCGCGCCCATGTTGAGGTGGCCCACTTCGGAAGACCCCTGATAGCCGTCGGGAAGCCCCACGGCCTCGCCGCAACAGTCGAGCAGACAGTGCGGATAACGCGCGCGTATCTGATCGATTACCGGCGTTTTCGCGCCGTACACCGAATTTCCGTCGGCACGGGGATTGACGCCCCAGCCGTCTCTTATGATAAACACTACCGGTCTCATTTTTGCTGTTTCTCCTTGTTTTTTGAAATATTCCCCGCAGGAGCGGAAACCGCCCCCTTCACCCACGCATCGATGCCTCGTGCGATGGCCTCGCCCGTACGCCTGCGTCGCACGGCGTTCCAGACGGCTTCTTCGCCCTGCGGCGAGGTGATAAAATCGACTTCTACGAGACAGCTCGGCACCTGCGTCGACCTCGTGACGGCGAAATTCGCGCTAAGCACGCCCTTCGACGGAAGTTCGCCGTCAAACTCCTTCGCGAGAGCATCGGCAACAGCGCGAGCGAGAAGCTGATCCGCTCCGTCCCAGACATATACAGAACCGTATCTGACAAGCGCCGGATCCCTGTCGACCGGAGGCGCGTTGTGGTGAATCGACACGAAAGCGTCATACCTTGAGGAATGAGCGGCCTTGGGACGGTCGTAGAGCTCGACGAACGTATCGTCGTCACGCGTCATGACGACATTGTAGCCGAGTTTTTCGAGAGCCTTCTTCGTTTCGTGGGCCGTGCGGAGATTGGCATCCTTTTCCGGGAATCCGTGCGGGCTGAGAGCCCCAGTGTCCTTGCCGCCGTGCCCGGGATCGAGAGCTATCACGATTTCGAACGGGGCCTTGCCTATAGGCCGCCCCTGAAACGACTGCGCCGCATAGGGAAGCTTCTCGCGACGTGCGCTTTTGGCAGAGGCTTCTTCCGCACCCGCCGCCGTCTTCTTCGGCTTCGCGGCGACTGAAAAGCCAACGAGATTCGTTTCGGCTCCGCACACGACCGTTATCGTGTTGGATCCTTCCACGACAGGCACGAAAGCGCTCCATGCGCCTGTCCTGTAGACGCTCACGCTCTTGCCCTGGACGGATATCGCGCCGCCGGCGGCCTCCGGTGCGGCGCCGATTACATAGCATGAATCCACTGCGGGAAGACGGGCGCCTTCTTTGGGGAACGCCACCGTCAAGGCGGCTATAACGGCATTAAGCAGCATTTTATCCGAGATTCGAAAGTATCCCGGCGAGGAAATCGTCGTATGTCTCGAACGCGGGGATGTCGGGGTTGTCTTTCTTTATCTGCTCCGTCGACCGGAAGAGGAAGCCTGCCTTGGACGCGCGGATCATCGCGAGATCGTTGTAACTGTCGCCCGCCGCGATCGTGTCGAACCCGCAGCTCTGGAGCGCGCGGACGGTCGTTAGCTTCGACTGCGGGCAGCGCATCTTGTATCCGACGATTCTGTCGTTCTCGACGATGAGCGAGTTGCAGAATATCGCGGGCCAGTTCAATTTCTTCATCAGAGGGCGGGAGAACTGGTCGAACGTGTCGGAGAGGATCAGCACCTGGGTCTTCTCCCTGAGGCAATCGAGGAACTCCTCTGCGCCTATGAGAGGGCGTATCGAAGATATGACGTCCTGTATCTGGCCGAGCTTGAGCGAATGTTTGTCCAAAAGATCGATGCGGTAGTGCATGAGCTTGTCGTAATCGGGTTCGTCGCGCGTCGTGCGTTTGAACTCGGGAATGCCGGTCGCCTCGGCGAACGCAATCCAGATTTCGGGCACAAGCACGCCTTCAAGGTCGAGACACACTATTTCCATCAGACGGTTTCTCCTGTTTTTCGATTGGTGGATATTATAGCATAATTCCGCCGGTTTTGCCATTTCGTCCGTGGCGTCTCGCAGGCGCGTTCACGGGGCGCGGAACCAGGCGAGATACTCGATATTCCCCATTTCCCTGCCGCGGATCGGCGACGTGGCCAGTCCAAGAAGCCTGAAACCGAGTTCGTTCTCGGCGAAACGCACGATTTCATCGCGCGCGGCGAGGCGGAGAGACTCGTCTTTCACAAGCCCGCCGGGCGCATTGCCCTTGCCCACCTCGAACTGCGGCTTTATGAGAGCCACGACATCTCCGCCTGGAGAAAGCACGCCCCTTATCGGAGGGAGAATGAGCTTCAGAGAAATGAACGAGACGTCCGTCACGGCGAGAGACGGAGTATCGGGGATATCCTCCGCGGTCATGTGCCTCGCATTGAAATTCTCCCTCACCCATACGCGAGGATCCGTTCTGAGCGAATATGCGAGCTGATTCGTGCCTACATCGACCGCCATGACTTTCGCCGCGCCGTGCTGAAGAAGGCAATCCGTGAATCCGCCCGTGGAAGAACCCACGTCGAGACATATCCTGCCGGAAGCGCAAAGCCCGCCTTCTCCCGACGCGCCCCACAGATTGAACGCCCCTTCGAGCTTTTCACCGCCGCGGGAGACGAAACGGGCCTTCTGTTCGACTTCTATCGAATCTTCGGGAAAGACCTGCCGCGAACATTTCGTCTCGACGGCGCCGTTCACGCGGACCTTTCCCTCCATCACGAGCGCCTGCGCAAGCGTACGGCTCATCGGAGCCATCCTTTCGGCAAGAGCCGCGTCAAGACGCTTTTTCACTTGCCACCGTCCATGTTGATGAACGTCATCTTGATCACGTCGCTGCGCCGGAACGTCTGCGTTATGCCCATCGACACCTCGAGAACGATTTCGTCTTCTCCGTTCTTGACAAGAACCCCTCTGCGGACCCCCGTATTGGTCGTTATCTCCACGTCGGGAACGAACGCCCTGTCGAGACGGACCCTGACGGCCGATACCGACGAAGGCTTCACTTTAACCTTCCTGACCTTGTCGACAAAACCGTCGCGCCTGATCTCGAGCGTGTGTTCGCCCGCCTTCACGCCACCGATCGCCAAGACCTCGCTCGTCTTGTTCCCGCGCAGAGAAGGCCTTGTGGTTCCGACGATGCGTCCGTCGAGCTTCACCACGGCATTCGCCGGATTGGTCCTGATCTCGATACTGCCGAGAACGCTCTGGAGACGCATCTCGACGTTTGCGGCGCCTCCGTTCGGCACGAACACCCTGCGCTCCTCGGTTTCATGGTCGTCGAGCTCGGCCCTGACGGTGTACCAGCCCGGCTTGACGTTTTCCAGCATGGTGTCGCCTTTCGAACGAAGCTCCCCGTCGACATAGAACCTTGCGCCGTCGGGAATCGACGAAAGCGACATCGTGCCGGGAATCGGGTTCATCTCCACGAAAAGGTTCTGCCTCTCGCCGGCCTTGAGCGCAAGAGAGCGGCTTTCGGTTTTGTATCCGTCCATAGACAGTTCGACGGAAACATTTCCTCTCGGGATGCCGTCGACCGTGCATGGAGTTTCGCCTCGCCCGATGCCGTTGAGAGTGACAGCGGCGCCTGAAGGTTCGGAGACGATCGTGACGCTCCCCGAATCAAGCGTCATCTTTTCATGGCGCGCAACAGGTTTGCGGCCGTCGAACTCAACCGCTATCGTGCGCGGTTGATAGCCGGGCTTTTCAAGACGGAACTTGTATTTGCGCGTCGCATCGAGAGAAGTGACGAGTCTGGGCGTTTCGCCGAGCGACACCCCATCGAGCGACAGTGTGCAGCCTGCCGGATCTGTCGTAACGAGAAGAAGCCCCTTGAGAGGAATCATCTCGCGGAACAACGAAAGCCGGGAACCCCGCTCGACATTCATGAAGAAATCGACATCCTCGTATCCCTTGAGTTCGTAGCGCACATGATGCTCTCCGTTGGGAATATCGTAAAGCGTCAGCGGAGCGTTGCCGCGCAGCACTCCGTCGACAGACACCGCCGCGCCAGAAGGACTCGACGAAAAATCGACTCTCGCCGGGGCCTCGGCTCTGTTGCCGGCCGGGAACGACGGCACCGAAAGCAGCACGGCCGCGGCCGCGACGACAAAAATTTCCACCGTCCTCATTTTCCACCTCCGGGAAGCCTCGAAAGGCGCTTTTCGACATCGACAAGCTTCGCGTCCGCCTCGGCATAGCGAGGATCGGAACGGTCGGATATCGTCTCGCACAGAACTCTGAGCTCGTCCCTCGCCTTTGCCCAGTCGCCCATGTTGACGGCCCTGTTCGCGAGAAAACGCTGTTCTTCATAGCGGGACGACTGCTCTCCGACGGCTTTTTCAAGTTTCTCGGAAAGCGCTTTGAAATTAGCAGGCTTCGGATCTACAGTCTCGAGATAGAACATGGCCTCGCGATACGCCTTTATCGCAAGCGCGATATTTGAATGTATCACATCGCGCTCCGCCCATTTGGAGTCTCCGAGCTCTTCGCTCGCGCGGCTCAGCGAAAGAAGTTTTTCGCGCGGATACTGCATGGCCCAGATGCCGAGCTCGTTTCTGGCGAACGTCTCCAGTTCATCGGCGATGGCTTTGAACGCCGCCGGCGGAACGGTGTTTTCCACCCTGACATCCTTGACAGACGTCGTGCCGACAAGACGTATGCGACGCATTTCATATGAAAAGCCATCCGCCACGCCAGATCCGGAATATGCATCGTCAAAGCCGGAGAAGCGCTTGATGTCGGCTATTTCGGCTATTCTCGCAAGCGCCGCGGCGGATAGCTGCCGGCTCTTGTCCACATGCCGCTTCTCCCCGGGGAGATCGTCGTATTCGACGGTGATACGGCCCGAACGGTCGACCTTCATGCAGAAACGGAATATGCGGGAATGATCGCCCTCGACCTTTTCGTATGAAAGCGAAATGAAACTCCAGTCGGAAGACGACGGACCGAGGGGACGGGCGGACGGTTCTCCGTCGGAGACGGTTTTCCCGACAGGGAAAAACGCGACAGCCGCGACTGCCGCGACTACAGCCGCAACGGCCGCCGCCCTGACGGCGATCGTCCTGATGCGCGGGCCGCGCACATCGTCCGGAGCCGTGCTCGCGCCCTCGGCAGCGGAAGCGTCGAGCCCGAGATCCGCGCCGGGGCTCTCCGTCTCCGGCGCAGGCCGATCGGAGATGTTCGAAACGGCCGCCACCCTTATCGTAGTGAAACCGACATCTATCACGTCGCCCGGCGAAATCGCCACCGGGCTCGTCCCGATTTCCTTTCCGTTCAGGTAGGTGCCGTTGGCGCTCGCCAGATCCATGATCATCGCGCCGCCGGACCCGTCCGGCTCGAAAAGGCAGTGGATGCGCGAAAGCCGCTCGTCGCCGGCGATGCCGATATCGTTGGACGAAGCGCGGCCGAGTTTGAGAGGTTTATCTCCTATGCGGAATCTTTTCCCGGCGAGTTCGCCGGACGCTATGACAAGCTCTATGCCGCCGAGCATGGTTTTTCCTTTCAGAACATGTCCTTCAACGCCTGAGAAAGCACCGGGCCGAGCAGTACGATGAACACCGCCGGGAAAATGCACAGCATGAGAGGCCCGAGCATTTTCACGGGAGCTTCCGCCGCGAGTTTTTCAGCCCTGTCGAAACGTCTTTGCCTGAGCTGGTCTGACTGGATGCGCAGGATAGAGCCTATCGCCACGCCGAGCTCGTCCGCCTGAACGAGCGCAAAAGCGAGGTTTTTCAAATCGCTCTGGCCGCAGCGCTCCGCCATCGTCTTCAGCGCCTCTTTGCGCGAAACGCCGATCTGGATTTCCTTTGTCATCCGCAAAAGCTCCTCGTTGAGCGGATCGAGCTTCCTCGTGGAGCAGTTGCGCTGGAGCGCGCTTATGAAATCCATGCCCGCTTCGACGCTCAAGGTCAACAGGTCGAGCACGAACGGAAGAGCCTTCATGATGGAAAGATGGCGCTTTTTGAGAGCCCCCCTCAGCCATGCGGACGGAAATAGATATGCCGCCGCCACGCCGAGGATGCAAACGGCCGGGAGCCCCCCGGGGGAAACGTCGGAGTCCGGGGAAAACAGCGTTGCCGCCGCCGCCGCGGAGACTATGCACCATGCAGAGCCGTACACGGCCGGGACGAGAAATCTCAGCGCGACGAACTCCTTCCCGGTAAGAAGCCCTTCGAACCCGGCCGCGACAAGCATTTTCTCTCTCGCCGCGATTTCGTCGGCGAAAAACGGTTTCGAAACGAACTTGTCGAGATTGCCGGCGAAAGGAAGCAGGAGTCTGAGAAACGCAGGTATCGAGCGCGCTTCGCGCCGCCCGTCGGCAAGCGTGACATACGTCACCTCCCGCAGCACGAGCGCCGCGTAGGCGGCGAAAAGCGCCGCCGTCGCCGCCCACAGGGCCGCAAGAAGCGCGCCGTACAGCGTCATGTGGCCTCGGTCCCCGCGCCTGCGGGTGCATCCGGCGAAAGCATTCCGCCCGACACGCCCGGCTCGCCGGCGAAAACGATCATCCCCTCGGACGTGCCGACGGACATTTTCCGGGGAGCGAGATTGGCGACGAAAAGCACTTCGCGGCCGACAAGTTTCTCCGGCTCGGGGAACGCCTGCCTGATTCCCGAGAATATCGTGCGCTTTCCGAGAGCGCCGGCGTCTATCACGAACTTGAGGAGTTTCGACGATTTCGGCACGATTTCACAGCTCTCGACGACGCCGATCCTGAGATCTATCTTGGCAAAATCGTCAAATGCGATTTCCGGCTTTAGGGCGGAAACCGCCGCCGGGGCGCTCTTGACGGCCGCCTTGTTCTTCGATGCGCGCGATTCGTGGCTCACTTCGCCTGTTTCGGCAGGTTTCGCGGCGGCGGCGGACACCATGGCATCGACCTGCGCGGGATCTATGCGCACCGCAAGGTACGAATATTCGCCGAGTTTCTTCGACTCTGCACGTCCGCGCAAGCTCTCCCATGTCCACTGCGTTTCGCCGAAAAGCCGCATGGCTTTGTCGGCGTACGCCGGAAGAACAGGCTTTAGATATATCGCTATCAGACGGAACGCGTTGAGCGCCGCGGTAAGAGCCGCACGGGCCGATTCCGGATCGGTCTTCACGCTCTTCCACGGCTCGCGGCGGTCGAAGAACGCGTTGGCCTCGT
>Ga0310695_10012283_pt1 | contig 12032 bp, 8 predicted proteins | sample RumenRJG_04DNA_FD_203882 | JGI IMG/M metagenome (GOLD analysis project Ga0310695, IMG submission 203882) | Bovine rumen microbial communities from Lethbridge, Alberta, Canada - RJG_04 (v2) (version 2) | ecosystem: Host-associated > Mammals > Digestive system > Stomach > Rumen | place: Canada... | reverse complement strand
AACCTGGGCTCGGGCCTCTCGAACGATTGGCTCGTGGTGGGTAACATCCGTCTCTACTATCTGGGCACTGCCGAGCAGGCCAGCGATATGCTGACCACTGTGCTCGAGGGCTATGTGGCTCGTGCGACAGTCATCCGCGACTTTGCGTGGGTGGACACCGAAGAGGCTCCCAAGTATCCCAACATGTCTGAGGCACTGAAGGACGAATTGGCCAATCTAATTGATGCAAGCGCCACTGCTACTACCGGCGAGGAGAAGATGGATCTGGTGAACAAGTTCTCCGTCCTTTTCAATAACATCTATGACTGCCGCAAGGCATACGTCGAGATGGCTACGACAGCCGACGAGGTATCGAATGCTGCAGGCCTCCTCAAGGACAAGAATCTGATTGACCAGGCACAGCTCGATGAGGTGACAGCTGTCTACGATAAGGCCTGGATATCTTATCAGGACGGTAATGTTACGGCCGAAGAGGCTCGCGCCATCACTGCAGAACTGCGTGCATTCAGCTTCAGTCCCGAGAAGGACGAGAACGGTGTTTACCAGCTGGCTACGGCCCGCGATCTCGGTATCTTTGCTCTGATTGTGAACGGCGGAGAGAATGATGCCAATGCCGTGCTGACGGCTGACATCGACATGGAGGGTATTGAATTCACGCCCATCGGCTGGAATATGACCACCGACAACTCTTCGGCCAACACCATCAGCTCCTCTCCGAACACCCTCTACAAGGGACACTTCGACGGACAGGGCCATCGCATCAAGAACCTCGTGGTGAACTATCCGGGTAGCATCGGTGTAGGTCTGTTCGGTGACATCACGTATCCCGCTCACATCGAGAACTTCGTGCTCGACGAGACTTGCGAGATTCACGGAAGCGACCGTGCCGGTGTAATCGGACGTGCTGAAGCCAGTGGTAAGAGCGGTGCTGAACGTGTCGTCACCATCAACAACGTGGGCAACGAAGGTAAGGTATATGCCAACACGGCACCTGCCGGTATCCTGGGTAATGCCAACAATAGTTCGCTGGCCATCATCACCAACTGTTACTCCACCGGTCTCATCACCATGGAGACGGAGAGCACCATCGGCACCAGCGACCACAACGCCGCCCTCATCTGCGGCTGGCTGGCCAACCTCGGAGCAGAGATTACCAACTGCTGGTCCACGGCTGAGATTACCAACTACCAGACTGTGGATCGCGCATTCTGCCGTGTAGGTGGTGACAACAACAAGTTTGTGAACAACTACAGCACCTTCGCCACACAGACTTACGTAGTTCCCGCCGAGGCATTCACCACCGGTGAGGTGACCTACAAGCTGAATGGCGGCGTGACCAACAACACAGCTGTATGGTATCAGAACATCGGCGAGGATGCTCATCCCACGTTCGATGCTTCTCATCAGATAGTCTTCCTGAAGGACGACGGTACATATTACAACGACGGCACCACGGCCATCCGCACCATTGCCACTACGCTGGGCAACAAGGTGAGCGTCTTCGACGCACAGGGCCGCATGGTTCGCTCGAATGTATCGGCTTCCGAAGCTGTGAAGGGTATGACCTCGGGCATGTACATCCTCAAGGGTGAGGGCAAGAGCATCAAGGTGCTCGTGAAGTAATGTGTATTCCCGAGACGTAAGATAAATGGTTGCCGGCAGGACGCAGGTGGGTTATTCTGCGGGCTTTGCCGGCAACCTTTCTTTTTATCATTAAAACAAGCTTACACCAGAATGATGAAACACAGACCCACTCTCCTCCTGCTGCTCCTGACGATGGCGCTGACCATGCAGGCTGGCACGGAGAACATACGCATCATGTCATACAATATCCCGATGGGGAATATCAAACCCGAAGAGGGCAATGGCGACAACACATGGGCAAAGCGTGCGCTGGCCATTCACCGTTATATGGCCATCGTGCAGCCAGATCTCGTCGGCATGCAGGAACCCGTGCGTGCCTCATTGTGCGACATGCTGCGTGGAATGCCGGGCTATGCTATGGTGGGAACGGGACGCAACGATGGCAAAGAAGGAGGCGAATACACCCCGATTCTTTATCGCACCGACCGCTTCTACTGCATTGCCAACGATACCTATTGGCTCACGGAAACCCCTAAGGTACACTCCAAGGTGGACGGCTCCACACACTTCCGTATTGCCACGTGGGCCTTGTTCGAGGATAAGGAGACGGGCGCCCGTTTCCTCTACACAAATACGCATCTGAGCTATGACTCCCCAAAGGTGAAGGACGCACAGCTGCGCGTCATGAAACCCACCATGAAAACGTTGCAGGACCAGTACGGATCCAGCCTGCCACATTTCTTGACGGGCGACTTCAATATGAAAGACTATGAGAACGTCAGCGGCGAGGATGCTGCTGCACGCCAGGGGGGCAACTACCTCCTGTGTCTCAATCTCAGTGTCGTGATGAAGGATGCATGGGTACAGGCCAGGACGAAGAAGCACTATAGCTACGGCAATGCCTATCCTCCCGGGCGCATCGACTATATCTTCGTCTCGAAGAATGTGTCGTGCAAGTATGCCCAGTGGGACAGCCGCACGGACGCCGACGGATACATTATGTCTGACCACGACCCCATCTGGGCCGACGTCTATTTCACCACCTCTGCCGAGGACAATGCCCGTGCAGCCATCCGCGAGGCGTGGAATGAGGTGGACAGCACGTATCTCTACGACTCGGGACGTACGCGACTCATCACCACATCGTCGCAGCTCTCCAGCGACGGAGTCCTGTCGGGCTACGGGCTGGCCAATCTCATTGACAATAACACCAACACCTACTGCCAGTCCGCCTCCAGCAATGTGCCCAATCAACCCCATTACGTTCAGGTGGAGCTCCGTCGCGACATCACCGACTGCCGCTTCATGTACTATCGTCGCAACGATGCCACCGACGGTGTGGCCGACCGCTGGCAGGACATCATGGTCACGGCCTCGGACAACGGTACGGACTGGGACTATATCACCCATTTCAACGACTTCGGCGACACGCCCATGCGCTCCTATACCAGCGGCAACATCTCGTTCCACCGCCCCTACCGTTACGTCCGCTTCAGCGTGATGCATACGCCGGGTGAGACCCTGCGCAACGGCAACCCGCAGTTCGCCCTCTCCGAGCTTCAGCTCTATGAGAACCTGCGCAACGCCCAGAGCCCGCGTTTTGTGGACGAGGCTGTCCAGGCTGCTGCCGAGGAGGTGGAGGCGCAGATAGCCGTCGTTCAGGAGAATCTGGATGCCGGCACCATTAAGCGCACCCATGTCACCGACCTTCAGGCTGCCACCGAGGCATTGCGCGCGGCTCGTCGCGACTATGCCAGCAGCGTTCGCCCATCCTCTCTCCCCGCCGAGGTAGGACAAGGCGAGATATACGACCTTTCGGGTCGCCAACTCAACACCATCCCCGCGCGCGGTATATATATAAGGAACGGGCGCGCGTACGCGAAGTAAACTAACACCCCTAACATACCCGCTTTATGAACAAACAATTCCTACTTATTGCAGCCGTGGCCGTTCTTGGGACGGCAGTGGCTGCCTGCACCTCTGCTCCTCAGCAGCAGGGGGGCGACGAGACTGCTGCCCCTGTGGCAGAGACGTTCAACGAAGCCCGCTTCCCGCAGCAGGGAGTGGATGTCGCCGCCTTCTCCGGCGGCATACAGCACGTGGGGCTTCCCACGGCAGACATTCAGCGCACGATTGAGTTCTATCAGGGCCTCGGCTTCACGCTGGCCACGCGCCACGACATCGGCGGGCGCGACTTTGCCTTCATGCAGCTGGGCACGCTCCTCATCGAGCTCATCCCCAATGACAGCCCTGCCATGCAGAGCGGTGCGGTGGACCACTTCTGCCTCGACGTGAAGGACATTGACTCGCTCTATGCCCGCGTGCGCGATGCCGGCTACCACCTCCTCTCCGATGGCATTCAGGATATCGCCTTCTGGGATAAGGGCGCCCGCTACTTCTTCATCCAGGGCCCCAACAACGAGAAGATAGAGTTCTGCGAGATACTCCGCTGACGCCCCCAGCCCCGCGCCCTCGGCGCGGGGGCGGCGCAGCCGGAACCCTCATAACAGTTCATCCCCCCTTTCTTCCCCCTAAAAAAGCATCATTATGTTCAGAGGAAACCACGGCCTCCTGCGCCTCGCGGCGCTATGGCTGCTCCCGTTATGCATATCTTCCGCGCGAGCCCAGGGCGACAGCGTCGCCCTCTCCCCGCCGCCCGTCGCCACCGGCTCGGTGGACAGGGTATCGGCCGAGCGCATGAACAAGGGACTGCTCACCCGCTCCCTCGACGCCCTGAGCGGACAGGCCGCGGGCGTGAATGTCTCGTCAAGCGGCGAGAATCGGATGGCCATGCTCAACTCCGTACGTGTGAGAGGCACCACCTCCCTTACGGGGGGCAACGACCCCCTTGTTATTATTGATGGAGTCTCCAGCGACCTGGCCACGCTCTCTACCATCTACCCCGCCGATATCGAGAGTTTCAACATACTGAAGAACGCAGCCGAAACGGCCCAGTACGGAAGCCGTGGTGCCAGTGGCGTCATCGAGGTGGTCACAAAGAAGGGCCGCGCCGAGCAGTTCCATATCTCCTATGATGGCAATATGGGCTTCGAGCGTGTCTATAAGAACCTGAACATGCTCTCCCGCCAGAGCTATGTCTCTACGGCTTCGGCTCTGGGCTTGCCTTATAATGATGGCGGCTTTGACACCGATTTTCCTTCGGCCATCACTCGCACGGGTTTCGTCCAAAATCATCATATAGCCTTCAGTGGAGGCACAGATGCATCGAACTACCGTGCATCGGTTGGTTTCATGGACCATAACACCGTTGTCCAGCCGCAGGAGAACGACAACTTTGTAGCCAAGCTCGACCTCCTGCAGCGAGCCTTCAATAATCACCTGCGCATAGACCTTGGTGTCTTTGGTTCCTCGCAACGCAATCATTATATCTATGATGACTGGAAGCTATTCTATTCCGCTGCCTCCCAGAATCCCACCATCAGCAAGGGGCGTAATGCAAGCGGTGGGTGGACCAAGAACTCCACAGCCAGCCAGATTGACCATCCTGTCGCCCTGCTCGACATGAAGGAGCATGAGCGTGCCCTCAATTTCAATACACACATGCGCCTCACCTTCGATCTCTGGCGGCAGTTGCAGCTGACACTCTTCGGCAGCTACTCATTCAATTCCACCGAGACTCAGGAGTTCCTGCCCACCTATGTCTGGGCACAGGGACAGGCCTACCGTGGCGAGCAGAAGGGCGAGGACTGGCTGGGCAATGTCACCCTCTCTTGGAAGCACGACTATGGCATGCACCACGTCGAGTTACTCGGGATGGGGGAGGAGCAGAGCAATCAGCGTTCAGGCTTCTTTACTACAGTGAAGGGTTTCAATACCAATGCCTTTGGGTATGACAATCTGATGGCTGGCGCCACGCGCCCATACGGTGGCACGGGTTCCTCTTACGAGCGTCCTACGTTGGCCTCTTTCATGGCCAGTGCCAAGTATTCCCTCATGCAGCGTTATATGCTCACCCTCAATGCCCGTGCCGATGGCTCTTCGATGGTGGGCGAGAACAATCGTTGGGGCTTCTTCCCATCGCTGTCTGGCGAGTGGGATGTATTTCGCGAGGCATGGATGCAGCGTCTGCTTTCTGGTGCCTCTCCCGGTGTGCTGAACATTCTCAAGCTGCGCTGCGGCTATGGAGTATCCGGCAATCTGGGCGGCATCGAGTCATACAATTCGCTCCAGCTCGTAAAGCCCAATGGCATAGTCTCCTATATCGGATCGCCCACCACCACCCTTGCCATTGCCCGCAATGCCAATCCCGACCTCAAGTGGGAGACGCGCAGCACCTTCAATATCGGTGCCGACCTGGGTTTCTGGCACAACCGTTTATTGATGACGGCCGAATACTATTACTCCAAGACTCGCGACATGCTATACCTCTATGATGTCAGCGTGCCACCTTTCACCTATGACAAACTGTTGGCCAACCTGGGCTCTATGAGTAACAGTGGTTTTGAGTTCGGTTTGGGTATCACGCCCCTGGAGAAGAAAGACATGCAACTGAACATCAACGTCAACCTCTCCTTCCAGCGTAACAAGCTGATCAGTCTTTCCGGTCGCTATCGGGGCGAGTACATGACGGCCTCGGACATCACAGCCATCGGCGGGCTGAACGGCGCCGGCTTCCATGGCGGTAATAACAATATTGTGTACCAGATAGTGGGTCAGCCCCTTGGTGTCTTCTATCTGCCCCACTGCACGGGGCTCATCCGCAACTCCGACGGTAGCCTGAGCTACGAGATTGCCGATCTGGATGGGAATGGCGAGGTGAACATTGAAGATGGAGGCGACCGCTATATCGCCGGACAGGCTACGCCCAAGATGACACTTGGCTCTAATATCAGTTTCCGTTACAAGGACTTCGACATTACCCTGCAGATGAATGGAGCCTTCGGCCATAAGATATACAATGGCACATCGCTCACCTACATGAACATGGGCTCCTTCCCCGACTACAATGTTTTTGCCGATGCCCCTTCGCACAATATTCATGACCAGACGGTCACTGACTATTGGCTCGAGAACGGCAATTACCTGAACTTTGATTATCTGACCCTTGGCTGGAATGTGCCTATCCGTAGCCGTTATGTGAGCAGCCTCCGTCTCTCATGCAGTGTGAACAACCTGGCTACCATCACAGGCTATAGCGGGCTCACACCGATGATCAACAGCTACGTCGTGAGCAATACCCTGGGCATCGATGATAAGCGCAGCTATCCCTGCTATCGTGCCTACAGCCTGGGTGTGAGTCTGGCGTTCTAAGGAACTTCGAGGGAGTAAATAAAGTACCGACTGATGTTTACCAAGTAATCCAGAATATATGAGAACAATCGCTAATAGGGTCAAGCGTTCTCTCGCGTTTGCCGGAGGTGTTTTCTTCCTGCTCTTTCTTTCTGTCTCGTGCCTCGACGAGAGTCCGCGCGACCAATTGCCCGAGGAAAAAGCTTATGATAGTGCCACCAACCTTTACCTGAACAGTGTGGCTACGCTCTATAACTACATTGGCGGGCAGGCCGATGGCGAAGGTTTGCAAGGCACCATCCGCGGTGTCTATGATCTCAATACGTTCACTACCGACGAGGCCATCCTGCCCACACGCGGCGGCGACTGGTATGACGGAGGTCTGTGGCAGAGCCTCTACACTCATCAGTGGACCGAGAGCGATGAACCATTCCAGAACGCCTGGAACTATCTCTATAAGGTCATCGTCATGTGCAACCGTTCGCTCTCCAATATCGATCGCCATCGTTCGTTGCTCGACGAAACGCAGCGCCTCGCATACGAAGCTGAGGTGAGAGCGGTACGGGCGATGTATTATTTCTATCTGTGCGACCTCTTCGGTCGTGTCCCTTTGGTGGTGTCGGCTGATGTGCCGGTAACTGAGGTGCAGCAGAGCACGCGCAGTGAGGTATTCCGCTTTGCCTTTGACGAGTTGCAGGCAGTCGCTCCCTTGCTCCCTGCCGAGCGCAGCAATCGGGAAGGCATCTACTATGGTCGTGTCACGCGTCCTGTGGCTTGGTTCTTGCTGGCCAAGCTGGCGCTGAATGCCGAGGTGCTTACCGATGATCAGTGGACTGACGACACTCGTCTGTCGGGCGAGACCCTCATGTTTGAAGTGGATGGTACAATGCTTGATGCCTGGCAGACCTGTGTGGCCTATTGCGACAGCCTGGCGCGTTTCGGTTATCAGCTTGAGTCTGACTATGCTGCCAACTTTGCTATTCACAACGAGGCATCCTCGGAGAACATCTTCACCATTCCCATGGATAAGATGCTATATGCTAATCAATATTGCTATCTTTTCCGTTCGCGCCACTACAATCATGGCGGTGCACTCGGTCTCGGAGCCGAGAACGGTACCAGTGCCACCCGTTCTGTCATGCTCACATATGGCTATGGCACCGGCGAGGTGGACTGCCGCATGGCACTCAATACGTATGCCGACACCGTTCGGGTGGACGGCCGGGTGGTCGTGCTCGATGATGGCAGTCCGTTGGTTTACATGCCCCTTCAGGTGGCGCCCGACCTTTCAGGCTCGGCTTACGAGAAGACGGGTGGCGCCCGCATGGCTAAGTACGAAGTGGACCGCACCGCCTACAGCGACGGCAAGTTGCAGGAGAACGACATCGTCCTGTTCCGTTATGCCGACGTGCTGCTTATGAAGGCCGAGGCTCTGATGCGGCAGGGACTGGATGGCAGCGCCCCGTTTGATGCCGTGCGGCAGCGTGCCGGCATGCCCGTCCGACCGCTCACCGAGGAGAATCTTCTCTCCGAGCGCTTGATGGAACTTCATTGGGAAGGCTGGCGGCGTCAGGACATGGTACGCTTCGGCCGCTTCCATCGTGCTTACGATCTGCGCAACCCGCTTTCTGGCGAAGCCTCTGGATACACCACTGTCTTTCCCATTCCAGGCAGCGCTCTCGAGCTGAATAGGAACCTCACTCAGAACGACGGTTACCAGGAGCGCAGCAAATAAGTAACGATAACTGACTGTCGTCATGAAATCATTGTGTGACTTCATTGCCCGCTGGATGGGTCTTCTGGTCCTTGCCGTCGCCGTGGCTGCAGTGGCCTTCCCTGCGCCGTGGCTCCATGTGGGCACATGGGCCATCAGCCCCATGCTCGGCCTCATTATGTTCGGCATGGGACTGACGCTACGCTGGACCGACTTTCGTGTGGTCTTCAGCCGCCCGCGTGATGTCCTTACGGGCTGTCTGCTCCAGTTTACCGTGATGCCCCTCACGGCATGGCTGCTCACTTGGCTGTTTCGTCTCCCGACAGACCTGGCTGTGGGTGTCGTGCTTGTGGGTTGCTGCCCTGGCGGCACAGCCTCCAACGTCATCACCTATCTGGCACGAGGCGACCTGGCCTTGTCCGTGGGCATGACGGCCACGTCCACCCTGCTGGCTCCGTTGCTTACCCCGCTGCTCACATGGCTTCTGGCCGGGCAGATGGTGGAGGTGGATGCCCTGGGCATGCTCTGTTCGATTCTCTATGTCGTCATCGCCCCGATCTTGGCTGGTTTTCTCATTCAACATTACCTTCCCGCCTTTACGCGACGCATGGTAGACTATCTTCCCGCCTTCTCTTCGCTGATGATTGCATCCGTGGTTGGCATCATCGTGGCGCACAGTGCCGACCGCCTGCTCACGGGCGGACTGCTGGTGGTGCTTGTCGTGGTGCTGCACAATCTGTGTGGTCTCTCGATAGGCTATGCTATGGGTCGTCTCCTTGGTCTGTCTCATCCTAAGCGGACGGCAGTGGCCATCGAAGTGGGCATGCAGAACAGCGGTCTGGCCTCCAGCCTGGCCACTATTCACTTTGCTGCATTCCCCCTGGCCACCATCCCTGGAGCCATTTTCAGTGTCTGGCATAACATCAGTGGGGCCCTTGTAGCACATTTTTTTGCTTCTCGTGAAAAAAAATAGGGTACTTCATGTTACAAAGTACCATTTTCGTGTAGTATTGTATATAGAGACAGGTATCAATCGGCATGAGCAGAGAATCTATCATAGAGGAGTATAACCGGCTGATGGCTCGGGTGCGCTCGGGGGCAATCCGGCTGTTCGGCCGGCCTGATGATGCCGAGGATGCCTTGCATGATGCCTTCTCCGCGCTGTGGAGCAGGACGGCTGATGATTCGCGGTCTCGCAGCCTCACGCGTGAATTTGAACATCGGATGGCGAGTGAGTCTATGAAGCGCTATCGACACCCCCACATCGAGCTCACCGAGGAGATGAATTCCTCTCCGCCGCCTGACGATGCGGGCGACACCTTCCGCTTCATCGAGCAGATTGTCGAGAAGAAGCTATCGCCCCTCCAGCGCGACATTCTCTGCCGCAGGGAGTATCAGCATCAGAGCATTCATGAAATAGCCTCGGCACTGGGTATGAAGGAGCCAGCAGTGAGGATGAACCTGAGCCGGGCGCGAAAGACAATACGTGAAACCTATAATCGAATAGAGCAATGACACAGCGACAACATCATCTACACACCGACGAGGTACAGCGACTCATCAGCCGCTACTTCGAGGGCGAAACCACGGAGCAGGAGGAAGGCCGGCTGCGTGCATTCCTCTGTTCGACGGACGATCCCGCCTATGACGATGTCCGTGCCACGATGAGCTACCTTGCGGTGGGCCGTCGTCTCCACCGCAGTCCCTCTCGCCGTCTCTGGCGCCCGATGGCTGCGGCAGCCAGTGTGGTCCTTGTCTGCATGCTCGGCCTGGCAGGTTGGCGTTATTATCAGCAGCAAAACCTCTGTGTGGCCACTGTGGCCGGACATGAAGTCCCGCCCGAGCAGGCCACCGAACTGATGCTCTCGCAGATGCAGGAAATGTTGAACCCCACAAACGAGCCTGAGCCATGAAACGCCTGTTGATTCCTCTTCTGACGCTCTGGTGCACCATTGCCTGCGCCCAGACCGACTGTCACATCGGGCCCGTCTTCGGGCGGTATGCCGTGTGGGAGAACGCCACTGAGGTCCAGATGAGCGGCAAGGCACTGAAGGCCTATCGCCTGAAGGTCTTCCACAGCCTGGAAATCCGGCAGCCTGCGGCCTCCACTGTAGCCGACATCGAGCAGCAGGTCCGCGCCGATGCCCGCACAGCCGTATGCCATGAGCAGGATGAGCGGGACGGTCATCTCCGTTACGGACTCTATGAGTTGAAGGCAAAGAAAAAGTATGCCTACATATTCTATCGCAATTCCGACGACCGCCTGACCCTCATCTATCTACAGGGGCCAGCCACGGTGGACGAATTGCGCAGGTTCTTCAAAAAGTAATCCGATATGAAAAGAATACTTGCATCACTGATTCTCCCTCTATGTGTGACTTCACAAGTCTGCGCGCAGCAGGCCGACGATGCCGGCCGATGGGACTTCTCTATGTTTACGGACAGCGCTGCCATCAGCGGCAACCTGCCCGCCACGCTCGAGGGATGGAAGGATAATCTGGAACACTTCGGGCGTACCGTGCCGCAGGAGGAGATCTTCGTCCACATGGACAACACCTGTTACTTTGCCGGCGACACGCTCTACTTCAAGGCATACGTGCGACGCAGCGACACGGGGCGCCCCACCAACCTGAGCCGCCTGCTCTATGCCGAGCTGTGGAACCAGGACGGCTACCTCGTTGAGCGCCACCTCGTCCGTCTCACCGAGGGGCAGGGCTACGGTTCCTTCTGTCTCGACGATTCGCTCTATGGCGGATTCTACGAACTGAGGGCCTATACGCGCTGGCAGCTCAACTGGGGCGAGTATCAGCACAAGCATACGTGGCAGGCCGAGACGTGGTTCTTCAGCCGCAAGATGGCGAAGGAGTATTATCGGGACTATGAGAAGCTCTACAGCCGCATCTTTCCTCTCTATGACAAGCCTAAGACGCCAGGAGACTATGTCCACCAGATGACTACGCGCCCCATGCAGCGCTACTTCCGGACGGAACTGCGTCGACCAGACCCGGAGGCCAAGCTGTACCCCGAGGGCGGCGTGCTGGTGGCCGGCACCCATGCCCGCATCGCCTTCGAGGCCAACGAGCAGGACGGCGAGCATATCAGCGGCACTATGCGCATCACGGGGCGAGGCGGGCGGCTGGTGGCCGAGGCGCGTACCGAGAATCGGGGCCGTGGCCTGATAGAGATGGACTACGACCCCGAGGAGTCGTACAAGGCCAGGTTTGAGAGTGACAGCGGCCGCGTAATCAGTGTCAAGATGCCGCTGGCCGAGGAGGACGGCTGTGCCGTGCGTACCGACGTGGAGGGAGACCGTCTGCACCTGCACCTGCAGCCCCGCGGGGCTGCAGCCGGAGAGACGCTGGGCGTCACCGTGATGACCGGTGGGGCGCTGCGCTTCTTCCAGAAGTTCTATGCTCGCGACACGGACTTCGTCATCCCCACCGACTCGCTGCCCACAGGCGTGGCCCAGGTGACCGTCTATAAC
>Ga0310695_10012281_pt1 | contig 12033 bp, 13 predicted proteins | sample RumenRJG_04DNA_FD_203882 | JGI IMG/M metagenome (GOLD analysis project Ga0310695, IMG submission 203882) | Bovine rumen microbial communities from Lethbridge, Alberta, Canada - RJG_04 (v2) (version 2) | ecosystem: Host-associated > Mammals > Digestive system > Stomach > Rumen | place: Canada... | reverse complement strand
ATTTATCTACTATATTTTTGCTATATAATTGTTTTAATTCATCTTCTAAACTAGTTAAATAATCATTATTTTTTTTATTAATATACAAATTTTCTAGATTTTTTTCTCCTATCATAATCTGGAGAATCTGGTAAATCAAGTTACACTTAATATTACCAATTTCATCTAGAGATATATTCCATGACCATGCATTAAAGTCACGTATAATTTCTACATTATTAATTGCTCTTCCATCATTTATTAAATTTGGAAATGCAATTCTTAAGTAATCATATTTTTCTGGAATATAAATTCTTGTATTATTGAAAGCATTAATAGCATATAAAATAGATTTTTCATTAGGATAAACCTTTATCGTTTTTTTATCTTCTTCTATAATAAAACTACTATGTTTTTTCTCTAATTCTTCGCTTTCTTGTGATTGTGGTTTTATTAATATAATATGTTCACAAGATTTTATTTTTTCTAATATATCATATATAAACTCTGATTTATTTTTTACATTTCTTTTTACTGTTAAATAATCCGAATAAGACATCTCAACCTTATATAACATACTTAAAAGAAGATTTTTTACATCTTTCGAAAAATCTTTTTTCTCTAATATTTCTTCTAATTGGTTATTATAATCATTTTTATTTATTTTAGAAAAAATGTCATTTTTCATTTTATTCAATACCTCTTATGTATTATTTGCACTTACTTCTTCTGCATTATTCTCTGATGGTGTCATTTTTAATTCTGCCCAACGTTCCTTTGTCATTAATACCTGTCTTGGCTTACTTCCTTCATATCCAGAAATAATTCCCCTATCTTCCATTTGATCGATAATTCTTCCTGCTCTAGCATATCCAACTTTAAATCTTCTTTGAATAAACGATGTTGATGCCTGTCCTGTTTCTATAACTGTCTCTATTGCATCCATTAAAAATGGATCTGTATCATCATCTTGGTCTTTTTGATCAATTTCTTTATCTGTACTATTTGCTTTTTCTATTTTTTCTAATACATCCTCATTATATGTAACTTCTCCATTTGATTTTAAGAAATCAACTATTCTCTCTACTTCCTTATCTGAAATAAAAGCCCCTTGTATTCTTGTCGGTTTTGAAGCACCTGATGGATAAAATAACATATCACCTTTACCAAGTAATTTTTCTGCTCCTACCATATCTAAAATTGTCCTAGAATCCACTTGAGATGATACTGCAAATGCAATTCTAGATGGAATATTTGCCTTAATAATTCCAGTAATAACATCAACAGATGGTCGTTGTGTTGCAATAACTAAATGCATTCCCGCAGCTCTTGCCATTTGAGCTAATCTACAAATTGAATCCTCTACATCTTTTGGAGATACCATCATTAAATCTGCTAATTCATCTATAATAATAACAATCTGTGGAAGTTTCTCTGCTTCTCCTTCTCTTCCTAAAGCCTCATTATATCCTTTAATATCTCTAACTCCTTTTTCTGCAAATAAACTATATCTATTTACCATTTCTTGAACTGCCCATGCTAAAGCACCTGCTGCTTTTTTAGGATCTGTTACAACTGGTATAAGCAGATGTGGAATTCCATTGTAAACTGATAATTCTACTACTTTTGGATCAACCATAACAAGTTTTACCTCGCTTGGCTTTGCTTTATAAATAATGCTAGAAATTAATGTGTTAATACATACACTCTTTCCTGATCCAGTACTACCTGCAATTAATACATGTGGCATTTTTGCAATATCAGTTACTATTTCTTCTCCTGCAACGTCTTTTCCTAGAGCAAATGCTAACTTAGAATTGTGTTTCATAAATTTTTCAGATTCGATAATATCTCTAAGATGAACTATCTGATTTTCTTTATTAGGAATTTCAATTCCAACTGCTTGTTTCCCCGGAATTGGAGCTTCTATTCTAATAGATTCTGCAGCCAAATTTAATGCAATATCATCTGCAAGATTAGCAATTTTACTAACACGAACTCCTTCTGCTGGTTTTAATTCATATCGAGTAATCGATGGACCTACTGATACGTTTTCTACTTTTGCAGATACTCCAAAACTATGAAGAGTTCTTTGTAATTTAGTTGCATTATCAGTAATTGCTTTTTTCCCTCCTTTAATGCCAATTGTCTCTCCTTCTTGTAATAGTTGGACTGATGGAAATTCGTAATGTTCATCTTCTACAGTTATAGTATGTTGCAATTGTAATACTTCTCTAGTTTTATCTTCCTTTTTTTCTTCTTCCTTTTTAAATAAATTAGCTACCTCTTCCTTAGAATTAACAGTATTTGGTTTTAATTCTTCTTCATGTTTATATTTTTTAAAAGTTTTTCCATTTAAGTTTATTTTTATTTGTTGTTCATCTTCTTCATCTAACGGAATGTCAATTGAAGTCTTTTTTTTCTTTTTAGATATTTCTTTTTTATTATCCATTAATTTCATCTTTTTTCCTTCAATTTCTTCTTCATCATCTGATTCATTTTTTTCTTCTCTTTTTAGCTCTATATCTTTTACTATATCTATTATTACTTCAGATAGCTTAATATCAAATATAAATATTATTAATATAACCGCAATTCCAATACTAAAAATAGATGCTCCAAACATTCCTAGTAGCTTCACTAAAGGAATTGCTATAATAATTCCTATAGCACCACCACCTACATTTCTCTCTCCAATATAATATGCATCTTCTATAACTTTTGTAAAATCATTATTTATGTCAATAGTGCCTTTTGATAACTGAAATATGGACATTATAACAGAAATGCAAAGTAAAAAAATAATATATTGACTTAATTTAGATAACACATATTCTTTTTTTTCACATGCTAAATAAATCGCAATTAAAAAAGTTCCAACTGGCACAATGTATTTAATCCATCCTATTATTCCACCTAACATTGGACTTAATACTTCACCTATATATCCTGATTTTGTATATATTAAAACAGCTAGCATGATACTTAAAACAATTAGAGCTACGACTGTTAAATCCATATTCTTATTTTTCTTTTTATTTGATCTTTTTGTTTTTTTTCTTTTTCTAGACATAATATCCTCCATTTAATTGTATATCAACGAAAGAAAAGCCAGAAATCAGAAATCAACTTTCGTTGATTCACTCTCTGATTTCCGACTCCTAATACTTTTTATTTTAATTCTTTTCTATTGTTTTGAATTACTTTTAACGCATCTTGTAATGAAATTTCTAATTTTTCTAAAATATTATCTGCATAATCTTTTGTTCCTTTAGTTATTTCTCTTGACATTTCATTTGCAGTTTCAATAATTTGAGCTTTTTGTTCATATGCTTTTCTAGTAATTTCATGTTCATCTATCATAGAAATAATTCTATTTTCTGCTTCTTTCACAATATCGTCTGCTTCTTTTTGAGCTTCTACTAAAATACGCCCTCTTTCTTCTTTTACCCACTTTGCTTGTTTTAATTCATCCGGTAGTTTAATTCGTATTTCTTTAATAATATCCAATAATTCTTCTTTATCTACAATTCCTCTATTTGAGAATGGAATAGATTTACTATTTTCTAAAATCTCTTCTAATGTTTCTAATAATGTGAAAATCTCCATTTCTTTACCCCTTTCAATTTAAGAAAAATAATTTTACCCTTCCATATTTTCTTAAATCATATACATTTGCATTTATTTTTTGTAATTCTTCTTGCATTTTTTGTTCGTCATCTGTTTCAATTACAATAATACCATCTTTCTTTAATAACTTCATCGAATTTATTTTCTCTAATGCTATAATAGAAAAATCAGAATTATATGGCGGATCTAAAAATATTATATCAAATCTTTCATTTTGCAATTTTTCTAAACATATTTTAAAATCACCTATTAACACTTTAGATTTTGCATACATCTTTGTTTTTTCTAAATTTTTATTAATTATTTTAATTGCCTGATGTGAATAATCACAAAAAGTAACTCTGTTTGCTCCTCTACTTAATGCCTCAATTCCCAAAGCGCCACTTCCTGAAAACAAATCTAGAACTTCTGCCTGGTATATCTTTGATTGTAATATATTAAACATTGCTTCTTTTACTCTGTCCATAGTAGGTCTTGTATTTTTCCCTTCTAATGTATATAATACAGTTCCTCTTGCTGTACCACTAATTACTCTCATAAATAACCTCTTTTACTTAATTATTTTAGTCTATATCTATAATAAGTCAATACTATTAATAAAAATGTAATATACATTTAACATTTTTGTAATATAAAATGTTTATACTGTATAATAATTAACTTCGCCAATTTAATTAAAATTATTAAATTGGTCATTTTTATTGTAATGATTTCACATTTTAAAAAATTGAATTTAAAAGATTTTTTAATTTATATATATAGTACACCTCTTTTAAACTACATTTTGGGCTCACATGTTAAATTTATGCCTAAATTTTTTAATGTGTTCATTTTTCCTTTATCAATAATATAACTTGAATGTGCATCACATCCTCTTAATTGTGCTAGCTCATCAATTGCTCTTGCTATAATTGGATTAGTTACAGAACATATGCTTAAAGCAATTAAAACTTCTGGTAAATCTAGAAAATATGATGTATTATATGATGTTTTTTGTTTCATCTTATAAATTCCATCTAAAACTGAAGGTGACAATAAGTATTCTTGGTCTGCTATTCCTGTAATCTCTTTAATTGCATTTAAAAATGCTGCACTTGTACAACTAAGTATTTTCGATTCTTTTCCGGTAATAATTTTTCCATTATTTAGCTTAATAGCTAAAACATTTACTCCTTTATCTTTTGCCTTATCATTTGCTACTCGTGCAACTTTTCTGTCTGATAATGAGAGTTCTAATTTATCCATTAAAGATTTTGCTCGTTCCACAACATCTTTTTCACAAATTTTTTGTTTGTAATCACATAAAGTATTGTAATATCTTCTAATTATTTCATCTGTTGAAGCTTTTCTTACAGTTTCAAAATCTGTAATACATTGCTTAATCATATTAACTCCCATATCTGTAGGAGATTTATAAATTTCTTTTCCTGTAATATTCATTAAAATATTTTTTAAAATTGGAAATGTTGAAATATCTCTATTATAATTTACTGCATATTCTCCGTATGCCTCTAAGTGAAATGGATCAATCATATTAACATCTTTTAAATCTGCTGTTGCTGCTTCATATGCAATATTTACAGGATCTAGTAAACTTAAATTCCATACTGGAAATGTTTCAAACTTTGCATATCCAGCTTTAATTCCATTTTTATATTCATGATAAAGCTGAGAAAGGCAAGTTCCTAACTTTCCACTATTGGGACCTGGAGCTGTTACTACAACTAATTTTTTTGTAGTTTCAATATATGGATTTTTTCCATACCCTTCTTCACTTACTATTAAATCAACATTATCTGGATATCCCTTTGTTGGTCTATGAATATACATTTTAATGTTTCTTTCTTTTAATAATTTTTCCAACTGAGAAATAACATTTCCCTCATTATACATTGTAACAACTACACTATTAATTAAAATTCCTATTTCTTGTAATTTTTCTATTAATCTTAATAATTCCAATTCATAGCTTATACCATAATCTGCTCTTATTTTACTTTTTTCAATATCTGTAGCATTAATACAAAAAATCACTTCTAAATCATCTTTAAATTGTTTTAGTAATCTAATTTTATTATCTGGTCTAAACCCTGGTAAAACTCTTGCAGCATGATAATCGTCAAATATTTTTCCACCAAATTCTAAGTATAGCTTGTTATCAAACATTTTTATTCTTTCTAAAATTTTTTCACTTTGTATTTTTAAATATGTATCACTATCAAATGCAATTTTATTCATCTCTATATACCTCGTTTTTTCTATTATTTATATCTTTTTCCTTTTTTATTATCTGTACTAAAAAATATGATTATCAATCCAATAACAAATAACAGTATCCATGCAATTGGATTTGAAAATAGATATATTATAAATCCTAATCCTGTTATCTTTAATATAATTCTTCCAACTATTACTCCTTTTTTTATTGGCTTGTCATTAGTATTGTTTGCATCTCCTTTTGTAATTATTGTTTCTCCATTTATTTGTACTATTCTATGTGTTATATATTGATCTTCTTCCTTAAACGTAATTACATCATTCTCTTCATATTCATTTGTTTTTTTTGTAATTACTATATCATTTATTTCTAGATATGGAATCATGCTACCTGATCCAACTCTAAATATTCTAAATCCAAAAAAAGATATATTAAATGCTGATAGAATATTAAATGTTATTAATAAAATTATCAAAGTATAAAATATTGTTAAAATAACCTTACTCATTATTCATCTACCATTTCAAAATAAATTTTTATATTCAACTTATATTCTTCTTTCATATTCTTTCCTGCTATATTGTCATTTTCGTAATCAAATCATTTTTTAATACACAGTTGTCATTCTTCTTTAATCTATATTTTAACTATAAAAATACAATAAAATTATAACAATACCTTTTGTGCTTTGCAATCCCATTTTCAAATTAATTTCTGTCTTTTTGGGAAAAATATAAAAGTATAAAACTATAAATAGGATAAATTGAAATAAATAATCATCTTACATTCTTAATATTTCTTTCAATTTATCCTATTTATTAAATATCCATCTGGCTTCCTAAAAATCCTGCTGCAGATTGAACTACTTTTAGTTCTGTATTTCCCATTTTTATATTAGGCTCTTTTGATAGAAGTATAACACTACCTATTACATCACCTTGCGAAATAATAGGATATACTACTTGAGAATTATATTTTCTCTCTTTGTTATCATTTCTAGTTACTGGTATAGATACCTCATTATTTTCTTTACTTGTATATATTTCTTTATCTTCCATTAATTGTTCTAATTCTTGTGATAATCCCTGCTCTAGAAATTCTTTTTTAGGGCCTCCCGAAACAGCAATTACTGTATCCTTATCTGTAATACAAGCAATATGTCCTGTTGTTTTTGCTAATGTTTCTGCATATCCTGTGGCAAACTCTGAAAGTTCTCCAATTGGTGAATATTTTTTTAAAATCACTTCTCCTTCTCTGTCTGTAAATATTTCTAACGGATCTCCTTCCTTAATTCGAAGTGTTTTTCTTATTTCTTTTGGGATTACAACACGTCCCAAATCATCTATTCTTCTTACAACACCTGTTGCTTTCATGATTTTCCTCCTTGTTATAAAAGTTTTATATTGTTAGTATTTCAAGAATTTACAAAATTATACGAAAAAAACTTTGAACAAAAATATGTCCAAAGTTTTTTATTTATTAAAAAAATAATTAAAATTTATTTAATAACTCTTAGTATTATTAATATCAATAGTTTTTTATAAATTTTTAGCATATCCTTTTACAACATAATAAAGTAATTATTCTAACCAAAATTAAAATAGCAAGTATAATAGACAAAATAATAAAGGAAGCTAAATTAGTAAGAATAACTTCACTTACAGCAGCTCCTACTATTAGTCCTATTACTACTCCTAATAATATTGATAATACAAATATGATAATATCTATACAGCATTTACATTTTCTTTTTTTCTTTTCATAACAACAATCGACTTCTGGATCTATCATATTATTTCACCTCCCATAAACACAAAACATGTTTATAATATAATATATTCCTTAATTTTCAATAAGTTGACATTTTCTCATAAAAAGTATTATATTAATTATCTTTATTTCAATCATCGTCCTTTTTATGATATTGGATGACTTTTTTGCAATAAAAAAATCATCCAATTTACTTGAATGATTTTTAATCTATCTGTTAGTTCGAACAGATACGTCGTTGGTGCGGATGAAGGGACTTGAACCCCCACGTCGTTGACACTGGTTCCTAAGACCAGCGCGTCTGCCAGTTCCGCCACATCCGCATTGCTATTAACAGATATAATATTAGCATACTTTGATCTATCTTGTCAATAGCTAACTTTTAATTTTAATAATTATAAATTTAAATTATTTCCACTATTTTCATAACTTCCACACATAGATTCATCAGTATTGGCTGTATTTTTTCCAATTACTGGTTCTACTATAATTTGATCCAAAGTACATATTTGTTTTTGCATATCATTAAATTTACAACTTCCTACTGAGCAATTAATTTTTTGTTCATACTCCATAAAATGACCTCCTATAAATTCTTATATAATCTATTATGTGCTATTTTATTTTTTTTATGTTATTTCATTTAATATCTTTATCATTTATGAAATTTTTTTCATCTAATTTTGTTAATTTATCTCCTTGTATTTGTATTTTTTCACAATCATCTTGATTTTTAAAGCTTAAATACCAACTTATACCATTTCTATACTGCTGAATCTCTTGAATCCTCTTTTCTAACTCATTAAAAGTTTTAGGACTCGGCTGTATTATTGGATTTCCATTAACCCAATTTGCAGGTGTCATGCTATTACACTTATCAGAAATTTGTAATGCTTCTATTATTCTTAAAATTTCTGGTATACATCTTCCTATTTGCATTGGATAAACAAGAATTGTTCTAATTATTCCTTTGTCATCAATAATAAATACATTTCTAACTGTTTCTATGTTACTTACATCACTAGAAATCATTCCATACTTTCTAGCAATTTCTGTATTTCTATCTGCTATAATTGGAAACGGAACTCTTATTCCTGTTTTACAATATATATTATATAACCAAGCTAAATGAGATGCATTGCTATCTACACTTAATCCAATTAAACATGTATTCATATTTTCAAAATATGTATTTGCTTTTGAAAATGCTATTATCTCAGTTGTACATACTGGGGTATGCACTATAACTGGGGAATTTTTTATACTAATGATTTAATATCTGGTTTTAAGTCAAATCTTACTGATTTATCATGGTAAATCCATACTGTTTCAATTAAATTTTCTAGCATTATTTTGCTTGGTTCTTCGCAATTAATTATATTATCAAAATAATCTATTGCAGAATGAAATTCTTCTATTTTTTCGCAGACTATCTGCTCTTCTTCTTTTTCAAGAAGCTTTTTTAATTTAATTATTGTATCCATTTTTTCTTGTTCTAATTTAGTGTATGTATCAATTATCAATTCTCTTTGTTCAAAGTTTTGAACAACTGCTAAATCTTTTATTTTTTGATTTAATATCATCTTATATTCTAAGTTAGATTGTTCTAGTTCCATTTGTATTTTTCTCTTATTACTTTGCCCATTATTTTTCTTGTTCTCTATTTTAATCTTATTTATTTCGTCTAAATAACACTTTTTAGTTGCCTTTAGAAATTCCTTAAATTGAAACCACATATCTTCTTCCGAAATCTCATGTAATTTACATCTTTTCGTCCCATATTTTTTATAGTCATTGCATTCATATGCTTTTTGATAATTTTTTCTAGAAATAGCAATTCCTGATGCTGCTCTTCTACATTCTCCACATCTGCAAAAACCACCAAAGAAATAATTTCTTTTAGGTTTACCATTTTGAGGATTTGTACTTGATTTTCTCTTTCTTATATCATTTGCACATTTAAATGTTTCTTTTGATACCATAGGCTCATGATGATTTTCAAAAACAAAATGTTCACTTTCAGGCAATTTTACTGCTTTTCCTCTAATGGAAATTGTTCTTTTCTTGTGAGTTCTTAAAGTTCCACAATATATATCATCTCCAATAATATTTTTAATCATATAATCAGACCATAACTCTTGTACTGGATGCTTGTATATATGACCTTTTTCTAAATGTTTTTTCTGATAATATACTGATGGTGTTGGGTAATCATATTTTTCGTTTAATATATCAGATATTTTTTTCATTCCATTGCCTTCAATATATAAGCTAAATATCAGCTCAATTACTGGTTTTATTTCTTCATCAATAATTAATTTTGTATTATCTTCTTTATCTTTTATATATCCATAATGATTTCCCATTATTAGTCTACCTGTTTTTTGTTTTGAATACATGTGATCCCTTGTCTTTTTTGAACAATCTTTTACATACCTTTCATTATACCAAGTGGTGATTCCAATAGTGTCATCTCTGTCATTTAAAACATCATAACATCCTCCCATCTCAGATACTAAAATTAAATTTTTTTGCATAGTTTTGAACTCATCAATTAATACTAATACTTTTCCATTATTTCTTCCAATTCTAGAAAGGTCTTTTGCTAAAACTACATCTATTTCTCCTCTTTGTACCTTTCTAATCATTTTAGAAAATTCTGGTCTATCTAGTGTATATCCTGAAAAATTATCATCTATGAAAAAATCATTTTCTGATATTTTCCAACCTCTAGAAGCTGCATAATCTTGTAAAATTACTTTTTGTTCTTCTATGCTTGAATAATTTTCTTTGTCCTCATCTCTACTTAATCTACAATATCCTACTACTTTCATATGTATTTGCTCCCTTCGAACTTTAAATACATATAATTTGCTGTTTTAGATATTAAAGCTATTATACTACGAAATCTTGTTTTTATCCACCTCAAATGTGATTATTCTTTCTAAAATTTTTATATATTCATTTTTCCCACTAACAAAAACAGCAACTTTTGCATTTGAATCTTTTATTTTATGTATTTTGTCTTGTATTTGTTTATTTTCCAGTTCTTCTTTAGTTAAGTAAATTTGAAAATAATCTGTTCCTTTAAAACTTGTATTAAAAATCTGCATGATGCTCCTCCATCTATAATAAAGACTATGTAGATTAGATTTAAAAATTCACTTTTTTGATAATATGAATTTTCTTTTTTAATTTCTTTGAAAATGTTTTTAGCAACTTAATTAACCCCCTTCAAATATTAAAGTCCGGTAAAATTTTAAAAACCGGACAAAATTTTAAAAATTTTATTAAAATTTGAAAGATTTTAATTATTTTGACAAAGAAAAAAACACCAACTTTTCTATAAAGTTAGTGCTTTTTATTATATTTTCTTATGACATATATCTTTTATTATTCTATTTTTAATTTCATTAATTGCAACCCTATTATATTCATCTGAACTATTATTCTCTAATGTTTCGTACTATCATCTTATCAATAATCTTAACTCTATTTTTTAAAAAAACCTTTTATTTTTTTTATTATTTTATTAAAGAATGTTTCTTTATATTTTATTATATAAACATTTGCTTCCATTTCATCTTGTTTTAAATTTTCATTTTGTTCTTTTTTCTTAAAAAGATTATCTGTATTATATATCTGTTTTAATTTATCTTGAAATTCAATTTCATTTTCATTTAGTTGCTTTAGTAAAAGTTTTTTTTCATATTCATTTTTACACCAATAATTGTAACATATAATATCTAATATAGCTACCGCTTCATCACTCAGTTTGATTTCTTTAAGAGGTTTTTTATGATCAAAAGAACATATATATTCCTTATCACAATTTTCTTCAAATTGCTTAATTAATTTTTTAGGTATTTTTTCTATATCACATTGTTTTATTCCTTTAAGCACTTCTAATACTTCCGAATAAGCAATATTCATTTTCTTTATAGTATTCAAAAAATTCCACTCCTTATCTTTATTTTGCATCTTTTGATTTATTATTAGTTTTTGCTCTAAAATTATCTTTTATTCTTTGAATCATCATTTTAAAACTTCCTATTCTATGTTGATTATTAAATTTCATTGCTTCCATAATGTCAGTTATTCCATCTTTCTTATCTGTTTCTATACTTTCTTTATTCATCATTCTAATCTTCCTTAGAGTTTGAACAATGGTAAACTCGTCAGGAACTTCTATTATACCAATTTCATTTCCCGGTATAACACCACCTACAGTAACACCATCATTTAATTGTCCTGAACCACCCATTCTTTCGCTAACAAATAACATCTTAGAAGTTCCACCATAATATTCTTGAGGGGTCGCATATTGTCTTTTACTTATATCTTTTTGTGAAGGATAGGCAATAGTCATTTATTTTTACTTGTTCTTAATCCATTTTTTCTTACTTTTTCTTCTAAATATGAATTAAAAGAATGTG
>Ga0310695_10012280_pt1 | contig 12034 bp, 8 predicted proteins | sample RumenRJG_04DNA_FD_203882 | JGI IMG/M metagenome (GOLD analysis project Ga0310695, IMG submission 203882) | Bovine rumen microbial communities from Lethbridge, Alberta, Canada - RJG_04 (v2) (version 2) | ecosystem: Host-associated > Mammals > Digestive system > Stomach > Rumen | place: Canada... | reverse complement strand
TTTAAAACGATAACTTACAAATTGATGATATAACTTTTAATCACATAACATGTAACTCGGGTGCAAAGATAATGATTTTTCTTTAGTTTGCAACGATTTTGCAAAAAAAGTTGTATATTTGCAGCACTTTTTTTATTTGGGAATTAAAGTTAGATAATTGATGGACATACCCGGTGCGTGAGCATCGGGTATGTTTTTATTCTGCCAGAACTAATTAAATACATCTATTTTTTAGGGTTGTAATAATTGCGGATTCTCTACTTTTTTAAGAGAAAAGCTAATAAAATGGGTGTTTTTGCCTATCAATGACAAGCCGTGAAGCGTGAAATGTTTGCCAAATGATGACCTATTGATGCCGAACTGGTATCATAAAAATGCCATATATGGCATGATTAAGGTAAAAAATTCCTGCTTATGAAGTCGATTTCACAACCAATAAGATAATGAAAACATGCTTTCCTGTCCGCCGTGTCCGGCCCACCCAAGCCTTCATCCGTGATGATCGCCCCGGACGGCGGACAGGAAAATTCTGCAAAGGTACGATGGTTTTGCAGAGTTACCCCTACTTTTAACGGGGGTAATAGTAGGGGTAACCTTTACTTTTAAGAGATGGTTATCTGTTCTTGTTCCTGATGCGCTCCATTTCTTGCCGATGCTGTTCAGCTTCATGGGCCTTGGCGTTGAGCTCGGTAAGGGCGCGCCAGCAGTCCATCTCGAGGATGACCTTCTCCTTGGTGATGTCTCCACCCGTCAAGGCGCGCAGCTGGACGTTGTACTGGGCGATGAGGTCGAAGCTGTCGTCGGCCTGCTCTCCAGCGGGACGGAAGAACCAGGGGAATTCCTTCGCCAACACCTTCTTGCAGTTCATGAACCAGAGGAAGGTGGCCGTGAGGTGCCAGGGGCGCAAGGGGGAGAGGAACTTCTTCAGCTTGGCGATGATGTGCTTGTCGTTGCCGCGATAGAGGATGGTTACCATCTGCCTCAGGAACCGTGGCTGCTGATGCAGCAGGAATAACTGGTATTGTCTTTCGGCCATCAGGTAGTCGCCGAAAGAGAGGCCGTGCAGCCGGCTGTCACAGACACAACGTCGGGCGCCGATGCAACCCATCCGCACCGGGATGCCGTCAGAGGTATTCAGCCAGCCGAGCTGCATGGCCATGCTGTCGAACTGCCACGTCCGGAGGAAGAAGTGCTTCCGCTTCAGTCTGCAGAGCCATCCTCCTGGGACACGACGGATGACCCTGAGGCCTGTCAGCATACACAGTACACGGAGCTTGAAGTGCTCCTGGTCCCTGCAGATATGGACGAGACGCAGGACGCGGGATAGCTGCTTCTCGCTGAGTTCCTCCCATCGACGCGGACAGGTGAGCTCAACGACCGAAGATGAAGCCTGGCTTTTCTTTCTCATTGCGTTTACGTTGATAGTGGTTGGCGCGGTAGGCGCTGCTCTCGAGATAGACCTTGTAGAGGTCGGCCTTCGTAGGATCCTCCAGTTCCTCAAGGAGCTGACGCATGCACTCGCGCTGGGTCAGCACATCACCGATGATGTGGGCTGCCGTGAAGGCGTGCATGGCCTGCGTCAGCGGGGTGTAATCGGAAAGGTCGGCGGTGCGGATATGGTGGAGCACGTCGAGGTACATGGCGGTACCCACCTTCCGGCGGATGATGTTCTCTGCGAGCAGGATCTTCGGTCCGGCCTTCAGCCAGTCAGCGAGACCGTAGTTGCTCATGCCGCAATAGGTCTGCAGATAGAGGCTGTTCCAGAAGGTAGAGGTGATGGTGGTCTTCGCCTGAGGTGTTTCACCCCATCCCTCGATGCAGGTAAGCTGCGACAGAAGCCAGTGACGGGAGCGAAGCTCGATGTCATAGACTTCTGTCTTCAGCGCCTGCACGCGAGCGGAAGAGGCAGGGGCCGTGTCCTGATTGCTGACGACACCGAAGCCGGTGGGGGTGGCCACGACATCCAGCTGGGCGAAGACACCGAGCATGGCCCTGCTGGCCACGTTCTGGCCGACGGCCATCCTGATGTGCGGACGGTCGAGGGCTGCTTCGCCGATGGTACCGAGGATTTCGGAGAGGACACGTTCATATATGATGGGAACTTGGTCGAGCACCTTGTTCGACAGTTCCTCGGTGGGGAAGGTGAGGACAGGCAGGAAGGCCTGCAGCTCGTTCTTGGAGATGGTGAACATAAGATTCAGGGTTTGGGTTATACGAAGTCGCTGAGCATGAGAATCTGACCGAGGGTCCAGTCGTTGGCACTGATGAGCTTCTCGTAGTCGTCGCGTGTGATGAGGATCACTTCGACAGGTTCTTCGGAGAAGGTCTTGATGCCTTCGCTGACAAGACGGTTGTACTCCTGTAGCTCGCTGATGAACTGCTCGTACTCACTGCGCTGCATCTTGACAGGGGTCTTGCCCTGCTCGAAGTCGCGCGCGTCCTGAAGGCGACGCTCGAAGTCGGCGGGACGCAACGATTGCAGACAGTCCTTGCGGGCTGCCTCTAACTTATGGGCAGCGGGACGCAGGGAGTGAAGGGTGGCAACTACGCGGAGCTTAGCGGCTCCGTCCATGCCGGTGAGCTTGGCATCGCGAAGCAGCTCGTAGAGAGCGGCACAGCTGCCGGTGCTCATGGTGAAAGTTTGTTTCTTCATATATATATAATAATGTATAGGTTATAAGTCGACGTCGCGGATATCTTCCATAGGGGTGCGCGTGATGGTCTGCGAGGCAACGATGGACACGGCAGCACTCCGGCTGGTGAGCTCGATGTAACCGCCGCGGTTGATGATATCGGAGATGGCCACATCGTTGACGGTGTTCTCGAAGAAGTAGGGCGCGGACGTTCCTGTACGGCTGACGCTGTCGCTACCGACAGGGATGCTGATGTTGCCGAGACTCCAGTTGTAGATGCCGCTGGTGCCGCTGTCAGCGAGATACAGGTTGCCGACGACCGACTGGAAGACGGTGGCGCTGCTGGGATGGAACTCCTTGCCATGGTTGAACGTGAACTTCACCTTCAGCTGCGTCATCGCCTGGTTGGTGATGGCGGTGACACGCATCCACGGCAGCTGCTCGGGCTCGTTGGTGACTTTGAAGGTCTGAGGCTCGAAAGGCAGTGGAATGTAGGTGTTGCTTCCACTGGTGCTGTTGCTCGAGCAAAGCACGGGGTAGACGGTGTAGGTGACGGGTGTCGAAGTGGAGAGAGGAGGTGCCGCGAAGCTGAACTCAGCACGGGGGACATCCTTCTGACTCAGGGGCGCGCTGTCGATGTAGGCAGCGAAGAAGGTGCTGCCTCGGAAGATGAGCACACCGAGGTAGCGGGCAGGGAGCATAGGGATGTCCTGAAGGCCCAACGTATAGCTGCCACCGACCATGATAGCACCGAGGGAGACACCGATATCGCCACCGCCAACCTGTTCGTGCGGGTAGACGCTGAAGTCGTTGAAGGGCGACGGGGCCTGTGCGTTGTACCAGGCGAAGTCGGTCAGACGGCTCGGGGATGTTCCCAAGCTCTTCTGCGTCCATCCCCAGTTACCGGCATCGACGGCACTCTTCAGGGCTGCAGGGCTGCTGAAGGTCTTGATGTCGATGCCACAGGTGCGGAGACTGGCGGCCTCGGTACCTTGCCACCATGTGGCCGTCGTCTTCCACTTCATAGTCGTGAAGTCGAACCATGCCTCTGAAAGGTCGATGGCAGGGTTGTTCATAGGCTTATAGCGACTCCAGATGTTGACCTTCGGGCTGTGGAAGAGGGTGTACAGGTCGATGGAGCCGTCGGCAAGGGCGCGCTGGACGTCGCGGATGCTGACGCCTTCAGAGGTAGTGGGGTAGACGAGACCGGATTGGAAAGGCATGGCTATACTGTTGTTTTGGTGAGTTTATACAAAGTTTGATTGGTGCGATTGACGGCGTTGCCGAACCACACATATATCTCCTTGTCGGAGGTGTAGAAGTGGGCGTTGTCAGCGACGTTGGCAGCATCGAGGTGGATGTTGCCGGCAATGAAGCAGCTGTTGCGAAGGCGGAGGGTGCCGTAGACGGTGGCCGTGGCTGTGGTGAAGCGCGAGACACCGGGGCTGTCTGCCGTCGGGTACAGCTCGCTGTCGCCGATGGTGAGCATCTTGACGGTGAGCTGTTCGAGGTTGTCGAGCTGGCCACTGACACCGAGGGCACTGACGCCGCCATAGGTGGCCACGTTGACGGGAGCGTTGTCGCTTCCGCCGTCGAACCAGATGGTGTTCGTCGTCTCATCGTAGCGCATACGGACGGACTTCGAAGCGGTGCGGATGCGGTAGTCGCCGTCGCTGATGACGCTGACGACGGCGTGCAGGCTGCCGTTGGAGAGGATGCTGCCGGTGGTGACGAGCGAGTGGTTGTCGTCAGGCTGCAGGCCGATACCCATACGCTGCGAGACGTAGAGGGTATTGTCAACGGTGGTGGCAGCGGTGAAGGTCTTGCTGCCGCCGACGCTCTGAGCGGTGTAGCGGTTGACGAAGTAGTCGCTGGCATGGCCTTCGAGCTGGGAGGCATTGGAAGCGGTACCGTTCAAGTTGCCGTTGATGGCATGGGTGAAGGTCTTCGTGCCGGTGATGGTCTGGTTGGTGGCCAACGTGACATAGGTGCTGGCAGCGTTGGCGATGGTGAGATAGGTGCTGGCGGCAGCTGCCTTGGTCAGATAGGTGTTGGAGGCAGCGGTCTGGGTGAGATAGATAGCGGCAGCGTCGGTCTTCTTCAGATACTGATAGGCGGCATCGCTGGCGGTCAGGTAGGTGTCGGCAGCAGCTGCCTTGGTGAGGTAATCGGTAGCTGCTTCCTGCTTCGTTAGGTAGCTGCTCAGAAGATCTTCTATCCAGGAGCGCGTGGCCACCTCTGCAGGGAGGTGGGCAAGGGCTATCTTATAGTTGCGATAGGGAGCGAGGTCGTCCCAGTAGCTCACGCTGTCGTCGTTGCGGAGACTGGCCCACACCATGGGGAGGTCGGCACCACCGCCACCGCTGCCGTCGATGGGGGAACCACCGAGAGCGGAGAGGCCACCCGTGGCATACAGGCTGCCGGGAGTGCCGTCGGTGTTGACGACCTTCAGCATCCTCTGGCTGCTGTCGTACTGGATGCGGACGCTGCCGATGTCGATATAGGAAGCGGTCTTGATGTTGGCGTTTGCCGTGAGCAAGCCGTTGACGGTCATCTCGTGATACCACGTCGTAGCGCCGGACTGTGCAAAGCTGACGCCGGAGGCGACATGCGTCATGTTCTTGTGGGTATGGATGACGTTGTTCAGGAGGTAGATGCCTTCGCCTTCAGGATTCATGAAGAGGTATCTCTTCAGAAGGATGCGTCCGTCGACCTGCAGGTTTCGGTCGCCAGAGAGATGCAGGGCCTGAGCGGGTGAGCTGGTGCCGATACCGACGCGGCTGTTGGCGAAATAGACGTAGCCGTCGATGCTGGTGACGCCAGTCATGGCTCCAGTGACGACGCCGTTGCTGAGAGACTGGCCCCACCAGGTGAAGCCGTTGATCTGTTGCTTGCTATAATAATTATCTGCGGCATAGCGAAGGGCCTGTTCGGTAGTCATGTAGTCGGACAGCATATCGCGGATAGCGGTGTCAACGAGAAAGCCGTGACTATTGAGGTAGTTGGCAAGGGCGTTCTCGTCAAGGGCTGTGTAGGGTCGCCAGTACTGGCCATCCCATCCTAAGACCTGACCGACGGGAACGGTATCGGGGATATTGGTGTCGAGAAGCTCCGCAAGGGTGGAAGCACCACCGCCGGAGCCTGCATCGTCATTCTTGCCGAAAGCAGAGAGGAACTGGTTGGTCCAAAGGCCGTGCATTGCGCGGATATGTTGGATATCGCCGGAAGCATTCGGGGCTATCTCGATATCGCTGTCGCTGAAGGCAAGGAAGAGCTTTCGGAACCAGTCGATGCGGACGTAGACGCTGTCAAGGCCGCTGATGAGGTTGTCGACATAGGCCTTCGTGGCGTAGCTCGAAAGGTCGGTACTCTTCAGATAGCCGTTGCTGGTCAGGTAGTTCGCGAGGGAAGTGGTGTTCAGCGCGTCCACGGGTACCCAGTAGGAACCGTTCCAGCCCAGCACCTTCCCGGTGCCGATGCTGGTCGGGATATCGGTGTCGAGCAGCTCCCGGAGGGTCGTGGCACTGCCACCACCGCCGCTGCCGCTGTCGTTCTTGCCGAGGGCGCTGACGTAGGCCTTGCTCCAGATACCGTAGAGGAACTGGATCTCGCGGACATCACCGTGACCGAAGACTTCGATGTCGTTGCCGATGACTTCATCTCCATGGTACTCGAAGACGCGGAAGACTTCACGCAGCCATGCCTTGCTGACATAGACGTCGTCGATGTCCTGCATCAGCTGGGCGTAAGTCTTGCCGCCGAGCTTCTCGGCATTGGTGGCTGTACCAATGAGGGTGCCGTTGACGGTGACATCGCCGTCGAAATAGGCGTTGCCGAGGTTGGTGATAGACCAGAGGGGGTCTTGACCTTCGCCGCCGTAGATGCCGCTGTTGACGATGAGCGAGTCGAAAAGGCTGCTCCCGTCGGGATGGATGTACCAAAGGTCGTGCAGGTTGCCCGTGTTTCCGGTCATCGGGCCGTGCAGGTTGCCGAAGAACTGCAGGGTACCATAGAAGAAGCCGGAGCCGTCGATGTTGAGCATCCAGTTGTTACTGGCGGTGTCGCCATCCTCGGGGTCGTAGCATCCTACGGAGGAGCCGAAGAGGATGCTGCCGTTGAAGATCTTGTCTGCAGGGACAGTCTGAGTGGTGTTCAGGGTGACATAGGTTCCGGTCTGGATGAGACTGAGCATGTCGATGAGCGCTTGGCCAACGCGGGTAGCCGTGTTGGCAGAAATCTCGACTTCGTCCCGGATTTGCTCCAGTCGGGGAAGCAGCTCTTCTATGGTAACGTTTGCAGTGGGCATATATAGAGAATTGTGTTGGTTGCTTAGTTGAAGGTGTAGTCGAAGGTGTCGTCGAAGATGCCGCCCGTGAATTCGCCGTCGGTGGTCTGGACGCTCTGGGCAAGCATCCAGGTGAGCGTCATGCGGGTGAGACGGTCGTCGGCGTTGTCGTCGTCAGCCTTGCTGTCGCTGATGACCACCTTCTGCCCGGTGGGGAGCAGACGGATATCATAGCTGCGAAGGAGGTCGCGGAAGAGCTTCGCCATGCCGTCAGTGAGCGGCCCGGTGGTGCTCTCGTGGCTGACGGTCTCGTCGATGTCGTAGTGGACGACGGTGCGGCCGATGAGGATCTCGCTACGCTTGTAGGATGGTTTAACGGCAAGGGTACCCTCGAAGTACATCGTCTCACGAAGGCCGAAGGCATTCTTGAAGACCAGGCATTCCACATCGCCGTCGTCGTCCGGGCGGATGATGTACTGCTGGGTTCGGCTGCCGCTGGTGACGGTCATCGCGGCAAGGCGCTTGCCGTTGGTAGCGGCAAGGAGGCTCGTCAGATCGAACATATAGATGCCGCTGCTGCTGCCGGCAGGGGAGAGGGTCTCCCGACTGGTGGTTCCATCGTTGAAGGTACCGACGGCCACGGCAGCGTTGGAGCGGCTGTACAGATACTCCCGACGACCGATGTTGGTATAGCGGGGACCGTCGCACATGGTCAGGAACCGCGAGGTGAAGACGGTCTGATCGGGGATGTCGACCTCACTGTAGTAGACGGTGCAGGTCTTCGAGGTGGTAGAACCGCTCTTCGGGGTGATGGCCATCACCAGACTCATCTGCAGCAGGCTGCGTCGACGCATGAACTGGGTGATCATCCTGCTGATGGAGAGGACGGAGATACGCCCGGAGGTGTCGGGATACAGCACCTCGCTGTAGATGGCGGTGCCGTTGGCCGTGAAGGATACGACGGCATAGTCCTGTGTGACTCCCTCGATGAGCAGGTCAGGGAGGGAGGCGCTATAAGAGCTGGATGGAAAGTTGTGAGTCATGTTCTGAAAAAGCGGTACTTGATATAATAGGATAGGATAAGGAGGAGGACAGTCAGGGTGATGGCCATCGGGATACTCAGGCGCAATCGGTTGATGAAGTTGGGAGGTTTTTCGACTTCGACAACGACGGGGACACTATCCGTCAGAAAGACATTTTCCTTCACAACACGGTCACGCCAACGGTCTCGGTATTCAGTACGCCAACGGGTGGTGTAGAGGTAGGTGGTATCGCCGCGGACAATCTCGACGGTGATGCTGTCATGGACGAAAACACTGTCCTTCAGGGCAAGGGTGTCGCGCTGATGGACGACCTCCTTGTGGATTTCGGGCACCGTAATGGTGCGGACGGAACGGCAGGAACAACACATGCTCATGTTGAGCGAGAAGATCAACAGACAGAGGATGGCCGCATAGCCGTTGCGATTGAAGTTTTTTTGAAATTCATTCATAGCCAGTCGTGATTGTCATAAACAATGTCAAGGGGTTCGTCGTTGTCAATATGGAACATCAAGCCAGTGACGCCGGTAAAGGAGTCGCGGCCAAACTCGGTGCAGAGGATGTTCCCGGTCAAGAGGGATTCGATAGGTTCCCGCTCGCTGTCCTGATCGAGGAGGATGCGCGAGAGGAACTGGTGATAGATACGCCTGCAGGTGCGCATCTTGTCGTTGTAGTCGTCGACGTCCCCATGGGTGTAGCGCATGAGGATGAAGACGGTGTAGGTGTTTCGTTCATAGAAGCCGTCGGCGCGCTCATGGGTGCTGCCGGTGGTGACATCATCCACCATGATGAAGTTGGCGACAGTCTGGTATTGCTGCATGACACCTTCCATGCCGCCGATGCCGCTGCACGTTGTCCCGGTGAAACGGAGCTTCCGGCAGAGGGCGTTTTCCTCACAGAGGCGGAGGAAATATTCTATGGCATCGAATTCTTTTTCCATGCTGCGAAGTTAGTGGTTTTTGCTGAAATTGGAAAATACAAGGTATAGGCGCGCTCACCGTCCAGCCCACCCAAGCCGTCGTCGATGACGATTGCCCTGGGGTGAGCGCGCGACGGCTACGTGTTGTCACGCAGCCGTTCGAACCGTCGCAGTTCCCGATAGGCCTGCTCGGTGTCCATCCTGATGCCGGAGGCAAGGATGGTGTTCAAGGTGGCCACAACGCTGTTGAGGTCGTTGAGAGCAGCTGTGGCGTCGGGATTGCCGACGATGTTGACGACGGGGGCAGGGGTGTTGATGGTCGGGCTGACGCTCTGGATGAGGTCGTTCGACGTGAGTCGGCCGACGGTGTTCGTGCGCTGTGCCTGGTCGATGAGATTGAGGGCTGGCAAGAGGGCAGGGTTGTTGACGGCCTCGTGGTTGGCGACGAACTCTCCTTCATGGACGACACCTGCCTCACGGTGGTAGCGACGACCGCCAGTGAAACCACCCTCGTAGTAACCGGCAGCTTCTGCCTGGTGCTGTTTTTTGATGGTGGCTATCTGAAGCATGCCATTAACGGTGGCAGCTGCTGCTGCAGCATAGGCAAGGGGGACGGTCCAGGGCATCTGAGGCTGGAGGACAGCACCGAAAGCGGAAAGGGCGTTGGCGGCCGTGGTGGCCAGTGCCTGCGCGATCTCAATCTTCATCGCACGGTCGTTGTTCTTGGTCTTGACCTTGCGGAGCTTCTCGTCGCGTTCCTTCTCGAGACGCTCACGCTTCCGGCTGTTGTTGCCGGCAGCCTCTATCTGCTTGTCGTAGTTCGCGGTGATCTTCGCGACCTCGAGGTCGCTGCAGGCCTGTGCATAGGAGGATGCGGCACTGAGCAGCTGCATGGCCTGCTGGTAGAACTGCTGGCGGATGGAGGCACGGGCTTCCTGCTCGCGCTGCTCGATATCCGTCATGCGGTCCTGGTATTCCTCGAAGTCGATGAGCTGTGCGTCATACATCATCTTGGCGATGTCGCGCTGATCCTGAAGGGTGTCGGCCGTGTCGTAGGCTTTCTCGAAGGCTTTCTTGAATTCATCGCGGAAGGCCTTCGCATCCTGAAGCTGACGGTCCTGAATGGCCTGTTCAGCCTGCACGGTGTCGGCACCGTACTTCTGGAGGATGGCCAGGCGCTGCTGCGCGTAGTCCATCTCTAACTGCTTCAGCTGCTCCTGATAGGCCTTGTCGGAGGTGATGAGTCCGTCGTTGCGCTGCTGAGCGAGAAGGAGCCGGTCGGAGTTGTAAGAGGCTTCAGCTGCCTGCAGCTCACCCTGCATCTCCTTGGCAGACTCCTGCTGTGCCTGCTTGGCCTGCTGCATGGTCTTGTCGAGCATCTGCAGCTGGGTGTCGGCAGTCTCCTTGCCATACTTCTCCTGCAAGGCAACCTTGTCGGAGAGGTAGGCCATCTCTGCTGCGTAGGATTGTTCCTGGTACTCCTTCTCGGTGACAAGGCCATCGGCAAGGCTTTGCTTGATGAGAAGCTGTCGACGCTTGTAGGCCGCGTCGAGCTGCTTCAGGTCTTCCTGATAGGGGTCGGTCTTGCTGCCACCGCCGCCAGTTCCGCCGCCACCCGGGGTCGTTGTGGGGGTGGTTGTTGGGGTTGTGGAGTTGCTCGTTGCATCAGCCAGAAGGTCTGACCTGTAATGGTTCTCGATATCGGAGCGTTTCTTCAGCAGCCTCTCGAGCTTTTTATTGGAAGCGTCAAGGGCACTCTCGGCGCGGGAGGTGTTCTGCGTCATAAAGGCAGACTCTGCAGGGTTGTAACCGCCCATGCCCTGAACACGTCCCTGCAGCTGGTTGGCACCGCCGAGAGCTTCCCTATTTCGGTCGACCTCGATGCGGGTCTCGGCAATCTGCTTACCGAGGTCGGCAAGGATCTCCTTAGCACCCTCGAGCTCGTACATCTTCATCAGGGAGTTGATGTAGTCGTCGAGAGCCTTTTTGTTTTCTTCGTACTTGCCGGTCTTGCGGTCAAGGTTGTTGATATAACCAGGAATGGTTCTGTTCAGCTCATCAATGGCACTGAGCTTCTCCTTCAGACTCAGGTTCTCATCCTTCGAGGCTTTGATGAGCAGCTCGGTCTTCGAGCGTTGCTCTTCGAGCTTGACCTTGGCGTTGTTACGGATCTTCGTCAGGTCGCTTTCGGCCTTGGCGGTTTCCTGTGTCTTCCGAAGGAGGTCGACGACGACTCCCAACAGAACCATACCGGCAGCAGCAGCTGCTGTATAGGGGTTGGCAGCGATGATGGCCCAAAGGCGCTTGCAGGCTGCAATAGAAGCATTCCATGCAGCGACGAGCCGCGTGTGCCAGATGGTTTCGGCTTTCGTGATCAGCACGTCAGCCTCTTTCTTCAGGATAAGCATACCGATGGTGACCGTGAGGGTCATCAACGTTGCCTTGTACCGGCTGATGAAATTGGTGAGCTCCATCAATGCCTTGACAGATAGGCTCGCGGTGCTGATGGCATAGCGAGCTATCGGCAGCAGCTTCTGACCTAACTCCACGGAGAGGTCGGTGAAGCGTTTCTTCGCCTTGTCAAGGCTGGCCTGCACGGTGTTGTTCTGGACGTTGAACTCGTCGATAACGGAGGTGCCCTTCTCGTAGGCCTGTGTGGCCAACCGCTGGGCCTCGGTGACAGCGTCGATGTGTCCTGCAAGGGTGCTAAGTACACCGACGGCCCTTGTGCCGTCCATCTTCAGCTCGTCAAACTTCCCTGCAAGGACGCTCATGTCACCGAGTTTGTTGACGGCTTCGAACCACTGTATCAAGCCTTCGTTCATGTTGGTCTTGATGGTCTGGGTGAATTTTTCCACCTCGAGACCGGCCATGTTGGCGAAGCGTGCAGGATCCTGGTACATTTTGGTGATGAGCTGCGACATGACGGTCGACGAGGTGGCCATCTCCTGGTTGTTCTGATCAAGGGCACTGGCGAAGCCCATGATTTCGGCCTGCGTCATATGAGCTTGCTGACCCACGCCGGAAAGAGCTTTGGTGAACTCCACGACGGGCTGAGCCTGCGCCGACGAGTTCTGGACGATCTCATTGAGCGCCGAGCCAGTGGCGAGCATGGCTCCACGCAAGCCTAAGCGGTCGCTCTCGCCGAACGCGATGG
>Ga0310695_10012279_pt1 | contig 12035 bp, 4 predicted proteins | sample RumenRJG_04DNA_FD_203882 | JGI IMG/M metagenome (GOLD analysis project Ga0310695, IMG submission 203882) | Bovine rumen microbial communities from Lethbridge, Alberta, Canada - RJG_04 (v2) (version 2) | ecosystem: Host-associated > Mammals > Digestive system > Stomach > Rumen | place: Canada... | reverse complement strand
GAAGAAATTGAAGAAGCAACTTGCCCAAAATGTGGTAGAACTTTTATAATGCAAGGTAATCCTTGGGGTGAATTAAGTCCTCCTATTCAAACTTTTGAACCTAAAAAATATTCTGATTATATTAATTAAAGGTTTATATTAAATAATAAAATAAAAAAAAAGAATATATTATTTATGTGTTAAATTTATAAAAATTGTTCTTTATAAAATTTGTTTATTAAATAAAATACTTATTATTATAAATAGAAAAAAATCAAATTTTAATTATTTTACAGGTAAAGGGTTTAATGAATTATAAATCATATAACTTAAAATCATAATAGTACCTATAATATCAGTAAAAAAAATTTTTTCATTTAAGAAGATAAAAGCCAAAATAAAAACAAAAATGATTTGTAAATAATTAATAATAATTAACTTACTTAAAGGCGCATTTTGTAGAGCTTTATTATTAGTAACGTTCCCTAAATAAAAAAAGATCCCATGTATAGCACACATAAATAATAATCCAGGTTCTAAAACAACACCACCAAAAATAATAGAATAAATAGAAGAATAAGTCATAGTACTAATAGCAACATAAAACATTTGTGTACCAATAGCAATTTTATTATTTACTAAAATTTTATTTGCTACTAAAACCAAAGCTAATAAAAAAATATTAATAATACCAAAAATTACTCCTGTTAAAGTTTCTTTGAAAGTATGAATTATTGAATTATTTGAATAATTTACTTTTTTTTCATTTAAAACTATAATTGATGAACCACAAATACATATTAATAAACCATAAATATATCTCATATAAAATTTTTCTTCTAGTATAAAATATGATAATATGAAAACTATTATTGGTGCTAATGTGGCTATTATTTGAGCTGTTGAACTTCTCAAATACCATATTGACATTGTGAAAAATGCCATTCCAAAAAAATTTACATTTGTTCTTATAAAAAACCAAAATGGTAATTTTATTTCTTTTGGCCTTAAAATATGTGTTTGGAAATAATAATTATGAAATAAAGATAATATTAAAATTGTGAATGAACGAAGAAAAAGGAATTGAACTGTGTGGAATTTTGTTGGATATACTCTTTGTATTACTTTTGTATAAAATGCACCAAATGATTGAAAAAATGTAGCTAAAGTTGCTAATACCATACCATAATATTCATTTTTTAAAAGATGCTCTTCATTTAAATTAGGTCCTATATCTATTTTTTGAAGGAATTTTTCTTTAATATTTTTATTTGAATTATCAATATTCATAATAAAATAAAAAATATTTCCTTTGTAATAAAATATAAATTCAAATAAAATAAAAAAAATGTATATTATATTTTTGTGATAAAAACTAATTTAAATAAAAAAATCCTAAATATTAAATAAAAAAACAATTTTTAACAACCTTCAAGTCTAATATAATCAGGTCCAACACTAGGACATTTTTCATTCATATGACTATAAGGTTTAATAGTATTATATCCAGGTAAATCAATTCTTAAATTACCCATTATTTGGCAATAAGGTAAATTAGGATCAGCATTAACACATTCTTGAGGTCTTTTAAAATTAGTATCAAAAATATTCATTTGGTAAATATCTTTAGGACCAAATTCAGTAGCTTGAACATCCATTCCATCAAAAACTCCTCCTGCTTTATAAAAAGCAACTACAAAAGCAGAACAAACTAAATTAGGTCCATTTGAGTAAACCCAATCATCTTCTTCTTTTATTGCTAATAATTCATTAAATGTTATTCCTCTTCTTGCAGCTTCTGCTATTGCTTCAGGTAAACTTAATCCTTTTGTTTTTAATCTTAAATTAATAGCTTCACCTACTATCATATCAGAAACTGATCGAGAAACTTTTTCCAAAACTGTAAAAATAAATTCAAGATGATCATGTTCAATAACAAAAGGCATATTTTTATCAGGAGTATCAATCCATCCAAAAATAAAATTCCTATAACCATAATCTAATCCTTCAGCTTTTTCAACAAACCATTTAACAGCTTTCTCAGCATTAAAATTAATATCATTTCTAATAGGTAAAATAGCAACATTAAATTCAGCAATTTGAGCATATTTAATCCAATCACTCCATTTATTTCTCTGAATACCATTTTTAGGCCAATACCAACCATCTTGACTTTCAATAACATACAATTCACCATCAATCCAAGCAGCAACTGCACTATGACCAATATGACTACCTGTTCCAATCATTATTATATTATCTAAACCATCAAATCTAGATATTGCAATAAAATCTCCTGTTTTAATATCTTTTTCATTTATATTTATTAAAGTATTATTTCTATATTCAGGCTTCCAATTCATATATAAATCTATCATACGTAAATTTGCATCTAATTGATATTTTGGAATATGTGGTCTAAAAAGTGGAATTATGTGATCTGGGTCTTTTCCTAATCCACCAATGAAAGCTTCTAATGTGTAGAATAAAGATTTTAGGGAGGTAATCATATTCTGACAAAATCCCATTATTTTTATTGAGTTTAATTTTATTTCATCGAGATCATTATTTGATAAATTTTTTAGCTTTATTTTGTGTTTTCCTGTTGTAGATAAAACTTTTATTTTGTTTATGTTTGATGTGTGGATTATGAAAATGTCTTGACAGAATAAATAGGTTTTTTCATAGGATTCTATTTCTATTATTGTTTCTTCTTTTGATAATTTTTTTAAAGTTGCTTTATTTTTTTTATAGCATCCTGATACAAATTCATTTGAGTCATTTTCTTTATATAATTTTGCTTTGTATACTGGAGCAAAATAAAATATATCTGGATTTAGAGGATTTGGTCTTGCTTGACACATTTCTGGTGATGGTGTTTCCTCTTTTAAATTACGATTTGATGAAGAAAAAAGATTTAAAAGATCTGAATTACGAGATTTTGAATCTAATAAATCAAATTGAGTTGATGATATAAGAATTAATAATGAAATAAAACTTATGTATTTCATTTTTTATATCGTTTTTTTTTTTAAAATTTATAATATTATAAAAATTTTTTTTTTTGAGCTTTATATATTTAAATATATTAATTTTTTAATTAAAAAAAATAAAATAAAATTTATCTCATTAAAAAAAATGGAAAAAAACCAATACGAATCCAACGAACAACTTGAGAATGAAAATACCAAAAAACCAGAATTAATAATAATCCAAAACAAAAAATGTCACTTTAAATCAAAAGGAAACACCCTTCAAGACAACTTCAAAAATTTCCGTTCCTATATAAACAAAGTACGAAAAGAGAACAAAAACCAAAAGAAAATAAAGCCAGTATCCTTCAAAGACAATCCTCAAAGAATAAAAGAACTGCGTGAAAAATTTGTTGAAACAGCACGTTCCCTAATCGGAGTACCATATGGTAAAAAATATTTAAAAGCACATCCAGACTACAAAGATGATTTTTTTTTAGATTGTTGTGCCTTAATAAGACAAGTAGTATATTTAATGAGTGATGATTTAGGTTTCACATTAGGACATTGGAATCAATGTTATCAATATGATATGTTACCAGAAGAAATACCTTTTGAAAAAACTCAAAAAGGTGATTTAGTTTTTTATTCAGCTGATTATTTCCCTGGGAAAAAACATAAAAGATTTATTCATGATATGGTACATGTTGAAATTTTAACCGGAGATGGGGAAAAAACTATTGGAAGTAGGAAAAAAGATTCTACTGTACAAGAGTTTAATTGCTATAAATTAAAGGATAATAAAAGTTATAGATATGTTTATCATTTTAAAAGTATTGAAATGTGGTTAAGGGGAGTTTTGAAAAGTTATTGTAGTGAACATAAATGGGATAAAAATAGTACTGATGTTATTTCACCTGAAATTAATAAGTATTCTGCTTTTAATGAAGATAATGATGAGGATGAATATGATGATGTTGAAGGGGAAAATGAAAAGTAAGTTCTTTTTTAATTTTATCATTATTTATTATAAAATTAATAAAAAATTATAAAAGTTTTTAAACTCAAAATGTTTAATTCGATAAAAATTTAAAATCTATTCTAAATTTTAACAAAAACTAATTTTTATAAATTAGTTAGAATATTTTCAAGAGATTGCATTTTGATTGATATTTCTTCAACATAATTATATTTATCCTTTAAAGTTAAAATTTGAGTAAATAATTTCCCTTGTTTCATATGATCAACTTTAATAATAAAATCAAAAGAATCATCTTGAAAACATTCATAAAATTCTATCATATCACAATTTTCTTTAATTGCATTTAAAACAATATATAAATTCCCTAAATAATTATAATCATTTTTAATTTTTTCATTAACATTATCCCATCCTTTAACAATTCCCTTAATATCATGTGAAATATTATTATTAATATTATCACTATCATTATTTTCATTTTTATTAATTTTAATATGGAAATTATATCCAGCAGAAAATTCAATTTTTAATCGTTCAGGATTACCAACACATTCAAAATTTCCATTTTTTAACCAAGAAACAGTATCACATAAAATTTCAGCTTCTTCCATTGAATGTGTTGATAAAATCATATTAAATTTATTATTATTTAAACCTAAATTCATAATATTTTTCCACATAATTCTTCTATTTTCAGGATCAACTCCAGTTGATGGTTCATCTAATAATAATATTTTAGGTGAATTTAATATTGAAATTGCAAAAGTTAATTTTCTTTTATTTCCACCTGATAAATTTTTACATATTGTATTTAAATATTTTTCTAAACCAAATTTTTCAAAAATTTCCTTTTTTGATATTTTAATTCCTTTTAATGTTATATAATAATTTAATGTTTCTTCGACTGATAAAAAATCAAATATTGCATTTTCTTGAGGACAATAACCAATTAACTTTCTCATTGATTTAAAATTTGAATTTAATTCTTTTCCAAATAAATAAATTTCACCTGAATCATATAAAATTTCTTGTGTTATTGATTTAAATGTTGTTGTTTTACCTGAACCGTTAAATCCTAATAAACCAAATTTTTCATTTTCTTCTAAACCAAAATTTAATTTGTTAACTGCTCTTATATTATTTCCACAACACACCCAAAATGATTTTGTTAAATTTATTATTCGAGTTGTCATTGATACATTATTTGCTTTTTCTATTTGTTCTTTTAAATTTTTATTTTTAATTTCTTCACTTGATTCATTAAAAATTAAATTTTCTCTCATTGTATTTTCCTCTATTAAAGTATTTGTATTAGTTACAACTGGATTATCTACCATTTTACTATAGGAAAATTTTACTAATATTGAATTTAATATTTTAACAAAAATACCTGTTTCAATTAATATAAGTAAACAACCATAAAAAATTGATTGAAGAATATATACCAATAAATATTTTAATGTTAATTTTAAAAATATTTCATTTCCTTCTGTTAATAACATTGTTATAAAATATCTCATCATTAAAAACATTATTGAAGATACTGGTAATAAATCACATTCAGAAAATATATATTTTCCATTTAATATAATATTTAATAAATCATTTGTAAGACCTTTTAAAACATAATATAATAATATTCTTATTATTGAAAAATATAAAAGTATAACAGATAATAAATTTCCAAAAAGAATAAAATATTTAACACCTTCTTCTTCTTTATTTACAAAAAATGTAAAAATATAAACAAAAAAAATAAAAGCAATTAAACAAACAAAAATAACAATCAAAACATAAAGATAACGTATATTTTGAATTAATAAAATAGGAAGTAAAATAATTTCAAAAATAAGAACTTTTAAAATATCAACAACAAATAATCCAATCCAATAACTAAGCATATCACTTCCACTTAAATATAATAAATGTTTAGTATTTGTAATTCTTTCTTTAAGAGGAGTATTAATCATATAACTTCCAATAGTAAAAAGAGATTGATATATTAAAATATAAATAATAAATTCAACATATGCTATTTTAAATTTATCTATAAACGTTGATTTACTTCCTAAAGGAATAAATGAATAACTTTTTCCTGAATTAATTATATAATTATTATATTTTTCAATTAAAATATTAATTAACATATTTGTTGTTGCTTGATAAAAATCAGGAGATACTGATTGATAAAGATTCATTATTTTAATTTCATTTTCATCTTCTTTTATATAAATTGCACTTTTCTCATTTTTTAACTTAGAAATTTTATACATATAATTACCAAATTCGAATATATCAATAAAATCTGTTTGATTTAACCATTCTATATTCATTTTATTTTCAAATTTTTTATAATATGATGAATTTTTAATTAAATCAGCATTTTTTGTTGAAATATAAATTTTATTCATTGTTAATAATTCTTCAACATTAATATAACTTGTATTTTCAGTAATCATAGAATGTAATCCAATAGAAAAAATAAATAATAATCCAATTGATGATATAACTTCAAAAATGAAAGTAAGTTTATCTCTCCATAAAGTATTAATATTTCTAATAATATTTGCTTTTAATTGAGTAAAAAATGGAATATTAAAATCTTCAATTGACTTTAAATCAGGAACATTTAAAATATTATTATTATCTTCATTATTTTCTAAAAATAATTTATTAGACATTTCATTTGTATTTAAATTAATAAAAACATCTTCAAGTGAAGTAGTAGAAATTGTATATTGTTCAATACCAAAACTTTCTTTAATCCCATCTAAATAATCAAATAAATCACCAATAGCATTTTGTTTAATAGAATTAAAATTAATAGATAAAATAGCATTAGAAAATATTTTAATCAAAGCACTATTATCAATTTTTTTTAATTCTTCCATTAATTCATTTTTTTTAATTTGATTGAAAATCTTATTATTAATAATTAAATTTAAATTAAATCCAGAAGGATATTTATTTTTTAAATAAGATGAAGTCCCAGAACAAATAAAATGTCCCTCATTCATAATCCCAATTCTATCACCTAAATATTCAGCTTCTTCTAAAGAATGAGTTGTTAAAATAATAATTTTATCATTTTTATTCATTTTTAAAAATTTCCATAATTCTCTTCTCGCAATAACATCAATTCCTGAAGTAGGTTCATCTAATAAAACTAATTTAGAATTACCAATTAATGCCAAAGCGACACATAATTTTCTTTTTTGACCTCCTGATAATGTACTACATAAATCATCTTTTTTTTCATCTAATTGAATATTTTGAATAAAATCTCTTACTTGATTTACATTTGATTGATTATTATTTTTAATTTGATAAAAGAAATTTAAGTGTTCTCTTACAGTTAAATAATCAAATAAAATGTCTTCTTGATTACAAATTCCTAAATTTTGAAATAAATAATTTTTATTTGTTACTAATGATGTTAAACCTAAAAATATATCTCCATTATCTGGATCTTCTAATCCTGATATCATTTTTATTAATGTTGTTTTTCCTGCTCCATTATGACCTAATAAACAAAAGATTTCATTTGGGAATAATTCAGCTGAAAAATTATCTACTGCTTTTAAATCATCGTATTGTCGGGTTACATTGTTAATTTTTAAATAATTATTATTATCTTTGTTTTTAATTTCTGTTTCTGTTAAATTTTCGTGATTTGACAAAAATCTTATATTTTCTTCTATATTAATAATTGGTGTTTCAGAATTTTCTGTTCCTAAGTTATTTATTTCTTCTTTTGGGATTAATTTATTTGTTTTTACTATTTTTCTTTCTTTGCCATAAATTGGACTTTTAATAAATGTAATAAAATCCAATCCTGATTTTTGATATTTTAATACAAAAATTACTACAAAGAAATATAAAATTGTTAATAAAACATAATAAATAACACAAAAAATAAAACTAAAATCACCTTCTGAACTCATTATTAAAAGTTTAGAATCAAATGTGGGAAAATTATTCATTTTATATAAATTAAGAAAAGTCATAATAAAACTAACATTAGGGAATAACATAGTAAAAAATTTCAAAATTTTAGAAAAAGAAGGCATAAAAATAGTAAATGAAAAAACCATCATAATTAAAGAAAAAACTTTAATAAAAGAATTTGTAGTTTTGACAGTATATAAAAATGACTGAACAAGAATAATAAAAAAGAAAGTACAAATAATAAACAATAACATAATAATAATAATTAAAAAAAGATTAATATTAGATAATAATTCAGTAGAAAAATAATAAATTGCACCTATAGCAGGAAGAATTGAAGTAATTCCATAAAGAATTCCCCAAGATAATATATTTTGTTTTTGAGTTATTCCTTGTCTATATAAAAATTCTTCTAAATGCTCTTCTTTTTCTTTAACCATCCATAAAATAATTGAACTAATTGTCATTTGGAAAATATTTGAACCAAAGAATATAGAAATATATTTAATATCAAAATCTAAATTTAAAAAATCTATTTCAGGTTGAAAAATTTCTTCTCCATTAACAAATTGAATTGATTGAATTGAAATTTTTTTCATTATATTATTCTTTAATTTTCTAAAAAAATAAGTAAATATTCTATGAATTTTTTCAAATTGTTCAACTTTTCTTTTTGCTTTATTTTTAACATTTGTTCTTGAATCTATATTATATTCATTTGATGAACTTTTTAATGATGTTGTGGTAATATTTTCAATTTTGAATTTAAATTCATATTCTTTATCATTTTTTTCTATATCAAATAATAAACTATATGGTGTTTGATTTTTATATTTTTCTGAATTTATTTCATCCTCAAATTCTTTTGTTGTATTAAATAAAGTAATATTTCCTAAATCTGTAACATTTTTTAATATATTTTTCATTTCCTCTCCAATTGAATTCTTATTTGTAATTATTGCAAGATTTTCAATCCCACTTAAATTTAATTGTTCTTCAAATAAATTATATTTTACAAGATATGTAATTTGTGAATTAGGGACAGAATCATTTAAAAGTTTTAAATTATTTGATATATTTGATAATTTTCTTTGTTCTTTTTTTATTATATATTCAATAAAAGGTCCATAAAATACAAAAATTAAAGGAAATATTATATATGTTCCAATAGAACTACAAAAATTCCTTTTCATATATGTCATTCGAATTTTGAATAGGGTTAACATTTTTAATTAACCAAAATCAATTAAAGATATATATAATATTTAATTAATTACTTAAATATTTATTTAAAAAATTAAATAAATTGATTGAAATAATTTTATTGAATAACAGAAAAATCAAGTTTACTCTATAAAATATTAATTTATATATATTCTTAAAATCATAAATTAATATCAATGAAATCATAAAATTATGATTTAATTTCAGTATTTTCCATATTTTGTACAGGATTAATATCTAATAATGTATAAATACTTGGTAATGTAATAATAACATCTTTAGGAATAATCATTAACATCTTTTTGGTATTATAAATAATAGAACTTAATCTTTTAACAAAAGGAATCCAAAAAACAAAAAACATAAAAGTAATTAAACCAATAAAAATACTAAACATAATAATATAAGTATCATTAAAATTACGTAAATAATCATTTATACAATCAAGAGTAGCATCTTTCAATTCAACAAAATAAGGAATAATTAAATTAGTAAACATAATATTTAAATTTTTAACAATTCTATGATTAAACAAAATAATAGGATTAAAAAAATTGTCAAGAATACTTTTATCAGTAGGCCACATTTCATTACCTTCAGTTGTACCTGTCATAGTTAAATTAAAATAACCACTTTTATTTTTATAATATGAATTAGCTAAACTTTTCATAAAACGAATTTCTTCTAAATAATATGCATTCATAACATTAAATCCAAATTTAGTACAATTATCCATAAAATATAAGCATTCTTTTTCATTTAAAAAATAGTCATCTTTTCTAAAATAACATGGAATATGTTTTTTTATTGTTGAATATTTTACATATAAATTTGGGATTTTTTTTCTATTTCTATTCATTATTCCTGTTCCTTTTTTTCTTACTGTGAAAATATTTTGTAATTCAAAATCTAAATAATCAGATGATAATTGATATGATGATATTGAACTTCTATCAAATAGAAATTCTCTTAATATATTAAAAACTAAATAAAATTCATTTTCAACTAAAACTTCATATTGGAAATATAATTCATTTCGTTTTGATTGTTCTAATAATCTAAATAATAATATAAATATAATTGTAAAAAATATAAAAATTAAACCTAAAAATATTTGAACTTTAATATTAAAAACTTTAATGAAGTGAAATAAAGTACTTTTTGTTTTTGATTCATTTGATTTATTTATCTCTATTTTTGTTTTATTATTATTAGATTTTTTTGATTTTACACTAATACTCATATTTGATTCAATTTCTTCTTCAATACCCTCTTTCATATTTTTTACTTTATTTGAAAAACGTTCACATTTTTCTAAAGACTTTTGAATAGTATCAATATTAATATTAAAAAAAACTTGAATATAACTTTCTTTTCTTTGATTTACTTTATCATAAGAATAAACAATCAAAAAATAAATTCCAATTAAAATAAAAAACAATAATATAAAAATAATAATAACAATTATTTTAATTTCTTTAACTTTATTATAAAGTTCATCCATATAAATTTCACCTTGAAAATCATAAGCATTACCTGCATTATTTAAAGCATTATACATATAAGAAAAAACATCATGTTGAGTAGGAATAATATCTTCTAAAAACTTAGTAGCAATATTAAATAATTGAGTATTAGTTTCAATAAATAAACCTTGCATAGTAGAATCAACTGCAAATATAGTATAATTATTTTTAATCATAATAATTTCAAATGTTTTATTAGAAACTAAATATTTATTCTTTTTTGACAATGGTAAAGTTGAAGATACAATTTCTGCAATGTAACTTTGACTTTTATGAAAAACATCTAAAAGATTTTGAAATATTGATTGAACATAAATATCTCTTGAATTTCTTGTTGGCACTTCTGTATAATTTTCATTATTTAATAATATTAATTCTCTACAATAATAAATTCCAAAACTATTCATTACTATTAACATATATGAATCATTTATTAAAATTGAATTTTCTTTTATATCATTTAAAAATGAATTTATAAAAAACATTGAAAAAAGTCCAATTCCTATTAAAAAAGCATAAATTAAAATTGTTATTTTTGCTAAATTAATTATACTTTTTTGATTTTCTTCTTTTGATAAAGCATATTCAATTTCTTCAACTAGACTTTCATTTTCTTCAACTTTTTTATTAATTTTATTTTTATTTGCTGGTGTAAAATATTCATTTTTTTGTGTAGTTGGTTTTTTTAATAATTTTTTATTATCTTTATCTCCTTTAGTTTTATTAAATACTAAATCAACTTGAGAAATTTTTTCATAATTATTAACTTCAACACAAACATTTCTTAAATAATTATATTGTAAAAAATGAATTTTTGAAAGATTAACTTTATAATATTCATTATTATTTATAGTTTTTTCAGTCTGTAAAAAAATATTTTGAAAATTATTTTTAATTGTTTTTGTTTCTTTTTTTTCAATATTTGAAGAAGATTCATATTCTTCATTATATTCTTCATCTTCTTCATCATCTTCTTCTTCATTTTCTTCTTCTTTTTCTTTTTTATTATTTATTTCTTCATCTTCAATAGCTTTCATAATTTTTTGTTTTAATAATTCATTTAATGAATTATTACTTTTTTCTACTCTTTTAAATGCTAAATTATCATAATCTAAATCAAAAACCAATGAATTTTTAGGTACAAATTTATCATTAATTTCATTTGGTCCTGTTATCACATTATTTAAATTAACATTATCTTTTTTTGTTATTGCTTCATTTTTTTGATAAAGTGATTTTTGTGAATGATTATTTTCTAATTTTAAAGTTAATGTCTTATTTGGATATGATAATAAATTTTTTGAATAATCCATAATTTTTTTTTCTAATTTAAAAAAATAACCGATTTTTTTTTTATTTATTTTTGCTGGTGTAACAGTTAAATAAAAACAATCATCAATTCCA
>Ga0310695_10012276_pt1 | contig 12038 bp, 5 predicted proteins | sample RumenRJG_04DNA_FD_203882 | JGI IMG/M metagenome (GOLD analysis project Ga0310695, IMG submission 203882) | Bovine rumen microbial communities from Lethbridge, Alberta, Canada - RJG_04 (v2) (version 2) | ecosystem: Host-associated > Mammals > Digestive system > Stomach > Rumen | place: Canada... | reverse complement strand
AGAATTTACCGAACTGTCGAAGGAGCAATGAACAGAATCAGATTAAACAACATAAAATGGATGGAGAAAAATGTCATTGAAAGACACATAAAAAATATGGAAAACCAGTGAGATTTTTAACAGTGCCCAAAATTTCAAGAAAATTCATAACAAGTATTGAACAATTAAAATATATCTTTGAAAACGAATTTAAACAAGTAATTGATAACAAAAGTTATTGGGAAAATTGGCTCTGGAAGTTCCTATAAAATTTTATAATTTTTAATGTCGTGAACTATAAGTTTTTGAAAGAATCATTTAGTAAAATATATTATATTATATGAACAAAATAATAAGCATATGACAATTTTGCCATATACTTATTTAAAAGGTTGTTAAAATCATGAATAAGAAATTAGTATTTTTTATTTGTTTGATTGGAATAATTCTTTCTGCGGCCTGCGTATCGGCTGCTGAAGATGTTGGTCAAACAGATATTGGGGATACAAGTAACATGGACGCTAATGGAGATATATTAGCTATATCTTCAGGCGAGAACGAAATTCTTGGTGCTGATGAACCCGGTACCTTTAAAGAATTGCAGAATATGATTGACAGTGGAAACGCCACTATAAACCTGACTAAGGATTATCAATTGGAGGATAACTTTAATGATTATGCAATAAAAATCAATAGATCAATAACCATTAACGGTAATGGGCATTCTATTGATGCATTGGGTGAATATGGTATTAGAATTTTTGAAATTAAAACTGTAACTAGCGGTATAATTTTAGACAATATAACCTTTAAAAACGGAAATAGTGATGCTCACGGTGGAGCAATTAATATAATTAGTGCTTTGTCCGACAGTAAATTTACAAACTTGAATTTCATTAATAATACTGCTATCAACAATGGTGGTGCTGTCCGCTTCTATCACACATCCGCAAACAATTTATTTGAAAATGTAACATTTATTGATAACACTGCTAATGGAGGTAACGGTGGAGCATTATATATAACTGAAACATCTACATCAGATACCTTTAATAACGTAAGATTTGAAAATAATGTTGCTATAAATAAAGATAAAAAAGTGGATGGTGGTGCTATAAATTTCCATGGAAAAGTAACTGGTGCAACATTCACTAATGTCACATTCTATAAAAACCGTGCTGAAAAAAGTGTGGGCGGGGCAATAAATATTGATAACGGAATAGAAAAATCCATATTCAACAATACACACTTTATTGATAATGCTGCAAAGACTGGTGGTGCAATAGGTATTACCTATGCAAACAATTACATTAAATCACTTACCTTTGAAAACACAGAATTTATACATAACACTGCTTTAGTTGATGATGGTGGAGCAATAAACATTGGTCCATGGGGATTCACTGATTTAACTGGCACAACATTTAAAAAAGTTTCATTTATCAATAATACTGCTGCCAAAAATGGTGGAGCATTGTATGTTACAAAAGACACCAGATCAAATACCTTTGAAGAAGTGGAATTTATAAATAACACTGCTGAAGCTAATGACGGTGGTGCTGTAAGATTTGGTGCATATAATAATGAATATATTACAGAAGGAAATACCTTCAAAAAGGTTAAATTTATCAACAATAAGGCTTATCAAAACGGTGGAGCATTATATGTGACCGGTGAGTCTACATCAAATATTTTTGAAGCTGTAGATTTTATAAATAACGTTGCTGAAAACTGGGATGGTGGTGCTATCAATTTCCATAATGCTGTTAAAGACACATCATTTAATGATGTCTTGTTTTATAAAAACAGCGCTCCTAATAGTGGAGGCGGAGCAGTAAACTGCGATAAAGGAATGGAAAATAGTACATTCAACGGTATAATATTTGCAGATAACCATGCATTATATACCAGTGCAATAGCTATTAGTGCTACTGGTGAAACATCATCCACTACTATTGAAAACAGCATATTTTATAATAATACTGCAAATAATTATCTTATTTGGATTGGAAATTCTGTTTCCGACAATGTTATTCATGACTCCATTTTCCTGAACAATGGTGATTTTAATTTTTATCCAATAACTGTAACTGGAAATATCGAATTGACCGATAACTGGTTTGGAAACAATGCTACAAACTATAATGAAAACCCTGATGTAAATTATAATCTTGATAATTGGTTATTCTTGAATGCAACAGCAAGTCCTGCTGCAATTACATTAAACCAAACATCAAACATTACATTTAAATTTTCATCATACAGGGATGGTTCAGGAGTTAAAGAATATGACGGACCAGTTTATGTATATTTAAAGTTAAATTCAACACTTGGATCAATGGATAGACCTGTTGCATCAACAAATGACGAAATAGTCTACACTCCTTCTGAAAGCGGAAACGGAAGTGTAACCGGTACATTTAAAAATGCATACTACACAATCAATATAGAAAACAGCAAAATACCTACTGAAATTACCCTTTTAAACGATACTTTGGATGTTAAAGTGCTTGAGTTTATTCCTGATGTTGCTACTTTAGATCCTGCTGAAGCAGGCAATTTATCCTACAGTTCAAGCAATTCCAGTGTTGCCGTAATTTTTAAAGACAGAATTATTCCTGTTGGTACAGGTCAAGCAAACATTACTGTCAGTTTTGCAGGTAACGATATCTATGCTGCTGCTGAAAATAAAACTATACCAATCAATGTAGAATTAAATGATGCCCGCGTAAGTGTTGACAACGATACTTTGAATTTATTTGTTGAAGATACCTATGCCATAAACGCAACCACTGTTCCGGACATTTTAAAAAAATATTATCTTATTAATTACACATCCAGTGATGAGTCTGTAGCTACCGTAGATAAAAATGGTACTGTTACTGCAGTCGGTGAAGGTACTGCAATCATTACTGTTGAAGTTGGCGATAATAGAATATTTGCTAAGAATTCAACAACTGTTAATGTTACCGTAAGCAGAATACCTACTGAAATCACTGTTGCAAGCGAGACTTTAGAAATGAATCCTGTCGATATTGCTGCTATCAATGCTACTTTAACTCCTGCTGAAGCCGGTGCTTTAAGTTATAATACAACAAATTCCAGTGTTGCTACAGTATTATTTGGAAACATTTTTGCAGTCGGCGAAGGTAAAGCTAACATTACAGTTTCATTCAACGGCACTGCAAAATATGCAGCTTCTGAAAAGACAATTGAAGTAACTGTTACAAAATTACCTACCGAAATTTCAGTCAATGAAACAAGTATCGAAATGAATCCGTTTGACACTGCTGCTATCAATGCTACTTTAACTCCTGCTAATGCTGGATTATTAAGTTATGCTTCAAGCAATTCCAGTGTTGCAACTGTCATATTAGGTCAAATCGTTGCAGTCGGTGAAGGTACTGCTACAATTACTGTTTACTTTAATGGAAATATAAGATATAAAGCTGCTGAAAATAAAACCATTGACGTAACCGTTACAAAAATACCTACCGAAATCACAATAGAAAACACTACTTTGGATATGGTTCCATTGGATTTTGCTACTATTAATGCTACTTTAACTCCTGCTGAAGCCGGTGCTTTAAAGTATAATACAACAAATTCCAGTGTTGCTACAGTATTCTTGGGCCAAATAATTGCAGTCGGCGAAGGTAAAGCTAACATTACAGTTTCATTTAACGGTACTGCAAGATATGCTGCTTCTGAAAGAATAATTGAAGTAACTGTTACAAAATTACCTACCGAAATTTCAGTCAATGAAACCGCTATTGAAATGGTCCCATTGGACATTGCTTCCATTAATGCTACTTTAACTCCTGCTAATGCCGGATTTTTAAGTTATGTTTCAAGCAATTCCAGTGTTGCAACTGTCATATTAGGTCAAATCGTTGCAGTCGGTGAAGGTGAAGCAACAATTACCGTATCATTCAACGGAACTATGAGATATGCTGCTGCTGAAAGCAAAACCATCGATGTAACAGTCAAAAAGATACCTACCGAAATTACTATTGAAAGCGATACTATCGAAATGGCTCCATTGGACATTACTCCTAGTGGTGCTAATTTAACCAATAACGCTTCAAACATATTCTTAAATTATGTTTCAAGCGATTCCAGTGTTGCTATTGTTGTATTAGGTGAAATCATTGCAGTTGGTGAAGGTAAAGCAACAATTACAGTTTCATTCAACGGAACTGCAAGATACGCCGCCGCTGAAAACAGAACCATTGATGTAATCGTTACTAAAATACCTACCGAAATCATAGTTGAAGAAGATACTATTGAAATGGCCCCATTGGACGCTGTTCCAACAGGAGTTAGCTTAACACCAGCTGAAGCAGGCTTTGTAAGTTATGTTTCAAGCAATTCAAGTGTTGCTACAGTATTCTTAGGCCAAATCATTGCTGTTGGAGAAGGTACTGCAACCATTACTGTATCATACAACGGTACTGTAAGATACACTGCTGCTGAAAGCAAAACCATCGAAGTAACAGTTAAAAAAATACCTACAGAAATCACTATAGAAAACACTACAATCGACTTGAAAGTGCTTGATGTTGTTCCTTCCGGAGCTAACTTAACTCCAGGTTTAGATCTTATATTAAATTATGAATCAAGTAATTCCAGTGTTGCTACTGTTGTACTGGGTGAAATCATTGCAGTCGGTGAAGGTACTGCTACAATTACTGTTTACTTTAATGGAAACATGAGATATGCAGCTGCTGAAAACAAAACCATTACAGTCACTGTAAGCTTAAGGGATGCAAGTGTAAGCGTTGAAAACGACACTTTGGATTTAACTGTTGATGATACTTACACAATTAATGCGACCACTGATCCTATAATATTGAAATATTTAGCTCTTAATTTTACTTCCAGTGATGAATCTGTTGCTACTGTAGATGAAAACGGTACTGTTACCGCTGTAGGCCAAGGTACTGCAATCATTACCGTAACTGTCGGTAAAGGAATAGTATATGCTATAAATTCAACTGATGTTACAGTTATAGTTTCAAGGATTCCTTATGAACCTGATGTAACTTTAGATGAAAAAACATTAACTGTTGAAGTACCTGAAAATGCAACCGGTAATATTACTTTATTAATTGGTGATGAAACCATTGTTGCACCTATCAAAGACGGTGTTGCTACATTTGACTTAAGTGATGTTCCTGCAGGCGATTATAACGCATCCATCATGTATGAAGGAGACAGACTATATGACGGATTTGAAATGGAATATCCAATTTCCGTTTTAGCTGATTTCATCATAACCGCTGAAGACGTTACTAAATATTATGGCGGACCTGAAAGATTTGAAGTAATTCTTACTGACAATAAAGGCAATCCTGTTGCAGGTGCTACTGTATCAATATCTATCAATGGTCAAAATTACACTAGAACCACTGATGAAAACGGTAGAACTTCCATGGCTCTTAACTTGAACTCAGGCGAATATACTGCTGTTGTTTCATACCAAAAAGTTTCTGTTAATGCTACAGTCACTGTTTTACCTAGTGTTAACGGTACTGATGTGGTAAAAATCTTTAGAAACGGAACCCAGTACTATGCTACATTCCGTGACGGTGAAGGCAATTACCTTCCAATTGGTACTTCCGTCACATTCAACATCAATGGTGTATTCTATAACCGTCAAGTCACTACTAATGGTTTGGCCAGATTAAATATTAATTTAGAACCTGGAACTTACATCATAACTGCAATGAACCCTGTAACAGGTGAACAGTCATCCAATGTTATTACAGTATTATCCAGAATCGTTGAAAACAGAGACATTACCAAATATTACAGAAACGGTACACAATACACTGCTAGAATCATTGGTGATGACGGCAACCCTGTTGGTCCAGGTGAAACTGTTACATTCAACATCAACGGAGTGTTCTACCAAAGACAAACTGATGCATATGGTTTTGTTCAGTTAAACATTAATTTACAGCCTGGAGATTACATCATAACTGCAGAATACAAAGGATGTATGGTTTCAAACAATATTAAAGTATTGCCTGTATTGTATGCGGATGACTTTACAAAAATATATGGTACTTATGATCCATTCATTGCAACTCTCATTGATGGACAAGGCCAACCTTTCGCAGACCAGAAAATTGAATTCAACATCAATGGTGTATTCTACTACAGAACAACCGATAGTTCAGGTCAGGCATTATTAAACATTAACTTAATGCCTGGAGAATACATTATAACTTCAAGTTATAATGGAGCATATATCGCAAACACTGTAACCGTAATTCCATAAAAGAAGTAAATTTTTACTTCTTTTCTTTTATTTTTTTAAAATATTAACTAAAAAATTCAAACCATCCATTACATTAACGATATAATTATTTTGAATAATAATTGACCTTAAACTTTTTTAAAAATAAATCTATATCTATTTTTTACCCAAAAAAATTTATTAAAATTCATGAAATTTAATAATTTTTATAAAAATTAATAAAAATACGGATTATATGAGTTCAGTTAATCCTGTTTAAAATTAATTACTTATAAAATTTTAATTAATAACCAAATATTGTATTAAAATATAAATATATCGTTTAATTATCCATTATATTAAAAATAAAGTTCATATAAAACTTTTTTTATTGTCAATTACTGTTAGTGTAAAAAAGAAGTAGTCGGCATAGTATTTCCGTATATAAAACATATTTATGTATTAATAGATATAATGGGATTATAGTATTAATAGTATTAATGGTTATAATAGTATAATTACTATGAATAGTATAATATAGATTAATAGTAAATATATAATATTGGTATTAGTATATATTTCCATATAATAGTAATATACTAATTTATATATAAATACATATTTCCATATTTACAGAAAGTTGTAAAGTATATATTTTACCATTTATACTCAAATATTACTTCAAAAATAGTAAAAATCATTAGCTTCATATATATATCAAGCTATTGAAAAATACTATTTTCTACTGAAAACACTATTTTTTATTAAAATCCGTGAAATTTAATAAAATTTAATGCATCTAATATATAAATTTAAAATTAAAAATTAATAAATTTAATGCTTAAAGCGCATGTTATTAACTTTTAATTTTTGTTTCATTTGTTCACGGTCAACATGAATATATTTGTCTGTTGTCTGTGAATTTGAATGACCTGCAATTGTTTGAACCTCAGCAACAGTCAGAACTTCTGCATAATGGGATAAAGCAGTGTGTCTGAGGATGTGAACACTGACATTTTTGGAATAATCTACAGGACAGTCAATATTTTCCTCAGAAATTCTTGCATCAGTCAATTTGGCATACTTTTTGATTATGTCCTGAACTGCACGCTTTCCAATACGTTTACCTTTCTGATTTAAAAAGAGTTCTTCACGATTAACTTCTTCTGCAGCCTTTTTACGTTGAATAACAGGTCTATAAACATTATGAGTGTTTTTTCTAAGCTTTGTTATTCTATCGCGAATCATATCATTAAGAGCGATCAATGTATCATAGGTAATAAAAGTAGTACGATCTTTCAATTCACCTTTTGTAGTTTCTGCTCTTAAATATACTTCTATAAATTCATCAGAATCCAAAGGCAATACATAAAAACCATTAGCATCAATAGGAACTTGAATATCAGATTTATTCAATAGAACCAGTTCCTTCAGCCTCATGCCTGAGTCAAGAAAAGTAGCGCAAATTGCGTAATCTCTAATATTACCTTCCAATTCTATTGTTTGGAGCAGATAATTACTTTGTGGGCGTGTTAAACTAATTTTCTCAATTCTTTTTTTGGCAGTTTCAGGATCTTCAGCTTTGACTTCAATAATATCCTTCATTTTAATTGTTTCATGCTGAATTTCCTCCTGAACATCTTCAGAGTTTATGAATTCCAGAATATTCATCATATATGTTTTAACTGTAGTCCTTTTATTTTCCCTTTGTTTTAAACAGTATCTTCTGTATTGACGAAGCTGTTTTTTAACATTGGAGTCTGTTAATTCCTCTACGCCTTTGTCTTCAAGAAAATTTATAAATTTTGAAATATTAAATGTCTGTTTTTTGATTGTTTCTTCAGTTAAGTTTTTAACCTCTTGCTTTTCTTCTAAATATTCTTCTAAGTAATCATTTAGTTCATCAGTGGCTAACATGAGCTTTTTCACCTTCACTATATTTTACTCAAACCCTTGTTATACTATTGAATTTTTTAATATATAAAGACTTCGTATCTTTTCATTATGTACGTATATTATTACATAAAATATACGTTTCTTTTATATATAAAATTAGGATAATTTTTCGTTTTCAGGGGAAGTATTGAAAGTATAGTAAGACATATACATCTAGTTGTTGAAAAATAGTATTTTCTTCAATTTTGAAATTTGTAATAAAAATATGGATTAAAAGTAATAATTAATTTTCAAAAAAAAATTTATGTTGAACTACCATGACTACATAGACCATGATATTTCCACATATTATTTGAATATTAAATAATTGTAAATGGATACTCTCCTTTTTCATTAAATTCAGATTTTAACCATTTTTTTAATAATGGTTCTGAAATTGAGTATAAATTATCTTCAGATTTTTGAATTAAAGATAAATTCTCAAGTTCTTTTAAATTAGAGCTTAATGAACCAGATTTCACATTTAAATATTTTGCAATATCAATACGTCTAATAGGACCATTTAATAATGAAATTATTATTATTTTATTTTTATAAGATAATTCAAACCAAATATTCACTAAATTGGAAGATATATAATAAATTGATTCATTAAATTCACGGGTTATGGATTCAGAAGTAAATTCAATATTTTCAGATAAGATTTTTGCAAAATTATTAATATATGCTGGAATTCCAAATGTATATTCATAAAAACTATTAAAACCATCTTCACTAAATTTTAATCCAGGTTTTTTTTCATTTAAATACTGTTTAACTGTATTTTTAGAAAAAGGAGATAAATGAAATGAAATCATTCTTCCACCAAATACTCCATTATGACCAGAAATCTCAGAAATTAATGCATCATTTAAACTCATAGATCCTGTAAAAACATAAGCAATATTTCGTTGATCTTGAATATAACTTCGAATAACCCACAAAAATGATTCTTTATAATCATTTAACTCTTTAATTATTTGAAATTCATCAATAAGAATAATAATTCCTTTTAATTTATCTTTATTTGATTTATATATTTTTTCTGGAAAAGTTAAAACATATTCCATCAACTCTTGATTATCTATTTCACTATTAAAAATTGGAATAGGAATTTTATTTACTTCTTGAAATTCTTTAAAATGAAAATTATTTGTTTTTAGATATTTTTTTAATTTTTCACTTGCATTTTCTAAAATATTATTATTACAACTTGATAAAGTTTTTTTGAAATAAAATTGCATTAATGCATTAATACTCATTTTTTTTCTTCTAAAACATTCTGCTTGTGAAAAGTTTATGTATATGACTAAAAATCCATCATCTTCCAATTCTCTTTTGATTTTTTTGAGAAATACTGTTTTCCCAACCCCTCTTATACCAGTTAATAATATATTTGGTGGTGTTTCATCCTTTGTAGTTAATAACATTTGTTTTAAATGATTTAATTCAATTGATCTATTGAAAAATTGGTCATTATCTAAATTTTCATTATTACCCCAGGGTATTTTATTCATATTATCGCCTTTTATTATTTTAGAAAAATTTTTAAGAACATATATAATATTTTTTGATTATATAATATAATTTTATTATAAATAATATATAATATTTTTTGATTACATAATATAATTTTATTATAAATAATATATAATATTTTTTGATTACATAATATAATTTTATTATAAATAATATATAATATTTTTTGATTACATAATATAATTTTATTATAAATAAAATGAAGATTTTTTTAAAGCATCTAAAGGAGCATTTGGATTGGGAAAATTCCACCGTTATACTGATAAATCCATGTACAAAAACATCTACCTATGCATATTATTAACTGCAATAGTCGTTCAATGCGGATTTAAAACTAAAACAAAACTGCAACAACTGGCAGAATGATAAATTGATTTTACATCTCCAAAAATAAAAAATCTAAATTCATTAAAAAAAGAAAAGAAACCAAACAAAAGTAAATTAGACATCTTTTCCACAGCAAACTCTTTTCTCTTTTTTGAAAATACACAAGAATTAAAATATTGTTTCAAACAAAAGAGGCCATAGAATATTTTTAATTATATTTACAAAATTATAGAGCAATACCTGCAGTATTAAAAGATTTCATAAGAAAACACATCATCAATCACTTCGGGAACATTGACCAAAAGGCGAAAAAATGCATTTGTTTTAAAAGTTCTTTTTTTCCCTTTTTTTAGATTTTTATTTTTTATTATTTAAAAAACTCCCATTAGGTGATATTATATGAACAGTTAAAACTAAAAAATAAATATTAAATATAAAAATAGTTTTTGGTTAATGTTAATAGAAAAGTTAAATGGTAAAAAATTTTTTAAATATTATAATTTGGATTCATCAATAGGGATGGGATTATCCCGAGTACCAAAAAAATCAGGCAATCTATTTAATCGTATACAATAATCTTCTTTCCACTCATAATATTTTTTAGGATCTTTCTGCCATAACTTTTTAACATAAGCTTTTTGCTCTTCATATGATAATTCTCTCATTTCAACAACTTCAGCAGCATTTCCAAATTCCCCATAGCCACTTTCAGTATCTAATCCATCAATCATGACATAAAACCTCCTATTAAATACTTGTTGAAAAACATAGAAGATTCTTATTAGTGGAATTTTAAGCAAATCTTCTATGAAACCGAAACAAACTAATCACATACTACAAAAAACAATACAGTAGAAATATATGAATTAGTTAATATTATTTTATTTTTTCTACTAAATAAACATTATCTCCATATCAAAATCATTTAAAACATTTTGATACATTTTAAGGTATTTATCCTTATTTTCAAAAGATTTCATAAGAAAACACATCATCAATCACTTCCACAGATATGTACAACACTTAGATGATGAAAAATATTGAGAAAACATCAAACAAAGTCGAAAATTACTAGAGACAAACTAATCCAGAAATAATAAAGAAATTATACGGGACTAAAAATAGAATTCTAACATTTTTAGACTACCAAATGAAAAATTGGACTGAAAAACATCTAAAAATCAAATAGGCCTATAAAATTTTACAGACTTAAAAAAAAAGCAAAAATATTAGAATCAACTAAAAAAATATAAAAAAATAAGTTAGATTATTTGATTAATCTTCTTCACTTTCCAAATAATCCAATACTCCTTCAACAGTAGTTTCAACTTTAAAAAGATCATTGAAGTCCCTTTTAATAACACCTTCTTCTGCCATATGCATAAAAGTTTCATTCATCTTATCATAAAAATGATGGCAATTAAAAATAACAATTTTTTTGTCATGCTGGTTCAATGCTTTTAGAGTAATTGCTTCAAAAAATTCATCTAAAGTTCCAATTCCTCCAGGAGCTATAATAAATGCATCAGAATTCATTAAAAAAAAGTTTTTCCTTTCATCCATAGTTTCGGTATATATGAAACTAGTACAATTATTTTCAAGTGTGTCGAATTCATCAATCCATGAAGGTGCTATTCCAAGAACACTTCCATCATTGTCTAGTGCTCCTTTAGAGACTGCACCCATCATTCCATTTTCTCCCCCACCAAAAACTAATTCATGGCCTCTTTTAACTAATTCTTCACCTAATTTATATGCCTCTTCAGTATATTGGGATTTGATTTCTTTACTTGCAGCACCATAAAAACAAATTTTCATATACATCCTTCCCTAAAATTTATTAAAAATTAAATTTAAGTAATTAATATATTTATTAAAAAAATCATTTAAAGTTTTTGAATTATAGTTAGTTACCAAACTTTTATTATAGATGAATGACAAATAATAGATTATGTCAGGAAAATCTACAATTAAAGTTTTAAAAAAAGTTAACAAAACAACTCTGGATGAGGAA
>Ga0310695_10012275_pt1 | contig 12038 bp, 9 predicted proteins | sample RumenRJG_04DNA_FD_203882 | JGI IMG/M metagenome (GOLD analysis project Ga0310695, IMG submission 203882) | Bovine rumen microbial communities from Lethbridge, Alberta, Canada - RJG_04 (v2) (version 2) | ecosystem: Host-associated > Mammals > Digestive system > Stomach > Rumen | place: Canada... | reverse complement strand
CCCGAACAGCTAGATAAAAACAGCGACAATAAAATAAATGCTGCAAAAAACAAACTTCTTTTATGCATAAACTTTCCCCCTATGCTAAAGAGTATCCGAACTCTTATATATAACTATTAAACATGTGTCTGTATAGGATTTGCCATCATAAACTACTTGTAAAGTCAGACTGTATATTTTACCAACTTCAAGTTTGCTCTCTGGCACATAAAAGACAAACCGCCTTTTATTATATCCTACATCAGTAGCTGCAAACAGCTTTGCAAAATTGCTTCCTTTTTCTGCGTTACTAGGGTCTTTCAGTGTCCACTCTACAGAAGAACACCCAACTGGCGCAAAAAGGTTCAGCGTTTCATTATCCGCGACGAAATACTTTTCATAAAGCATTTCGCTTGCTGCAAATTCCTCATTATTAGAATCCTCACTTCCCTCCTTCACCAAAAAAGCCTCATTATAATTATCAACCATATCAGTCAATGAATTAGAGCAAGACATAAATAATAAAGCCACAAAAATCCATAATCGCCACATTTTTCATAGCCCTATTGATAATCCGACAGCGCATTTATACAAAATCCCTAAATTGCTATCAAAGTTTGCACCGCCTGCTAGAACTAGCATTTTATATTCTAGTCCTACTAATAATTCTTCCGATACACTCGGATACATTTTTCCTGTATGCAAATACTCAATACTGTTATTACACAATATCCTAAAAGAAACTCCGCTTTTAAGCTCTGTAAAAAGCGAAAAACCACTTTGTCCAAACAAATACTGATAGCCAGCGCACAAATAAATAGAAGCAGTGTAGATATAAGGCGGATTTAATACAACATTGCCAGTCTTGTAATAATAAGGAAAATTGTAAGACGGCAAACCTATGCTAAAAGCAACGTCCACACCCCAAAAGGCATTCGGCAAATAATCACTAATCAAGCTAGGCACAAGTGAACGGTTTTTATATTCGCTTTCAAGCCCAAAACTTCCTATATAATAGCTTTCTGGCAAAGTGGAATAAAAAACGCTTATATCAACAGAATCTCCTACCTTTATCTCCTCTCTTCCGCTTCCTCCTCCTTTTCCTTCCCTCAAGCCCTCGCTCAAGCCCACAAGGTCAGATTCTTTGTACTTCTTGTCTTTGTGAGAATAAAGCTTTCCGTCTTTTCTCATACGAAGCACATAGCCCTTTTCAGTTCCGACGATTAAATACTCTCCGTCTGGACTGTATTCAATCGCTGTGGCAATATCGCCTTTAGCCAATTTTAGCTCTTTGTTCACTATGTTTATCGCGCCAAGGCTATAAATGCGCACTAAGGAATTCTTCATTCCCGCCGCAATATGCTTGTTATCGCTCGAAAACACAGCCGCATTCGTAAATCCGTCTTCGTCAGTAATGTTTATGCTTTTTTTGCCGCCATCAACAGCCGCTATTCTCAAAGTAGATTGCGCAACTTTTCCTAAAAAATACTCACCACTCGGGCTAAACCTTACCCGCATATCCTTTGACACTTCCCAGTCAAAAGGCATAGACACATTCCAATCACTCGTATCTATCAGCGCAATCACACCATCTTCACACACAGTAAGCACTTTTTTTTTATCGCTGCTCACGTCTAGCGAATTCACTTTTACAGGAAATTCAACTCTTTTATCAATCAAAATCTCGTTTGTTTGCACCAGCTTAAAGTATTCCGAGAAAACCCTGCCCTGCCCCAACATAACGATTCTGTAGCCATTCCCCAAAAAAGCCGCGTCATCTATAAACAAATCATCTTGTTTAATCACGTCAATTTTGAAGTCATCTTCCATGTTCCACACAAAAACAGTGTCGTCGCTTCTAACCCCTAAAAGCCACTTGCCGTCGTCGCTAAAACTCACCCGCCTAAAAACAGGCTTTTCTTCGTCGTAAGTTACCACACTATTTGTTTCAGAAGTAGCTTTATTGTCAGAGGCACTGCCTTCTCCACTGTACATAGTTGCAATGGTGTTTGTTTCTGCGTACCAAAGAACAACGAAATTATCGCCACAAGCAGCGAAATACTTTCCGTCAGCTCTCCAAGCTACGCTTTTCACCGCCATCGAATATTTTGCAAGGTAGTTGCCAGACATTTTCTGTGCATACACTTGAGAAAAACAGCATAGCAAAACTACAATAAACCACTTTTTCATTCATCTCCACTTATCTTACTCTTTATAGTAATATAATTTTATTGTTATTTCAACTAGCTAAAATAACATTTTTTACTATTTTTTACACTATAATATTACAAGGAATTACAGAGTTTACTATGCAATTAATATAACTAAAAGCGCAGTTATAAAAAAAAGCCCTCAAGTCATAAAAAACTCAAGGGCTTTTATTCACAAGATTACGCTTTTATCGTATCTTTTCAGTACCTTAGCAGTTCTCTGAGAAGTACTTGATTGTGCGAACCATCTGTGATGTGTAGCTGTTCTCGTTGTCGTACCAAGAAACAACCTGTACCTGATATGTATCGTCGTCAATCTTTGATACCATTGTCTGAGTTGCATCGAACAATGAACCATAGCGCATACCGATAACATCAGAAGAAACAATCTCGTCCTCGTTGTATCCGAAAGACTCTGTTGCAGCTGCCTTCATAGCAGCGTTGATTGCTTCCTTAGTAACGTCCTTGCCCTTTACAACAGCAGTAAGGATAGTTGTTGAACCAGTTGGAACAGGAACACGCTGTGCTGAACCAATGAGCTTTCCGTTCAACTCAGGGATAACAAGACCGATAGCCTTTGCAGCACCTGTTGAGTTAGGAACGATGTTCTGAGCACCAGCACGTGAGCGGCGGAGGTCGCCCTTGCGCTGTGGACCGTCAAGAATCATCTGATCGCCTGTGTAAGCGTGGATTGTTGACATGATACCGCTCTGGATTGGAGCGTAGTCGTTGAGTGCCTTAGCCATTGGAGCCAAGCAGTTTGTTGTACAAGAAGCTGCAGAAATAACAGTGTCGCCCTTCTTGAGAGTATTGTGGTTTACGTTGAATACGATTGTTGGGAGGTCATTGCCAGCAGGAGCTGAAATTACAACCTTCTTTGCACCAGCTTTGATATGTTCCTCAGACTTTGCCTTTGAAACATAGAAACCTGTACACTCGAGAACAACGTCAACACCAATCTTTCCCCAAGCTGGGAGATTAGCTGCATCTGGACCCTTGCACTTGTAGATAACAATCTTCTTGCCGTCTACTACGATGTAGTTGTCTTCGCCTTCTCCATCGTGAGCTTCCACTGTGTGCTTTCCCTCACCGATTTTTCCTGCATATCCACCCTGTGCAGTGTCATACTTCAAAAGGTGTGCAAGCATTTTTGGGCTTGTCAAATCGTTGATTGCAACAACTTCATAACCCTCAGCATCGAACATCTGGCGGAAAGCCAAGCGGCCAATACGACCGAAACCATTGATAGCTACCTTAACGCTCATGGAAATCTCCTGTAAACGAAATTATCTATATATACTTTACTTCTTTTTTACAAATAAATCAATAAAAAAAGACAGTTTTGTCATATTTTCTCAACTATTTCATATAAAAAAGCTAAAACTGATTTATTTTACTAGATAAGGGGGTATAAACCTACTAGATAAATCACTCTTATCTAGTTAGATAAAAGGGTCTTATCTAGCTAGATAAAGGTGTCTTATCTAGTAGGATAATAGTGACTAATCTAGCTAGATAAAAGCGATTTATCAAAATTACACAGAAAATCCAATCTTTGATACTAGACTTATAAAAGATAAGGCAAACATTTTCTTCTATATATGACTCAAACTTTACTACTAGCACAGCTAGTGTTCATTCTGTAGAAAGCACTGATTTTATTGATTTCACAAGAGTGAATTTCACAACTTCAGACACAGGTAGTAAATACTACACTTTGGATACTGTAGAAGGGACAACATATACTGTGAAATGGTGTGATACAGATACTTCTTCTAGCTTTACAAACACTTCTGGCTATACATTTATAGATTGCAAAATAGCTGTTTATGATGGCACTGATTCAACAAAAATCACAGAAAAAGACACAGACTCTTCATTCACGTTCACTGCAACAAGTTCTAAAACGATAATTAGCGTAGAAAGATATTCTTCAACAACAACGAGCAGTTATTGCGCATTCTATGTGTATTCTAACTAACTGCTGACATAAAAGCAAAATCCCCTGCTGATAACTCACGGCAGGGGATTTTTATTCTGTTCGATATTGTCATTATCTCATCTTGAGGCAATAATCTTTATTTTTGAGCTTCTTGCTCTTTCTTTTTCTTCTCTGTGTAATATCCAGAGTTTTCAAGATATGCTCGACGCGTCATCACAAGGTCGATAAGCTCTTGATACATATTGTAGTCAACTTCAAGCGCAATCGGGAAGATGAAATACTCGGTTTCGTCGCAATATCGCTCGATAAACGCTGCATCCGTAACAAAGCCGAGACTTATCATATTGCTGATTCTGTCGGCGCATTTCAAGACTTTCGCTTTGTGGCTTCCGTTCGCAACGATGTGCTTTAGATAATCGTTCTTCTTTTGCCCGTCCCTCTTCGTCACTTCCATAACGAGCTCTAAGACCTTTGTTCCCTCTTCGTCGGCATTAAGAATAAGATTTGTGTCAAAGCCCGGAATGTCTTCAACAACGTCATGAATCACGCTCGCCTTGAGCAAAACGCTGTCGATATAGCCGTAATCCATAAGGATAGAAAACGTGTCGATTTGGTGGCGGAACATATTGCCTCCAGCACGACGACGCTTTCCGATAAGCATAGTCGAAAGCTGCAAGTACGGCGCAAGGGCAATCCCTTTGAGCTGTAACATGTGCTGTGTGTCCATCTGTTCTGGCTTTTCTGTCTGCATTACATATTTGCCCATATCAGTATCTCCTTGCGCCTGTGCGTATTTAATTAGATGCTCTCGATGTAGCTGTTGAGTTTCTCAACTCTGCGCTTACTAAGTTCGAGCTTGTCTTTTTCTGCCTGAACAACTTCAGGAGAGGCGTGTTCTGTGAACTTTGAGTTAGAAAGCTTCTTCTCTGAGTTTCTGATGAAGCCCTCTTCCTTTGTAATCTCTTTCTGGAAGCGTGCAACGAGCTGCTCTTTGTTGATGTTCTCGTCAACGATGATAAACACTTCATAGCCGTCACCAACAGCACCGATTGATTTTGCAGGCTTTGCGCTGACAAACTCAACATTGCTGACCCCAGCGAGAAGCTGAATCATATCAGTCTTTTCTTTGCAAACTTCTGCTGCACTGTTCGGTGTGAGCAAAAGCGCGATGTGAATCTTTGCCGCTGGGTCAATGCCACATTCTGCGCGGAGAGTGCGAACATTGCGGATTAAATCCTGCAAGACCTCAAAGCGCTTAGAAATATTATCGTCATCTCTTGCACTGCTTTCAACAGGGAAAGGAGCACAAACGAGCATTCCTGTGTAAAGAGAGTTTGTGATAATCTTCTGCTCTCCAGCTCTCTTTCTGTTCTCAATAATTTCAGCAAGCGGCAACTTTCCATAAATCTCTTCTGTAACGAATGGCAAGAACGGGTGCAAAAGGCGCAAGCTCTCTTCCATAACGTTGAGCAAAACAGAAACAGCGCGGTCTTTTTCTCTTTCGTCGCCGTTCTTGAAGCTGAGCTTTGTTGCTTCAACATACCAGTCGCAGAACTTTGTCCAGAAGAACTCATACAATGCGCTTGCACCGTCGTTGTAGCGGTATCCTTCGAGAGCAGAACGCTCTGCTTTTACCGCTGCGTTGAGTTCGGCATAAATCCACTTGTCAAGCTCTGTCAAATCGCTATCTGTTACAGGGATAAGCGTGCGTCCCTCAAGGTTGCCCAAAATGTAGCGGCTTGCGTTCCAAATCTTGTTGCAGAAGCGGCTTCCGAGTTTGAAGCTCTCTTTGTCCACAAGAACGTCCTGACCTTGTGCGCACATATAGCCGAGCGTGAACTTTAGCGCGTCTGAGCCGTATTCGTCGATGATTTCAAGCGGGTCGATACCGTTGCCCAAAGACTTGGACATCTTTCTGCCCTGCTTGTCGCGAACAAGTCCGTGAATGTAAATGTCGTGGAACGGTGATTTTCCAGTGAACTCCAAGCCCGCCATAATCATACGGCTGACCCAGAAGAAGATAATATCGTAAGCAGTTACGAGTGTTGTTGTTGGATAGAATTTCTTGAAATCCGCTGTTTCTTCTGGCCAACCGAGTGTTGAGAAAGGCCAGAGCCAAGAACTAAACCATGTGTCCATAACATCAGGGTCTTGCTGCAAATTCTCTTTGCCAGCCCCGCACTTTGGACAACAACACGGGTCTTCGCGAGAAACGATTGTCTCTCCGCATTTCTGACAGTACCAAACTGGGATTCTGTGTCCCCACCAAAGCTGACGGCTGATACACCAGTCGCGGATATTCTCCATCCAGTGAGTGAATGTGTTTTCCCACTTTCTTGGATAGAACACGAACTCTTCGTTTTTCCAAGCCGCCATCGCTTTGTCTGCCAATGGCTTCATCTTTACGAACCACTGGTCGCTTAAATACGGCTCAACAACGGTCTTACAGCGATAGCAATGACCGACAGAGTGAGTCATCTTCTCTTCGCCCTTGAAAAGACCAGCCTCTTTCAAGTCCTCAATAACAATAGCGCGCGCCTTTTCGCAAGAAAGTCCACGGTATTTTTCAGGAACGTTCTCGTTCAATGTGCCGTCTGGGTTCAAAAGGTTGATTACTTCGAGGTTGTGTCTTTTTCCGACTTCCCAGTCGTTCGGGTCGTGAGCAGGAGTGATTTTTACCATACCTGTTCCAAACTCTTTGTCAACGTAAGCGTCAGCGATAATAGGGATTTCTTTGCCAGTGAGCGGCAAGCGTACCTTTTTGCCAACCAAAGCCTTGTATCGCTCATCTTCTGGATTTACAGCAACAGCAGTATCGCCAAAGAATGTCTCTGGGCGAGTTGTTGCAACCTCAATCTTTCCGCTTCCGTCAGCGTATTCATAATAAAGATGATACATTGCGCCCGCTGTGTCTGTGTGGTCAACTTCGTCGTCTGCCAAAGCCGTGCCGCAGCGTGGACACCAGTTTACAAGATAGTGACCTTTATAGATAAGTCCGCGCTCGTAAAGCGTTACAAAAACATCGCGAACCGCCTTTGAAAGACCCTCGTCAAGTGTGAAGCGCTCGCGCTTCCAGTCGACAGAGTTTCCGAGCTTTTTCTGCTGCTTTACGATTGTGTCGTGGTGGTCTTTTGCGACAGCCCAAGTGCGCTCCAGAAACTTATCTCTTCCCAAGTCCTGACGGCGAAGCCCTTCTTTCTTCAAAGCGCGCTCAACGACGTTCTGTGTCGCGATACCTGCGTGGTCTGTTCCAGTGAGCCAAAGCGTGTTGTCGCCCTTCATTCTGTGGTAGCGGACAACGATGTCCTGCAACGTGTTGTTCAATGCGTGTCCGATGTGAAGAATGCCCGTAACGTTCGGCGGCGGGATAACGACAGTGAAGTTTGCTTTGCTGAGCGCGTCTTTGACGTGAACTGGAGAAGCCTCATCTGACTGCGGCAAAAAATATCCCTTCTCTACCCATTCCTTGTAAAGTCGGTCTTCAAAATCTTTTGGATTATATGCTTTTTCCAGTTCAATAGCTTTCATAAAGTGTCCTCTTATGTCTAAAAAACGTAAATATGAAAAGGATTATAGCGAATTGACTTTTATTTTACAATATAAATCGATGTATTTTTTTAGTTTATATGTGATGATAAACGAATACTATCGAAAAAGCAAAAAGTTTCGGTTATACTAGAAACAAATTGCAAATATTCGTCAGAATGAAAAATGCCTTGAGCCGAAATAAGCTGAGTGTGCAAAAGCCGTAAATCGAATATCATAGTAAATCGTACCTTCATCAAGAGTTACATCTTCTATGTATATTGCTATATAAATATGTTTTATCTTTTGGCAAAAATCTAAAATAAAGTAGGCTGATTTTATTAAAATCATTAACATTAGAGTTGTTCAATATCTATTTTGACGATGAATACAATTATGGTGCAAAAAAATTACTAAAAGTGCAATATAAGTTTTTCTATGATTGAAAAGATAATAAAAACCATGATAAACTAGAATTATGGACGAAAAACAGCTCGCCAAACGAGAAAAAATGATAGCACGTATTCAAGAGTTCACACTAATGGATGATGACTTTATGACGTGCTTTTTCGACGGCGATATTGAATGTACTGAGTTTTTGCTTAAAACTATACTTGGAAAAGATTTGACGGTTACAGAAGTTACTGCTCAAAAAGTCATAAAGAGTTTGAAAAGTCGTTCGGTTAGGCTTGATGTTTTTGCACGGGATTCTGAGCAGAAGCCTTATGACATTGAAATCCAGAGGGCTGACGAAGGAGCAGGAGCAAAACGGGCTAGATACAATTCAGCAATGATGGACACCGATGAAACCGTAACAGGAATGAACACTGATGAGCTTCCAGAATCGTATGTCATTTTCATAACTGAGAACGATATTTACGGCAAAAATAAGCCTTTGTATCATATTGAAAGAAAGATAGTTGAGCTTGATAATAAAGATTTTGAAGACGGAACTCATATCATCTATGTGAACGGGAAATATCGAGCAGATGATGCAATCGGCTCTCTTATGCATGATTTTTCTTGCAAGAAAGCTGATGATATGAAAAGCAAATTGCTTGCAAAAAAGACAAGAGAGCTCAAAGAAAATACAACGGGGGTACAGAAAATGTGTAAAATTATGGAAGAATTCGTTGCAGAAGCAAGAGCGGAAGCGAGAGAGGAAGGCAAAATGGAAGGCAGAATGGAGGGCAGAGCAGAAGCTAGGACTGAAACACGAAACGAGGTTGCAGAAGATTTATTAAAAGACGGCTCTCTTTCGATAGAACGTATTTCTGCTATATCTCGATTGCCGATAGAGCGAGTTAAAGAGCTTGCCGAAAAGATTGCTGCAAAATAGTTTGAGATAATTCCACTAAAATCATATATGCTGATTAGTGGAATTATTTCAAATACAACTTTGATTAAAAACTTTTTTTGACTTTTCCAAGTTCAAACCTCTATTCACAGACACACATTAAAATCATCAGCTTTCATACGAAGCAAATCTTCAAAGCTGTATATTTTGTCATCAATAAAGATTACATGCATAAAATAATGGAAAACGATTCTCTGTTGTTTCTCTGAAAGATGGTCTTGAAATACTTCAACATTCCAATCGAGTCCTTCTTCATTGATACAATCGCTTTTGATATGCTAAACGAGCAACAAAACAGCTTGTGTCTGCAATAATCTGTAAAGCTTCTTATATAGCTATTTCATTTCAAAGAAGCTGCCAAAGCCTTTGTGAATTCGGCGTAAGTTTCTTCAGAAAAATTGTTTTTTACCATTTTATCAAGATTTACAATCAATTCTTCAGCATTATTTGATTGAGAAACTGTATCACGGATTAGCTTATGAATCACAGAACGAGGATTATAAACATTGCCAAATGTTTTTTGAGATTCAATCAAATGATCCCATATTGGATAAAATTCTTTTGTTCCATTTTTCAGCGTTATTGTTACATTTTCCATAGCTACAGATTTTGTTGGTTGTGTTAGATTTTGGAGAAGCTCACAAAGATATGCTCCGTCTTTTCTCCATTTTGGGTCAGTTAAAAAGTCACAAAAGTTTTCACACATAAGCCATTCATGTACACCGCCCGCTCTGATTCCCTTAGTTTTTATAATATCACGAACAGCCCTTGAAGAATTCCAAATTCTCTCAACTTGGTTCGGATTTTGCTTTGATAATCGGACAAAGAATTCTAAATAGCCGTCATAAAAAGATTTTCCTGTATACTTTGCAACAACTTCTTTTAAAACTTCTGGATTTTGTCTGATTCTATCCAATTCACTCTCAGATAGTTTTAGGCTAGGAAGTTTTAATAATTCATCAGAAGTTGCTTTTATAGCACTATTAGATACTTTTTTAGCAGTTTCAATAACATCTTTTGTTAACCAATCTGGTATTTTTCCTTCCCAGTTGATTACATCATAAGTACCATTTTTACCTTTTGCACTTATCCAATCAAGAGCAGAAGGTAAATTTTTAGGATTATTGTTTGCAACTTTCGTTAAGGCTTTTAAAGCGTCATCGCCTTGATTTTGTAAAACTTCAACAAGTTTTTCAGTTCCTTCTTTTTCAAGTTGAGAAGCATCTAAAAGCAATTTACTAGATGAATCATAAACACTATTCGCAAATATTATATATGATTCTCCAATGGTTTGAGCACTTTTAGCCAGCTCATAGGCTTTCACACTACTAGAAATAAGACCTGTTACAGCTCCAACAAGATAGCCGTCAGCAGCTCCTTTTACTGTTTCATAAATTAGCTCGTCGCCTCTTTTTCCTTGCAGATACGCAATGCCAGCCGACGACACAGCTCCAATTGCACCTCCGCTCAAAGCTAAACTTGTTGTTTCAAGAGCAATACCTTGTAAGACCGGTTTTGCAATAATCAAACCAACATTATAAACTTGTCCGCCAGGCACAATAATAGTAACAATCCTTTGCACAACAAAAAGTGCAGTGCCTATACCGAATTCGGCAATGACTTTGTTGTAACATAGTTTAAGCTGCTTTTCTTGTTCAGCACGGCTTTCAGCATAAGAGAAAAAGTCTTGATTTTGCCCAGACCATTGCCAATCGGAGAAATACTTTACGAAGTTTTCTTGAGCATTTACGCCTTTTGCTGTAACTAGCTTTAGATATTTTCCGTAGCCATTGACATAGATATCATCGTAAACATCTTCATAAATTGATTCTGTTGTGTTGGCATAAATATTTGATTGAACACTCTCTACAACGCTTTCATATACGCCGATTTTCTGCCCTTTGCCATCAGTGAAAGATTCACCATCTGTAAAAGAAGAACCAAAAACAAATGATTCTCTACCTACAAAAGATTCTCCATCGGTAAAAGATGAACCATCTGTAAACGATTCCCCATCTACAAAGGATTCTGCAAAAAGAGGAGCTAAAAATATATATAAAAGGAATAGAAAAACTTTTCGCATCAATCTCTCACCATAATTGTAAACGCACGATTAGACCTAGAACTTTCTGTATTCCAATATGTATTAGTATAGTATATCCAAAAAATATCATATCCATTTTCTTTTACATATTTTTCATCTGGAATCCTATACTCTACATCACTTTCATATTCATTATGAAATGTAATATCTATAGGAATTTCGTTAAAACAATATTGCAATAACCAATCTGAAAATTCTTTATCTTTTTTCTCCCAATAATTGTAGAGAGAGATAATCTCTTGAAAATCAACATAAAACTCTATAAATGCTTTATTACCTTTTATATTTTTCATTTTTAAGGGAATACCTAAAAAATATTCTTTTACTTCATAATTATATGAGTCAGTATTTTTAACCTTTGTTTTTTGTCCAATATACCACTGCTTAGCAGAAGGAAGTCTACCAACAGAACTTTTTAATTCTTCATATTGCTCTTCATATCTCCATTCTGATAATAAGTCTAGTGTTATATCTGTTGCCCCCGATAACGTAGTTACTCGTAAGTATTCTTCAAATGTATAAGTTAAATAGTCAGCTGGAAATCTCAAACAAATATAAACATAATCACAATCTAAAAAGCCCTTACTTGTGATTTCAAAGTCATATCTTAGGAAGACTTTTCCTCCGTCATTAAGAGCTTTTTGAAGAGAAATCTGTGGTGTATCCATAGGTGCAAATTGACCATTTCCATAACGAATGCTTTGAGTAACAGAAACTTTTGTTTCCGCAAAGACAGATACAGCCATAAATGTAATCAGTAACAACAAAATAAATCTTTTCATAAAAATACCTCCAAAATAATCAGAAATTTCAAACAAGAATTTGTTCTTTATTAGGAAATTCTGTAAAGGAAATGACTCCAGTGAATACTTCTCAGTTGTAAAGAATTCATCGCTTATACTTATAATAGAATAAGCTTTT
>Ga0310695_10012274_pt1 | contig 12038 bp, 12 predicted proteins | sample RumenRJG_04DNA_FD_203882 | JGI IMG/M metagenome (GOLD analysis project Ga0310695, IMG submission 203882) | Bovine rumen microbial communities from Lethbridge, Alberta, Canada - RJG_04 (v2) (version 2) | ecosystem: Host-associated > Mammals > Digestive system > Stomach > Rumen | place: Canada... | reverse complement strand
CGCGGCGGCGGGGCGCGGCGACGCGTCCGCGCCCGACACCAGCCACACGGGACGGAGGATGCCGCTCCCTGAATACCACCGGCAGTTCGGCTGGGCGGAATTGTCCACCTCGACGCGCAGCGCGTTGTCGCCCGCGTGCACCCGGCCCGCGAGCGGCACGCGGAAGCCCGTGTAGCCGTAGAACGTGCCGCGCCCCGCCGGCGCGTCGTTCACGAACACCGCCGCGTCGCGGTAGACGCACTCGAATGCGAGCGCGAGATCCGGCGCCGCCGCCTCGTCCGCCGTGAGCGTCAGCGTGCGCGCGTACGTGCCCTTCCCCGCCGGATAGAAGCCGCCGCCGAACGTCGTCTCCGCCGCCTCGTCCGGCGCCGATTCGATCGACCAGTCGTGCGGCACGGTGACCGCGCGCGGCGTCTCGCCCGCCCGCGCGAACGTCCAGCCCGCGTCGAGCCGCACGCGCGCGCCCGCCGCCGTTCCCACCGCCGCCAGCGCGGCGCACACCACAGACCATTTTGCGTTCATGTTCTCTCCTTTTTTTCGCAGTTATTCCCAGTAGAGCGGCTGGGGGTTGATGTTGGAGCGCCCGTCCTTCTTGAACGGCGCGCCCGCCCACGCCCGCTTCGCCGTCCAGTCGGCGTCGGGGCACGTCCAGAAGCTGTCCGTCGGCGGCAGGCCGAGCGGCAGCAGGAAGAGCGTCGTCATGTAGAGCGAGCCCGTATGCGTGTAGCCGTCCGCGATCTCCGGCTGATGGCCGTTGAAGCCGAGCGCGAGGAAGCCGCCCGGGCCGAAGTTGCGGTCGTCCGCGAACATCCGTCGGCGCACGGCGTCGAGCGCGGCGCGCACCTGCCCCTCGGCGAGCTCCGGCGGCAGCTCCTTGCGCCACGCCAGGAGCGCGAGCGGCTGGAAGACGGCCATGCGGTACGTGATCGACCGGCCGAACGCGGGGTACGTCCCCTCGGGACCGATCAGGCGCTCGAGCTGCACGGCGAAGCGCCGGATGCGCTTCAGCGCGTCGCCGCGCCGCTCGCCGGCGTTGCGACGGTGCCCGTCGGCCGTGACGAAGGGCACGAGCCAGCATTTCGCGCGCACGAGCTCGTCGAGACATTCGAGGTACATGGGCTGGATCACGTAGGCGTTGTAGTAGTCGAACGAAAAGCCCGGCCCGTCCGCGTACCAGCCGTCGCCGACGTACCATTCCTCCGTCTTGTAGAGGCCCGTGCGCAGGCGGTAGCCGTCGATCGGCGCGCCCGCGCGCAGGAGGAACGCTTCCTCCAGCGAGCAGAAGAGCACCCAGTTCTGGTAGGGCGGCACGTGGCGGCGCAGCGCCGTGAACGCGTCGATGTAGCGCTTCTTCGTCGTCTCGTCGAGCGGCAGCCACAGCGCGTCCCACGCGCGCAGGAAGCTTTCCGCGAGGTAGGCCGCGTCCACGAGCGTCTGGCCGCCGAGCGCGATCTGGAGGTTGTCGGGGCTGGCGGGGTCGACGGCGTTCGCGTAGCCCTTGAGCGCGAGCGCGCGCAGCCGCGCGCGGACGGCCGCCTCCTCCGTCCCGTCGTCCGGCAGCGCCAGCCACGGCGCGAGGCCCGCCATCAGGCGCGAAAACGTCTCCAGATAGACGACGCGCCGGTCGCGCCGCCCCCATGTCGGCGCGAGCTCCAGCGTGCCCGCCTCCACGCTCAGCGCCTCGTGGAGCCGCCCCTCTGCCAGCGGCTCGAGGATCGGCACGGCCAGCCGTTCGGCCAGTTCGACCCACGCCGCGCGCGTCGCCGCGCCGTCGGCTTTCAGAACGGCGGGGGCGAGCGCCGCCGCCGCGCACAGGACAAGAGAAAGAATCTGTTTCATGTACCGCTCCCTGTTTGACTGGAGCGGTATTGTATCAAATTCGCACCGCGCGGGGAATCACCCGAAGGGGCAATTTCGGCGTAGACGCCGCCGTCGAGCGACAGGTCAGAGATGTGTTCATAACGCGCAGTCTATCATTTCTGGCAGATTCAGGCAGGACTTTCCGCGGCCCGGCAGATTCCCGGCAGATTTTCCGGGCGGTCGATGTGCTATAATTCGATCCTCGCTCAAGGAGACAAAAACATGACGACCTTTCTGCTCGCGCTGACACTTCCCGCCCTTCCGATGGGCGAACCGCCCGTTCCCGAAGTCGCGACCAACCTCGCGCTCCGGACACCGCCGCGCCACCTTCAGTCGGTCACCTTCCAGATCGACGGCGGCGCGGACGCCGGCCACGAAATCGCGCTCGCGCTCGGCACCGACGCGGACGACGACGGCGAGCTCGCCTTCGAGGAGACGGCGCTCATCTTCGGCTGCGACTGCGGCGGCTGGTATCTCGCCGACCTCGACGCGTGCACGGTCAGCACCCTCGCCACCAACGCGCTCGTCCTGTCGCGGCACGACTACGACCGCGGCTGGAACCGGCTCAGGCTCGTCCGGCGCGGCGGCGGCGCGTTCAGCCCCGTCGTCACCGCCGCCACCGCCCTTTCACCCTTCATCATCCGGATCCGCTGACATGGACATTCATACCTTCGGCGTCTTCGCCGCCCTCGCCTGGAGCCTCATCATCCTCCTCCTCTTCGTCCTGCGCCACAAGCCCTTCAGGCTTGTGGCCCCCTTCAGGCTTGTGGCCCCCGCCCTCTTCGCCGCCATTGCAACCGTCGAAGCTCAGAAGCAGGGACAGTTGAGAGTTGAGAATGGAGAATTGAGAGTTGAAATGAGACGCGGCGAAGCCGCCACCGCCACCCTCAACTCTCAACTTTCAACTCGCAACTCCCCCCGCGCCCTGAACCACGACAATCCAGCCGCCGCCACCGTCTCGCCCGACGACATCGCGCGCGGCTACCGGCTCGTCGCCGTCGTCCCCCACGCGGCCGCGCCGACGGTCGCGACGAACGCGACGACCGTCGGCAGCTGGCACGTCCACGGCGCGCGCGACGACTGGCGGTGGCTCGACCTGTCGCCCTTCACCTTTCCGCTCGGCGCCGACGAGGCGCGCCATTCGCTCGTCTTCCTCTCGACCGACGCGCGGCTCCGGCCGCGGCCGCGCGAGCCCGGGCGCGAAATCCGCGTGACCGAGACGGACGCCCGCGCGGCGGTGCCGGGCGTCAGCGCGCTGACCGTCGCCCGCGACGCGGCGGACGGCCACCCGACGATCACGTGGTCCGCGTTCCTGACGGGCGACGCGGCCGGCACGAACGCGACCGCGCAGATCGAGCTCTTCGCGAACGGCGACTTCATCACCCGCGCCGGGGGCGTCGAAAGCGCGTACGCGCGCCTCGATCCCGCCGACTGGGACGGCGACGGACTGGACAACGCGATCGACCCCGCGCCGACCGTCCCGGACGGCGACGCGTTCGGCACCGGCGTCGCGTGGCTCAACGCCAACTGCGCGGGCGTGCTCGCGGCGCAGGAGGGAACGGACGGCACGATCGACGTGACGTGGCACGCGGGCGTCTGCGCCGACGCCTACGACTGGCTGACCTTCACCGCCGGCGACGACGGCGCGCACGTCGCGTTCATCTGCGACGGCGCGAGCGACCTCGGCGACCTCTTCGTCATCGCCCGGCCCGGCCAGACCTGCCGCGTGCCGCTCCTCGTCGGCGCGACGTACCGGATCGAATCCACCGCGCCGCTCGCCGGCCTGGCGTCGTCCGCGCCAGAGACGGTCATCTGCCCCGATCCGCCGCCTGCGGAGACGCGCCGCTTCACGGCGACGCACCCGCTCGCCTGTTCGCTCACGGGCACCGCGCCCGACTTCGCCTTCGCGACCGTGCCGGCCGTCGGCGCGCGCCTCACGGCGGCCCGGGGCGGGTGCTGCCCCGGCAGCTTCGACCTCGTCACGCTGACCTGGCGCTGTCCGGCCGCCTGCGCCTGCGCCGGCTTCGCGCATCCGCTCACGTTCGACGTGACGTGGGAAGGCTACACGCGGTCGTTCGTCGACGATGTCACCTGCCTCTGCCAGGAGGCGAACAAGACCGATCCGAACGCCTGGTTCGCGCTTGACGCGCCGTCGCTGCTCATCAAGGACGGCAACAGCCACACCGTCGCGGGCGCGTTCCATCCGCCGTGCGAGACGAACGCGACGCTGACGCTCGCGTGCCTGTCCGGCGCGGACAGGCTGACCGTCGTCGAGAGCAACGCGTGCGCGTGGGTCGTCCGGGGCGCGGCGGCGAGCGACACGGCCGGCGACGTCGCCTTCGAGCTGCGCCTGGAGCTGGACGGCGCGATCTACGCGACGACGCAGACGCTGACGGTCGCGGAAGTCGTCCGCCTCGACATGACCTCCGCCGTCGCGGGCGACAGCGCCTGCCCGCCGCCGTTCCCGGGCGGCGTCGCCAGCCCCTTCTCGGTCACGAACAGCCCGAACCCCGACCGCCACCTCGTCATTCCCTTCCATCACGTCGCGCGCACGAACGACTTCAGCGTCGCGGACTTCGCGGTCGACCTCGCGCTCGCGCTCAACCCCGCCGTGACGAACGCCGTGGCCGACTGGGAGCTCCTCGAGAACACCTGCGCGTCGGGCGCGCTCGTCCCCGGCGGCGGCCTAAGCGCGCAGTTCGTCAACCCGCGCCGCGGCGGCGTCGTCCGCGTCCGCGCGACCTGCGACGGCGCGCCCGCGACCGACGGGACGCTCGTCTTGCCGCTCGGCGGCGCCAGTCTGGACGACGTGATCGCGGCCGATCTCGCCGCCGCCGACCGCGCCGTCGCCCGGCTGGCCGCGCGCACCGGCCGCCTGACGCGCCAGTGGCCGTTCTGGGGCTACACGCAGCTCGTCGCCTTCGGCCGGGGCGACTACCGCGGGCGCGCGGACAGCGCGGAACGGCCGACCGTCTGGGTCTACAACCAGATCGACGACGAATCGGGGCTCGGCGCGGTCGCGACGTGGCACGGCGTGAACGTGCGCCTCGCCAAGGTGAGCAACTTCCTCGTCGCCTACACGTGCGAGCGGCTCGGCATCTGGCACCTCTCCCAGTGGCTCTCGCAGCTGTTCGGCACCGCGAACGACGAACCGGCGGCGATGAGCTGGGCCGCCGGGGTGGAGGTCGCCGCGGGCGCGGACTTCACCGCGCGGACCGCCCAGTTCGCGACGAACGCCTGGCCGCTCGCCGACCTCAAGACGCGGCGGCTGTGGCCCAACCCCGCGCCGGCGGACAACCACTGCGCCGCCAGCCTGTTCAACAGCACCGACCGCGACCCCAACTACGTCTTCCTCTCGCCCGGCTTCCTGCCGGGAGACGACGCGGACGACGCGGACGGCGCGATTCCCGACACAACACCCGAAGGAGACGACACCTGATGAAACACCCGCTCACGCTCGCCGCCGCGCTGGCCGCCTGTGCCGCCGCGCGCGCCGTTCCCTGCGCCGACACCTTCCCCGCCGTGACGAACGCCTGGGCCGCCGGCGCGTTCTCCAACGTCTGCGAACGCGCGGAGCTGCGCCTGTCCGCCGACAGCCACGACGTCGTCGCGGCATATCTGCTGTTCGACTGGAGCCTGGCCTTCGGCGACCGCGCGGACATCTCCAACGCGGTCACGCGCGTCGTCGCCGCGTCCGACCGCGTCGACGACGCATCGTTCACCGCCGTCTACAGCCGTCTGCGGCCGCTCTGCCTCGCCTACCGCGACGAATTCCTGCCGCGCGTCACCGACGACGAGCGCCAGGCGGAACAGCGGCTCCTGCGCGCGGACGGCGCGCGCCTCGCCGACGAATTCGTCCTGCAGCTCCTCTGGGACCGCAATCTGTGGTGACGAACGCGCGCACCGACAGGCCGCTGAAGATCATCATCCTCGACGGCCCCGCCTGCGCCCTGTCGCAGAAGGAGCTGCGCGCGCGCATCTGCGCCGCGCTCGCACCGGTCATCCCGCCGGTGCAGCCGGAGCCGCCGCCGCATCGTCATCAGCCGCCCGCGCCGCAGCCGGCCGCCGCGGACGAACCGGCGCCGCGCAGACGACGGCTGCTGCACTTCCACGACATCGTGCTCGACCTCGACAACAGCCTCGCCTACCGCCGCCGGACCAATCTGAACCTCACGCGGCTGGAGTTCGATCTGCTGGAATACCTCATCCGCAACAGCGACCGGTACATCTCTCCCGCGGAACTGGCGGAAAACGTGTGGGACATCCGGTCCCTGCGCCGCAGCAACATGATCGAGAACAGGATCCACAACCTGCGCCGCAAGCTCGTCCTCGCCGGCGGCACGAACCCGATCGTCAATCGGCGCGGCTTCGGCTACGCGGTGCAGCCGCCGGCGCCGGTCAGGAGTCGGAAACGGTGAGCGGCGTCTTTTTCGGCAGCAGCATCTCCAGCTCGTCGCGGTCGGCGCGGTCGAACCACACGCCCAGCTCGGCGAGGAACGCGCGGAGATTCTCCGTCGTCTCGTAGAAGCCCGCCGCCGCGGCGGTTTCGCCGCGCAGCGCGTAGCGCTTGAAGAACTTGCCGTTCAGCTGGAGGTCGGCGCGCCGGAGCGTCTTGTGGACGACGAGGATGAAGCGCGGATGGTTCATCACCCGGAGCGTCTGGCCCACGCGGATCCGGTCGACCGACACCGGCTCGTTCAGCTTCCGCAGCGACGCGAGCGTCGAGCCGTGCTGGCGCGCGATGCGCGTCGCCGATTCGCCCGGCTTGACGACGACCTCCCTGACCCACTGCGGCGAGCGCGCGACGAACAGGCGCGTGAAGTTGAGCTCCCCGAGCCGCGCGGCGAGCTCGCCTTCGAGGTCGGCCGCGGGGTCGCCCGGCAGCGCGCGCAGCTGCTCGATGGTCGACAGCTCCAGCTCGGCGTCGCCCTTCGCGCGCGCGGCGTCGAGGCGCATGAGGAGGTTCTTGACCTTCTGCGGCCGGTTGCCGAAGTTGGAGACTTCGACGCGGGGCGGCGGGGGCGGCGCCGGGGGCGCGGCGGGGGCGGCCGTCACCGGGGGCGGCGCGGCGGGGGCCGGCTCGCCGGGCGCGTCGGACGCGACCGTCGCCGGCGGCGGCGCGAACCCGCCGAGCGCCGTCCCGTCCTCCTCCGGCGGCGCGGCGAAGCGGCGCACGGCGGCGGGGACGAGCGAGGCGGCGACGAGGAGCGCGACGACGGCGGCGATCCAGCCGAACGGCGGCGACGAACCGTCGCGGACGCGGTCGACCGGATCGTACTCGACGCCGAACTTTCCCCGGGCGAGCGACATCGGCTACTTCGCGGCGTCGGCGGCGGCATCGGTGCCGGCCAGGCCGTTCACGCAGGCGCGCAGGATCTCGATCTGGCCGTTCACGGTCTCGACGATGAACGTCTTCTCCGTCGCCTCGACGATCGTGCCGACGAGCCCGCCCGCGAAGACGATCTTCGCGCCGGCGCGCAGCTCCTCGATCATCTTGCGGCGCTCCTTCTCCTTGCGCTGCTGCGGACGGATCATCATGAAGTAGAAGATCGCGAGGATGAGGAGCATCGGCACCATCATGCCGAAGCCCGACGGCTGCGGGGGCTGGACGGCGGCGGCGGGGGCATCGGCCGGCTGGACGGTGACGGCGGTTGTTTCAGGTGTTTCGTTCATGGACTGTCTCTTTCTTGACTTGTTCTTTCCAATCGAAGAAGGTGCCGTCGGCGATCGCCGCGCGCATCTCCTCCATAAAGCGGTTGAGGGCGGTGACGTTGTGGATCGTCAGCAGCCGCAGCCCCAGAATCTCGTTGCACGCCAGCAGATGGCGCACGTACGCGCGCGTGAAGTTGCGGCAGCAGTAGCAGTCGCACCCGTCCTCCACGGGGGACTGGTCGTACGTCCACTTCGCGGCCTTGATGGCGACGTTGCCGCGGCGCGTGATGGCGGTGCCGTGGCGCGCGATGCGCGTGGGGATCACGCAGTCGAACATGTCGATGCCGCGCGCGACGCACTCGGCCATCTGGTGCATCACGCCGAGGCCCATCACGTAGCGCGGCGCGTCCTTCGGCAGGAACGGCACCGAGGCGTCGACGGCCTGGTACATGAAGGCCTCCGGCTCGCCGACGGAGACGCCGCCGACCGCGTAGCCGTCGAAGCCGATCTTCACGAGCTCCTCCGCGCAGTGGCGGCGCAGGTCGTCGTGGACGCCGCCCTGCACGATGCCGAAGACGAGCTGGCCGTCGGCGTGCGGCTGGTCCTTCGAGGCGCGCGCCCAGCGCAGCGTCTGCTCGACCGACTTCGCCGCGCGCGCATAATCGCACGGGTACGGCAGGCATTCGTCGAAGACCATCGCGATGTCGCTACCGAGCACGCGCTGCATCGCCATCGACTCCTTCGGCCCGAGGAAGAACTCGTGGCCGTCGAGATGCGAGTTGAAGCGGCAGCCCTCCTCGGTCAGCCTGCGCATCTTCGCGAGGGAGAACACCTGGAAGCCGCCCGAGTCGGTGAGGATGGGGCCGTCCCATCCCATGAAGCGGTGGAGGCCGCCGGCGGCCGCGATGACGTCCGCGCCGGGGCGCAGGAGGAGGTGGTAGGTGTTGCCGAGGATGACTTGCGCGCGGGCCTCCAGCAGGTCGCGCGGCTCCAGCGCCTTGACCGTGCCGAGCGTGCCGACATCCATGAAAACAGGGGTCTCGACCGCGCCGTGAGCGGTCAAAAGCCGCCCCAGACGGGCTTTCGTGCGTGTATCTTCCCTGAGGACCTGAAAAACCATCGCGCGTATTGTATCAAAAAACAGTTGCCTTATGACGAAAAATGGTGTATCATTTTCCCCATCACAGTTGAGAAGGAAACTTAAAACCATGAACAAAGCGTTACACGTTTTCGTCTACCTCTTCCTGATCCTTGCCGGCGTCGGGCTGTACTTCGAGTCGCAGCTCAACGCCCAGCGCGAGCTGCTGACACGGCGCAGCCGGCTCCAGGAGGACTACTTCGTCAAGCTCGCGGCGACGATCGAGCGCGAAGATGCCGACAAGACCGTCGTCGCCGAGATCAACAAGGACGTCTCGCCCGTCGAGGCCAAGAACATCCCCACGCCCGACACCGTGAACGTGCTCGAGGACTACAAGGCGTACCTCGAGACGGACGGCCTGAAGACGTACGAGTGGGATAACGACGCGACGCGCGCCCAGCTGCGCGCGATCTACAAGCTCGACGCCGAGGGCAAGCCCGAGATGGACGGCGAGATCCCGATGATGCGCGGCCCCGGCACGGAGCGCGAGATCCTCGAGAAGCTCTTCGTCTCCGGCCAGGCACAGCAGGCCAAGCTCAACACGACGCGCGCCGAGCTGAAGGTGCTGCACGGCAAGCTTGAAGAGGTCGTGGGCGAGCTCAACAAGCTCAAGCCCGAAGCGCGCCAGGACAAGGTGACGATCGTCGAGAAGAACGAGAAGATCGCCACGCTCGAGGGCGAGAAGGCCGACCTTGAGAACCAGATCGTCAAGATCAAGGCGCAGATCGACGACCTCAACGCCGAGATCACCTCGCTCAAGGACGAGGTCGTGACGGCGAAGGACGAGACCGAGCTCGCCAAGGAAGAGCTGGACAAGGCGCAGAAGACGATCGAGCAGCTCAAGGGCCTCCTGCGCGAGGCGCTGGCCCAGGCCGGCGCGGGCGGCGCCAAGACCGGCGCGGGCATGGCGGTCAGCTCCATTCCGGCGGGCGACAAGGGCCGGATCATCGAGGCGGACAACGTGGATATGTACGCGATCGTCGAGCTGTCGGATGCCGCGATGAAGGAGCTCAAGGGCAACGATCCCAACCGTCCGCTGCCGATGATGGAATTCGGCGTCAAGCGTCCCGGCTTCCAGGGCGAGGCGGGCGAGTTTGTCGGCCGCATCCGCCTGCGTCAGGAGGTCCCCGGCAAGAACTACGTGATCTGCGACATCCTCTCCAACTGGGAGCAGGACAAACTTCAGTTCAACGATGTCGTCTTTGCTGACTAAGTCGCTGCTCGCCGCGTTCGCGCTGTCGCTCCTCGCGGGCTGCATCGCCGATACCGCCGAAGACACGAATCTGCCCTGGAGCTCGAACAGGTCCTGGGAGGGTATGGCGCCGATCGCGCCGAGCGTGATGGACCGCTATGATTGAGAACCGGTCCATCACGGTGAAGACGGGCGGCGTCCGGCTGGACGCCGCCCTGCTTTCATTCTTTCCCGCGTCGACGCGCGCCTTCGTGCGCGAGGCGATCGACGCCGGCGGCGTGCTTGTCGACGGCCGCCGCGCCGTCAAGGGGATGAAGCTGCGCGGCGGCGAGACGATCTCCGTCGCCGCGCTCGCCGAGGCCGCCGACAACACGGTCCGGCCCAACCCCGCGATCCGCCTCGCGACCGTCTTCGAGGACGAGGCGCTGCTCGCGTTCGACAAGCCGGCGGGGCTGCCGGTGCAGCCGCTGACGCGCACCGAGACGACCACGCTCATGAACGGCGTCGTCGCGCGCCATCCCGAATGCACCGCCCTCGGGGACAGACCCCTCATGGCGGGCGCGCTCCACCGTATCGACGCGGACACGTCGGGGCTCGTCCTCGTCGCGCGCACGGCGGCAGCGTTCGCGGACCTGCGCGCGCAGTTCGCCGCGCAGACGGTGAAGAAGACGTATCTCGCGCTCGTCGAGGGCGCGGTCGCGGCGGGCGCGACGCTGGAGAACGACCTCGTCCACGACCCGACGCTCCCCTTCTGCCGCATGATCGACATCACGCGCGTGCGCGGCCGGACGGACGGCCTGAGGCCGCTCCACGCCGTCACGGCGTTCCGGCCGATCGCGCACACGACGGTCGAGAACGAGGAACGCACGCTGCTGGAGGTCACCATCTTCACGGGCGTGACGCACCAGATCCGCGCCCAGCTCGCGCGCGCGGGGCTGCACATCGTCAACGACCGTCTCTACGGCGCGTTCGCCGTCGAAAACCAGACGGGCCACTGCCTGCACGCGCTCGCGGCGAGATTCCGCCATCCGGTGTCGGGCGTCGAGACGGAAATCCGCACGCCCTGGCCCGCCTGGGCCGTCTGACCGCCGCGCGGGGCGAGGCGGCTCAGCGCGCCGCGTCGAAGGCGGCCGCCAGTTTCGCGTCGGCCGTGTCCAAGAGCGCCCGCAGCTCGTCGGGCGTCTTCCGGTACGACGCGAGCTCGCGCAGGAAAAGCGAATAGGCGTCGGCCGCCGCCAGCAGCTCCTCGCCGCGTCCGCCGCCCCAGACGACGACCTGCGACGACTTGACGAGCGCGAGGAGGCGGATGGACGGATCGTGCGCGGCGAGCACGATCGCGTCGCGGAACGTGCAGCTGTCGTACCGGCCGCAGAACCGCGCGCCGTGGACCTCGGGGTAGAAGAAGAGCCGCGCGGCAAAGCGCAGGACGTCCGTCTTATAGGCGATGCCGGGCGCCAGCACCGAGCGCATCATCTCCAGGTAGCGCTCGTCGTCCCCGTCCGACGGGCGGCCGTCCAGCCAGGCCGCAAGCGCCGCGTATTCGTCGGCGATACGCAACTCGGGATCGGCGGCGCGCAGCGCCCTGTCCGCCGCCGCGTCGTCGAGCGTGCGATCGTGGACCGCGAGGTAGAACGCCTTGACCGTCTCGCGGCGCAGCGTCGCGACGTCGGCGTAGCCGGGCGCGGGCAGGTAGATGCGCGTGTAGACGGAGCCGTCGGCGCGCGTCCGGGGCTTGACGACGACCGCGGTCACGTTGGTGCGCACGTCGCCGACGTAGACGACGATGCCGGGCGCGGCGAAGGGACGCTCGTGCGCGTTCTCCGCGCGGTAGAGCGTGCGGCAGACGTCGGCGACGAACGTCGCGACGGGGCCCTGGAACTCGCGGCGCATGTCGGCGGGGCAGTCGGCGACGACCTGCACGAGCCCGGACACCTTCGTGACGGGCGCGGCCTTGAAGCGCTCGAGGATTTCGGCGCGCGTGAGCGCCAGCAGGAGGATCGAGGCGAGCAGCATCAGCGGATCTTCAGAAGGAGGATGAGCAGGATCGGCATGATGATCAGCTGCAGGAGGATGAAGCGCATCAGCACCTGCGCGTTCGACCAGCCGAGATTCTTCTTGCAGTGGTCGTGGAGCGGGAAGCGGATGCGCTTGATGACGCTGTCGTCGCCGATCTGGAAGCCGAGGCGCCGGGCGACG
>Ga0310695_10012273_pt1 | contig 12039 bp, 25 predicted proteins | sample RumenRJG_04DNA_FD_203882 | JGI IMG/M metagenome (GOLD analysis project Ga0310695, IMG submission 203882) | Bovine rumen microbial communities from Lethbridge, Alberta, Canada - RJG_04 (v2) (version 2) | ecosystem: Host-associated > Mammals > Digestive system > Stomach > Rumen | place: Canada... | reverse complement strand
ACCAACATTCCAAGTAAAAAATTTATCATTTTATTTCTTCTCCTTCTTTTTTGATGATTTAATTATAACTGATTTAAAATTATTTGTCAAGAATTTTCTTTAAAAAATCATAAAGAATGTTTCCCACAAAAGTGCCAACAAAAACATAACTAAGAATTTCTAATGTTGTCATTTTATTTCTCCTTTCTTTTTGTAACTTAATTATAACTGATTTTTGGGAAAATGTCAACAAGTAATTTTGCACAAAATTCTGATTGAAATTTGTGCAAAATACATCTTGACAAAAATCCCGGGCTGGCGAGTGGTCGCGCCAACCGCCATTATACCATAGGTTTTATTATTTTGTCAAGTATTTTTTTAAAAAATCATAGAGAATCCTTCCAACAAAAGTACCAATAAAAACATAGCTAAAAATTTCTAATGTCATTTTATCATCCTTTCTAGAGATGGAAGAGGATTTTTAATCCTCTTCCCCTTCCCCCTCAACAAACCCGCAGATAGGACAGATACATTCTTTTAATTCTGCGGGACTCCAATCGCATTCATAAATAGGTTCATCACATTCTGGACAGTTATAAAATCTTTCATCCCAATCAACGTATCCACCATAAACATCCGATACAATTTCAGCATTAATTTCCCACATGGGTCTCATTTTTACCATAGTTTTTTAATCCTTTCTTTTGATGATTTAATTATATCAAATCCAGTTTTATTTGTCAATACTTTTTCTAAATTTTTTTATTATTTTATCTTATAGGCTTTTTCTTGATATGGATTTCTAATACAAAAGTATCATCATTAATGTCAAAATAAATTTTCTTTTCTGACTCATTAAAGACAATATTTTTGAAACAATCAGCATTTGTTAAAAGATTTGCAATATTTTTCTCAGCTTTTACAATTTTATTTCTAACAATAATTGTTTTCATTTGTTTTCCTCTCTTTCTTTCTATAAAAATTATAATAGATTAATTCTGATTTGTCAATAGGTTTTTTAAAAAATTGCCCGGGCGCCGAGGGCGGTGGTCAGTTAGACCACACCCCCTTTGCACAACTCGGATTTTTTGCCATACAAGCAAGGAAAATTTCTTTTTCAATCAGCACATCGGTAAGACCTGTATGCTCTTCTTTAAAGTCATTCTGTCCACTGATATATCTGTAAAGAATTTCAGCAGTCATTCTCGGAGAACCATTCTTCATAGTGTACCCATTTTCAGAACAGAAGCTTTTGTATTCGTCATCATGTCCGAAGGTTTCTCTTGCCATCTTCAGAGTATCCCAAAGTTCAACCCCATACGGATAGAACCATCTGTCTGCTGATTTGGTCATATATCTCTGAGTACGAGTGCATGAGCGATAATCAAAACGCATATTGTGAGCCATGATTGCGACCACGTTGAAGTTTTTACAGTCTCTGCGGAGAATCTTTTTAACATTTCTCAGCCATGCCATTTTCCTTACACCATCCGCAATATCCTTGACATACTGCGGAATTTTATCAGCAAAGAAAGCATCTTCCATCAGTTCCTTTTCACAGAACACATCTGCGATAACATAAGACCTTGCTTTCAGAACCCTTCCTTCCTCATCAATCACCGCCCATCCACAATCATATACCATCGGGTCATCAAAGCCGTTCGTAGTTTCAGTGTCAATTACAATGTAGTTCAATGGTTGTTACCTCTCTTTCATTTGATAGATTTATTATAACAGATAATAGTTAAGTTGTCAAGAGCTTTTTAAAATAAAATTGAAAGAAAGGAATAATATCTGTCATAAATCTCAATCAGAAACAGTCCAAACAGAGCATAATTCATTTTATTCACCTCGTTTTTTATTATTTTTATCTCTTATAGTTATTATTATAGCAGAAAAACAGCAAAAGTCAAGCGTTTTTTGCAAAATTTTTGCAAAAAATCGCCCGGGCCGAGCAAAAAAGCCCCACTTTGAGGGCTTTTTCGTCACTTTTTAGCCGTGCGATGCTTCACAAGGTTGATGGAGTACTCATTTTCCCCCACTTTCAGAGCGATTTCACGCTCTTTTTTGACGATTTCAACGCAATAATCAGCATTTTCAGTCAGAAATTCCGCAATTTTTGCGATAATTTCAGCTTTTTCATCATCAGGCTTGCGCTCACGCTTCGTGAAAGTGTAGGCACGCTTTCCAGTCTTGCGAGCGTCCTTGACAGCTTTCTTCTGCTCATCCGTCAGTTCGGCGTTGAGTGCCTTCATGTCCATGTGGTCAGTATCATAGTCATCCATGATAATAGAAACCGCATCCTCACGAGTGCAATCATACTTCTTCATGTATTCAGCGACAATCTTTTCATCAATCTTCATTTTCTCTCACCTCTCTTTCTGTAACTACATTATAGCAAATAGTTGTAACGTTGTCAAGGGGTTTTTAAAAGTTATTTTTTTAACGAGCGGCCCGGGCGCAAATAGATGGGTTAGACTTCCCATCCATTTACGTTGGCAAAATGATGAATAGCTTTAAACATTTTACCATAGGCTTTCTTGCACCATGTCGGATTATTAACCATGTAGGCTAATGCCCATTCAGTAGCGAGGATTTCCGCAGGCAGATTGAAATAGGCTTCGTTAATCTCTTCTGGAGTACCATCCGCACAACTCAGAACATTGCGACAGAAGGTTTCATAATCTAAATCTTCTTCTGTCATGTTTTTAATAGTCATGTGATGTCCTACCTCATGGAGTAGAGAAAACAGAAAATAAGCACCTGTGTTCATTCTCATTCCATAGTTTTCAGCAATCCATTTTTTGTGATGCTCTCCAATAGACGGGTCTTCAAAAGGTGTAAAAAATACCCATCCTTCACTGTAAAGAAACTGCTCATACATTGCGACCTTTACGCCGAACGGTTTCAGAATCTTAGCAATCTTGTTTTCAAGAACCATTTTACCTTTCATTATTCTTACCTCTCTTTCTATTGGAATTATAGCATACTTAGAAAGGATTGTCAATAGGTTTTGAAAAAATTTTTGCCCGGGCGCGCCCCTTGTATACACAAGGGGTTTGCCACTAACGAAAGGAGGAAAACGAGACTTTTCTTATAAAGTGGAGTGTGGGGGAATTGAACCCCAGTCCCTCGGACCGCCATTTTGTAATTGGCTACGCTATCATCTTTCGATTTACCACGGTGGCTACCCTGATGCCACAATCACACCCCTTAATAGATGCGGTTTTAAGGGATAACCGCAAACCCTTCGGACATCATGCCCGAGAGAAGTAAGCCTTGCGCTTAATCTCCTCACGGACAAGCAGACCATCGGCAACCATCTGCCGAACCAGTGCGCTCACACGCTGATTCGAGAGACCGTTGACAGCATCAACGGACTTCATGATGTCCGTGATGGTGTACTTGCCATCGCCGAGACCCTCAAGGATAGCATCTTTAAAACCGATGTTATCCTTCTGAGTCGCAGTCAGCTTGCGCTCACCAGAGGACTTCTTGGCAATCTGAGCCTTGAGAGCCTCAAGCTTCTCCTTGACAGCCTCATCAGCAACAGCGTTAATAGCAACATCCAGAGCAACAGCATAAGTCATCTTCGTCATAATTAGCACCTCTTTCTTTTTGATTGGTTTTTTGTTTTCTTACATTCTTATTATAGCACTTCGAGTTACTTTTGTCAAGGACTTTTTTTATTTTTTTTTGAGATTTTTTCAAGCCCCCTTGACTTGGCTTCTGTATCTCTCTCATCTTGTGTCTTTATTATAACACCGTTTGAGAAGTTTGTCAAGGGGTTTTTTCTGCAGTCCGTTAATTTTTTTTCGTTCGGTTAGCTACTCCATGGGAGTCGAACCCACTACCTATAAAGGCTTGCCTTAGGTTACCTCTCTCCCCTTGACACTTATAAGTATAGCAGAATTTTGGGAAAATACAATATCGGAATGTTGCACAAGTTTTTGGGTGAAAATTTGTGCAAAATGCCTATTGACGCGAATAGGGCGCGCCTCGATCATGCGCGCCCGGGCGCAGAGAGATTGGATTGAAGTTTTAAATTTCAATCCAAATCCCCCAATTCTTTTTACTTCTATCTAAATGCCAAACTGAAAAAGTTTTGTGTTTAACAATCCATGTATCAGTTTCATTTCTTACAACGTAATCACCATTTGCATTACCTTCAATACTACAAAAAGTACTGAGATAAGGAAGTTTCTGATGAAGAGCAGTAATTACATTCGGCAAATCATTTAACCAAACAGAATACATTTTACTTCTCCTTTCTTAGCAGTCATAGGTGTACTCACCCATGTAGGGGTCAAAACCGCAATCATCATCAATGTCCGCAGGCTCATAGTCCTCATCATCGTCAGAATCGAAGACATCATTCTGACACTTAAGACAGATGCCAGAGATGAGAATCTCACGCTCAGAGGCATCAAGGTAAGGGAAGCAGTTCTGAGCAAGTTCACCGCAATCCCAAGCGAGGTAATCTTCCTCATTTACACCAACAACAGAAACATGACCACAGAACGGGCAACGGACTTCGATAGCAATCTTCTTCATTTTATTTTTTCCTTTCTCTCTTTGATGGTTTAATTATATCATGGGGATTGAGGTTTGTCAACCTCTATTTTATTTTTTTATTCAAGGTAATCATTGTAAATTGTAAGATGCAAAGGACATTCTTTAACAACAGGAATATCTTCTGCTTTCATTCCTTCCCAGTAGTCTAAAATATCATCGGTGTAAATATTCTTTTCGATAACAACACCATGTTTACATTCTTTAATAAATCTCTGAAGGTCTTCCATGGTATTAATGATACGAATCTTATACCAGTAATCGCTATTAGCTTTTGTTACAAATATTTTCATTTTTTGTTTTTTCCTTTCTTTCTTTGATGATTTAATTATAACAGATAAAGATTTATTTGTCAAGAACTTTTTTGCGCCCGGGCAAAAAAGCGAAGTTACTTCGCCTCTTTGCTGTTGTAGTAATCTACAACCTTTACAAACGCTTCGCTAATGGTAAGCTCAGTGACATCACCCTCATCCCACGGGAAGCAATAAGATTCAACGTGTCCAGCAGAATGACCATAGCTGAAACCATGACAAACAACATCGCCATCACACCACGGGAAACGAATCTGATAACCATCCCAAAGAGGGTTCGTGGTGTGAGGAATTCCCATTTCCTCAAGACAAGAAGACAGAACAAGAATCGGCATTGCGTAAATAGGATTGGTATTCATTTTGTTTTTTCCTTTCTTTGTTTTGGTAATTTTATTATAGCAGATTTAAAGTTGTTTGTCAAGAGTTTTCTAATTCTTTTTTTAAAAGAAGTTTTGCAATTCTTCTTGCCTTGCGTCTAAACTGTTTCTCAAGGCGATTGCGGGCAGGTGAATGATACACAACATGACGACAATTTAAATCCCATGCAGTGATGTCAACCGCAGTCAATCTTTTAAAATAATCTTTAGTCATGATTTTCATCTCCCTTCCTGTAACTATAGTATACTACTTCTACTACTGGATGTCAAGCATTTTTTTAAAATTTTTCGCCCGGGCGAAAGCGCCGAAGCGCTTTCTTTAATGGTTGAATCTAATGTACTGCTTCAACCATCCCTCACCGAAGTAATCAATCAATTCTGCTTCATACTGAGGATAATGCTCCAGAATGGACAGTTTGTAAATGGTATCATAATCCAGAATGGCGCACCAGTCATGAGACTTTTCCTCGCACCCCTTGGTAAAACGGAACTTATCCAGAAGGAAGTTCATTGCTTCCTGTCTCTGAATCTTCTCCATTGCTTCAGAGAGCCAGACGAACTGCGAATCAAAAATGGGGGTAATATTAAAATCCGTTACAGAAGTTCCACTAATCTTTACTTCAAATTTCATTTTCTTTTCTTCCTTTCTTTTGATGGTTTAAGTATACCACATGAAAGAACCTTTGTCAATAGGTTTGCGGAAAAAATTTTTCGCCCGGGCGCGCTTCACCACATTAAAGTGGTGAAGCCCTTGGGGAGATGGGGGAAGAGGATTACTCCTCTTCCACTACCTTGAAGTAGGTTACACGCTTCTCAGCGTACTTCTCAAGGCGACCTTCCTCAATCATCTGCTTCAGCAGAGCAGAAGCCTTCTGACCGCTGACACCGAAGTGAACAGCAACTTCGCCAGCACGCTTCGCACCTTCCTCAGAGATGAAAGCGAAAATGCTGTCCTTCAGACCAACATTCTCCTTCTGAGTCTTGGTCGGCTTGCGAGTACCACTGTGACGCTTCGCAAGCTGAACCTTCAGCGCTTCCAGCTTCTCACGAACCTCAGCAGTAACCTCACCCTTCAGAGCAGAATCAATAGCAACAGCGTAAGTCATCTTCGTCATAATTAGCACCTCTTTCTTTTGGTTTGTTTTGTTTACATTCTTATTATAGCAGATTTGTATTTAGTTGTCAAGCATTTTTTTTAACAAATTGGGCAGTTCCCTCAGAATTTTTGTCGTAGCGCCCTCTGCCCAGTGGCGCTTGCTTAACCCCTCATGGTGTTCATCCCCTTTCCTTTTGTATCTTTATTATAGCAGACTCTTGAAGGTTTGTCAAGGAGTTTTTTTATTTTTTTTGAGATTTCTCATAACCTTCTCTCATGGAGTGCCCTCGTAAGTTCCTTGGCTATCTCTCCCCTTGACAATTATTATTATAACAGATTTGGCGGAAAAGTCAATACCTTTTTTACAATTTTTCTTTGTTAGTTTTTTAACGGGCGCCCGGGCGAAACTTAGGCGAAGGTTGCTCCGCCTAAGTAATCATTGACAATTTTATTAAAGGTTCTTGTTGAAATGTCAACTCCAAAAAATCTATCATTCTTGTAGAAAGCATCAGGATACTTTCTAATGAAAGCCGCTCTTGTAACAGACTCAGCACCCTCGGCAGGAATTGCACCGCAGTCAATAACAGAACAAATTTCTGCACGATGGACATCAATTCCGTGATCACGATAATACTTGATTTCTTCTTTTAATCGCTGTTCAGGAAGTCTTGTCGTAGTACCAACTTTGGAACAAATCAGTTCTTCTTCTCCATAGAATTTATAAAGGTAAACCAGTTGCTTGCCACCACGAAGAACCTTTTTAACTTTCATGGTAATGTGATAAAAAAGTTTTTTTGCTTCATCAAGAATACTAGAAAATTTCTTGATGTAAGTATTAATTGTTGAAATTGCGTAACCTGTCCATTTGGAAATCTCTTTAGGAGTGAAACCGTGGTCATTAAGATACACAAGCTGGAGCCTTTTCATGTGAGTCTCATCAAAATTCTGAAACACATCAATTTTTTTCATTTCTATTTTCTCCTCTCTGTTTGTAATTAAATTATAACAGAGAATAAGTTAATTGTCAATAGTTTTTTTAATTTTTGTGGAGCCGCCCGGGTAAATACATGAAGAACTTAAAGATTCTTCATGTATTCCGTAAACTTCTCCAGAAATTTATCTTCTTCCCAGTAAAAAGGGTCTCCGTATTCGCTAAAAAAGTTATACATTAACTGACCAAAACGCCAATCAGGACATTTTACCTGCCAATGGAAACCAATGACATCAAGAAAACTTGCAATTCTTTCAGGGTCTCTCATAGTTTACAACTCCTTTGTACAATAATTTTCAATAGCCGTAAAAATTTCAGCCAGAGAATAATCTCCATGATAAAGAGTAATTACTTCATCATCATCTTCGATTTCTGCAACTTTCTGCAAATTCTCAAAGCTTGCTCTTAAATCCTCAAGAGCTTTTAAAACCTTTTTCTGATGTCTGCCATCTAAAATTTTATAAATAATAGATGTAGCTTCTTTCAGTTCCTCATCGCTCCAATCATTGAAGCCTTCATAATCAACATTTGTCATTTTCTCACCTCTTTCTTTTGATAGTTTAATTATAACAGAAAGAATTATTGTTGTCAATACCTATTTAAAAAAAATTGCCCGGGCGGACCCCAAGGCTCCCAAGGGAGCCAAGGGGATTTCGGCTTGAAAAATCAAGCCTTGGAGAAATAAGCCTTCCGCTTAATCTCCTCACGGATGAGGATACCGTCAGCAACAAGCTGTCTCACAAGCGCACTCACACGCTGATTGGACAGACCTGCCACCGCAGGAACATCCTTCATGATGTCCGTGATGGTATACTTACCATCACCCATCTCGGAGATAATGGCTTCCTTGAAGCCAATGTTTTCCTTCTGAGTGGCGGTAGGCTTCCGCTCACCAGAACTCTTCTTAGCGAGCTGAACCTTGAGAGCAGTCAGCTTCTCAATAACCTCATCATTGTCGATAGCGTTGATAGCGAAGTCGATAGCAGTTGCATAAGTCATCTTGTTAGCCATAAGTAGCACCTCTTTCTTTATTTTTGATTTGTTTTGTTTACATTCTTATTATAACCGATATTCAGTTGTTTGTCAAGAGTTTTTTTCAAGATTTTTATTTGTTGGGGAAGTGGAAGTTGTGTTTACCGCGGATACACATTTCTCACTTCAAGGACTTCATCTCTGTCATCCTCTTGACTTTGTAGCTTTATTATAGCAGGTTTCTTGAAGTTTGTCAAGGGGTTTTCAAAAGTTTTTGAAAAATTCTTTCGGTGTCCTCTCCTATTACCTACCTGTGCGTTGGTAATATACGTACCTATGTTTCAAGGCTCCCGACAAGTTTTCTTGTGATGGTCGTCACCGCCCCTTGACAATTATAATTATAGCAGATTCAGCAGAAAAGTCAATACCCTTTTTGAAATTTTCTTCGTTAAGTTTTTAACGTGTGCCCGGGCAAGTTAGGGGAGTTAAACTCCCCTTGTCTTTTACCACGAGATAGTAAACCAATAATGTCCATTACAACAAATCGGGTCAGCAGTATGAAAACCCAGCTCTTCAAAAAACATAGGAGCTTTCTTAGCTACTTCCTCAAAATAATCTTCTCGATAGTAAAAATCAACTCTTACAGAAGATGCTCCACCTTCAGCTTTTTCTTTAATTTCTTTATTAATACTTGCTAATTCAGTTGACCATACCCTGGTCAATGCTTCATTTGTTAATGCTCTTGCTTCTTTTGCTGTAATAAAATTCATTTTTACTCATCCTCTTCTTTCTTATTGATAAAATCATTCTGAACACAATCAAAAGCAAAAAAACAAAAACCGTGATTAAATACGCAATGCGCGCAAGTCCAAGAGTTGTTAACAACAGCAATCAAATACTCATTCAATGCTTTTCTTTCAATTTCAGTTTTAGGTACATCCATCTTTATCTCTCCTTTCTGTATTAATTATAATACTAACAAAGAGAAAAGTCAATAGTTTTTTTAAAGAAATTGCCCGGGCGCTTTGCCGAGGTTAAGACCTCGGCGCGCTGAGAACGATTTTGTATTTTACATTATTGAATTTAAAAGTCATTTCTCTTTCTACATTAGTGACTTCAATGTCTGTTCCACCGACCTCTTCAACGGAAGCCCGCAGATTCTCAATCAAAATTCTCTTGTCGGGATTTTCCTTCTTTGGTCTTTTGGAAACATCAAATTTAAAAACTGTTTTCTTTCTGTCTGCTTTTCTTGCATCTTTTGCGGCTTTAATCTGTTCTGCATTTAAATCAGAATTGATTTCAGCGGCAGATTTCATGTGGTCAATTCTATCATCTTCTTTAATCAACTCAATTGCTTCCTCTCTTGAAATCTGTAAAATATTCATGTGTTTCTGTATTGTGCTTTCATCATACACCATTAGAGTAGACCTCCTTCTAACTCTATTATAACATACCTTTTGGAAAAGTCAAGTGAAAATTTCGCCCGGGCGCCTACCCTTAGATTGCTCTAAGGGTAGCAAGAATGTTTTCGACTCCGAAGGAATTTTCTCCCCATTCGACTCTGTTATTCATTTCATCATCGAAAAGGAATCCATTTCTGTCATTGGCAACCGTGCTTTTCGGAGTGCCATAGGAAACAATGTGAATCTCATTCCAAATTACAGAAGGAAGATGCTTTTTCAGCCATTTCAGCTTACTTTCTGTTACGGCTGTGTTATATTCCTCAGAACCTTTCTTGGAAAGCCAAGAAATGATTCCAAAATTGATTCCATTTTTCTGCATCTTGTGAATCTGTCTTGCCAGAACGCTGAAGTTCAGCATCGGCTTTGCTTCGTCATAAGGTCTTGTGTTTTCATTGATGAGGTCATCAAGCCAGTTCTCAACTCCGTACAGATTAGCAATCGTTCCATCCATGTCGAAATAAATTGTCATTTGTTTTTCCTCTCTTTCTCTCTCTTTCTATAATCATTATAAAGGATAAAAAACAATTTGTCAAGCGATATTTTTATTTTTTTACAAATAAATTATAATAAAAATTTTTTAAAAAATCAATAGCGAGGGCATGCGGGCGCCCGGGCAAAAAAATAAAGGGGAATCATCTTTCGAATGATTCCCCTAAATAAACTTTTGCAGTTCTCGTTTAACTGCCTGTCTGTTATAATCCTTTTTACTCTTGTGCGTGCGAGTACCAGTGTTGAAGAGCGCAAGCACTCTATGCTTTTTTGCATCTTCTTTCTTTTCTTTCTTGCTTCTTTTATCAATCATTTTCATTTGTTTTTCCTCTCTTTCTATTGGAATTATAACATACTTTTAATAACTTGTCAAGCATTTTTTTGCCCGGGCGAAGAGCTTCCTACTTTTCCCAAGTCTTACGCAATGCTTTAGCAAAACGCGAAACCCGTACTTTTTTGGAAGCCCCTCTGTGTTATATTATTTATGATTTTTCACAGGTTTGATTTTAACAATTTCGTCATCATAAAGTCGATGAGTGTGATTGTCAAAGAAAGTGATTTTTACTTCCTCACCATCCGCAAGAGCAACACTTTCATATTCCCAAACCTCGCCGCGGGAATCTTCAATATACCATATATTCCCCTCGTGGCTCAGCACCGTTCCCTGCATGCTATATGTCGATTCGACATATCCAGCCAGGCACATCATACCGATAAGGATTCCCATGACAACTGTGCTACTGATAACACTTGCGATAAATCTTCTCATCATCTTTTTTATACCTCTCTTTTCATTTGGTAAGTTTATTATAGCATATATTTTTTAATTTGTCAACGATTTTTTGAAACTTGCCAACCTTATCTTTCAAGGTTGGCAAGGCTCTTTTCGTTGCAGAAGGTGGCTTTCTGGAACTTAATCTGATATGCAGTTCCGTCAACTTCCACATCTCCGGCTTCCGTGAAGGGGACAGTATCCTTTTCCCATTCCTGTCCGAAGGACTCTGTAACCAGTTTCTCAAAGATTTCACCGTTGTTGTATTTGCTTTCAGCAACCATGGTCTTGAAAAACTCTTCAGAGCAAAGGAGTTTTGCGGACGGCATAAGGGCAAGTTTCTGCTCCGTCTTAGGGCAGAAGCGGAGCGCATATCCTGCCCCACGGCTTGCCTTGTCCAGAGTGCAGACGAACGGCATCATATCCGAATCCGTAACCGCCATATAGACGTTGTGCTTGTACGTGAACCCCCAGATATAGTGGTGGGTATAGGCAACCTTATTGTAACGGGTAATCATGTTGGCGAACAGGGCGGTGTTAGTCATTTTTAATTTCCTCTCTCTCTTAACTTTGTACCCTTATTATACACCCATACATCCGGTCTGTCAAGGGGTTTTTGAAAATTTTTTTTTGTAGTTTTTTTAACAATCTTCTTTAGCACTTCACCCTGTAGAACTTTAACGCGTTAAAGCACTGCTACTTTAACGTGTTAAAGCGTTACCACTTTAACGTGCTGCAGTGATAACGCGTTAGCACTTCACCGCACTGAAGTTTCGGGATTTACCGCGTTGCCACTTTAACGCGGTGAAGTGCCAAAATTTTTTCGCTTTAACGCGTTAAAGCGAAAAACCGCGCTTGAGGAGCGAGCGCGGGCCGGCGTAATTTAAAAAAGATTGGGAATTAGTAAAGCCATTCCCAATCTTCCTTGTCGTTCATTGCGACTTCAAAAGCCGCTTCGATTTCCTCGTCTGTATCGGTTTCCATGTGCTTGGCAAACCAGATGGTTTCCTCATGTTC
>Ga0310695_10012268_pt1 | contig 12043 bp, 7 predicted proteins | sample RumenRJG_04DNA_FD_203882 | JGI IMG/M metagenome (GOLD analysis project Ga0310695, IMG submission 203882) | Bovine rumen microbial communities from Lethbridge, Alberta, Canada - RJG_04 (v2) (version 2) | ecosystem: Host-associated > Mammals > Digestive system > Stomach > Rumen | place: Canada... | reverse complement strand
CCGACGGGTTGCGGCGTGGGTTATTCTGCTCGTCAGTATAGCAGTCAAGAAAGCGATTGGGGATCAAAAGCCAAATTGCAGGAACTGATCACGGCATTGCATAAGGGCAATACGAAAGTGTTGGCGGATGTGGTATTGAACCACCGCGGAAACTACAACTCCTGGTGTAATTTCTATCAGGATAACTTTGGATCGTACGGAACGTATCAGTTGACGCAGCAACATATCTGTCGGAATGACGAGTGCTTTACCGATTCGAAATCCAGTTGCTATAACGCATCGTATTCGGACCGCGGAGCGAATGACACGGGCGATAACTTCGACGGCGCGCGTGACTTGGATCACACGAGCGAATATGTGCAGAATTGGTCGAAGGCCTATACCCAATGGTTGCTGGGTGAGATGAAGTACGACGGTTTTCGGTACGATATGACGTTAGGTTTCCACGGCCGGTATCTGAAGATGTACAACGAGGCGGCACAACCGTATATGTCGGTGTCGGAGTTGTGGCATAGTATCGATCGTCAGAAACAACACCTGCAAGAGTGCGAATACAACACGATGGTGTTCGATTTTCAGGCAAAGTACTCGATGAGGGGTATTGTGGATGGTTCGTACGGTAAGCTGAATGCGAATAAGACGTTTGTGGGCTTGCGCAAGGAGGGCTTGTCGCGTTATTCGGTGACGTTTATTGATAACCATGATACGTTTGATCGCGGGAGCGCGTATGGCGACAACCAGTATACCAAGACTACTGATCTGACGACTGCCACGAACAAGGATGTTGTTCTTCAGGCGAGTGCGTATATGCTGATGATGCCGGGTGTGCCGTGTGTGTTCTATCCGCATTGGGCAAGTTACAAGAGTGAGATTAATGAGTTGATCGCTGTGCGTAAGCGCGTGGGTATTCACAGTGAGTCTCAAGTGTTGGAAGAGGAAAGCGGTCAATATAAGTACCATGCTACGATCCAAGGGCATCGCGGAAAGGTGATTGTGCGTGTAGGCAAGTACCGCAGTACGACTGTGCCTGAGGGTTTTGAACTGGCAGTAGAAGGCGGTGACAGAGGCCAATATACGGTGTATATCCGTATGGATGAGCAAGGTGTGGAACAGCCTACCTCCGACTCCTCCCAGAAGGAAAGAGGGGAAAAGTTCATGAAGGACGGAAAACTGTATATCCGTGTGAATGAAACAACATATGACATGTTAGGAAATAAAATACTATGAGAAAGCAAGTTTTAGTGTTGGCGCTGTTAGTGTGTGCGGCTTTGTCGTACGCCGGCAGTTACGGTATTTTAGTGAATGGTCAGATCTATTTCGCGGCGGAGTATCGCGGCAAGGACGGTATGACCGGTACGTATGACGAGTATCTGGCGCATGTAACGTTGACGAATGGAGATTCGTTCCAGTTATATGACGTGGACTATGATGCACGTTGGGCGGTGGATCTGGATACGTATTCGGAGAACGGTTTTACGAAGAGCGGTGACCATTATACGAGTTCGGTGACGGGTTGCTACGATTGCTACATCAAGTTAAAATACGGTGAGGATCAGCTTTATATAGGCAACGGCAGTGACTGCGGTAGTGGTATAGATATTGATGATATCTATCGCGGTGCGGTACCTCATGAGTGTGAGGCGGTGCTGATGCAGGCTTTTTACAATGAGTCGTACAGTGCGACGGCGCCGGGTGTGAGTGAATACGGTGACACCAAATGGGCGACCTTGACACCGCAGGCCGCAGAGATCGGTGCGTATTTCGATTATGTATGGTTACCGCCGAGTGCGAACGGTGACGGCATGGGTTATCACCCGAAGCAATACAGCAATCAGAATTCGAATTGGGGAACGCGTGCGGAGTTGGATGCCTTGATCAGCGCGTTGCATGATGCGGGTTCGAAGGTGGTGGCGGACATTGTGATCAACCACTGCACGGGCTGGACGAGTTGGTGCGATTTTCCGACGATGGATTTCGGAGAGTACGGTGTTTTTCATCCGGATGCCAGTTATATCTGTCAGGATGACGAGGTGAATAAGAATCCGGAAGCGGGTGACTGTTATGGTGCGGCAACGGGAAATATGGATGACGGTGAGAACTGGGACGGAGCACGTGACTGGAGCCATGATAATGTGTATGTGCAGGAGATGTTCATCGCGTATCTGAAATGGATGCGTAATGAGATGCATTATGACGGATTCCGGTACGACAAGGGTGACGGTTTTAACAACTGGCATCACTGGCATTATAACTCGGAGGCACGACCGGAGATTGCTTTTATGGAGTGTTACAAGGGTACGGACGATATCTGGTCGCGTATTGTTGGTTCACAATACGACCTGATGGCATTGGATTTTGACCTGAAATGGCATGTTTTTAATTCGATAGCCGGCTGGGATTACAGTCGTGGTCGCGGTGACTGTATCATGAGTAGGGGCAACGGTCGCCATTCGGTGACGTTCATCGAGAGTCATGACTGGTTCTTGCGTCCGGATAACGAGAATGAGTTCGGAGGAAGAGGAAACTCGATGACGCCGGCGCTGAAGGCTCGTCTGATGCAGGCGAATGCGTTGTTGCTGAGTATGCCGGGTGTGCCGTGTGTGTTCTATCCGCATTGGGCGAAATACAAAGCGGAGTTGAAGCCGATGATTGTGGCGCGTAAGTGGGCAGGAGTGCATAGCGAGAGTGAAGTGAAAGACGAGTACGCGACGAGTACGGGTTATCAGGCGACAGTGGTAGGTAAGCACGGATGGTTGATCTTGTGCCTGGGTGACAAAGCGAACCAGCAGGGTTTTGAAGGATATACGTTGGTGGCAAGTAACTACAGCACGATGGAGGGTCATAACGAGAGTTTTGAGATCTGGGTGAACAGTAACCAGCCGAGACCGACGACGGATGTCGAAGAGGTTACGGGTTACGGGTTACAGGTTACGGGGGAGAAGTTTATGAAAGACGGTAAGCTGTTTATCCGGGTAGGGGAGACGGTTTACGACATGATGGGAAATCGTGTTAGATAGTTGAAAGTTTAAAGTTGAAAGTTGAAAGATATGAGAAAAATTTTTAGCATTTTTGCAGCAGTGTTGATGACGTTGAGTATGTCGGCCGCAAGTTACGGAATCCTGGTAAACGGCAAGATGTATTACCAGGGAGCCAAGGTGGATGAGTTTGAAGGTTTCACGCAGTACCTGGCGAATGTGCAGGTGGTGAGCGGAGACAAGTTGCAGTTGTATGATTATGAGAATAAAGCCGGTTGGGCGGTGGATCTGAATACTTATTCGGAGTCAGGTTTTACGCGTGACGGCGATCATTACAATGCGACGGTAAGCGGTTGTTATGCCTTCTATATCAAGTTGAAGTATCAGGAGGATGAATTGTATATCGGTAACGGAAGCGATTGCGGAGAAGGAGTGGATATCTCGAGTGGAGAGGTGCCGGAACCGGTGTATGGCGGAGCTGTACCGGCGCAGTGTCCGGATGTGATGATTCAGGCATTCTACTGGGATAGTTACGATGGAACCAAACCGACGTCCAAGTACGGCCGTACGAAATGGATTGACCTGGTCAATGGTAACAGCGGTTCGAGTGCAGAAGAGATAGGACAATGGTTTGATATGGTTTGGCTGCCGCCTATGTCTGCCGGAAGCGGAACAGGATATCACCCGACCAACTATGGTAACTTGAACAGTGACCGCGGAACGAAATCCAAACTGGTAGAACTGATAGAGACGTTGCATAAGAACGGTGCACGCGTGATAGCGGATATCGTGATTAACCATGCGGATGCGCAAGAGGGATGGTGTAACTTCAAGTCGTATGACTTTGGTTCGTACGGTAAGTTTACACCCGACGGGTCGTATATCTGCAGCACGGATGAGATGAAAACATCGGCACCATCAGTGGAATGTCGTAACTTCCCAACAGGAAACCCGGACGACGGTTACGGCGATGAGGCCAACTATGCTGCTTCGCGCGACTGGGATCACACGAACGCCAATGTGCGTAACATGTTCAAAGCATACTTGAAATGGATGCGTAATGAAGTCAAAGTGGACGGTTTCCGGTATGACTACTGCAAGGGATATCACAACAGCCATATCAATGAGTATAACCGCGCGGCTGAGGCTTATTTCAGTGTCATGGAATATTGGGACGGCAATGTGAATACCTTGCAGGATCGTTTGAACGATGCAGGTTGGAATACCGCCACCTTTGATTTTGCTACCAAATATACGGCCTTCAACGACGGTATTGCTGCGGATAATTACTATAAACTGAAAGGTGCAGGTCTGCCGGGAGTGGGTAAGGCGCGTTATGCCGTTACGTTTATCGACAGCCACGACTCGTTCCAACGCGACAATGGTAATGAGTTCTGCGGAAATGGCAATTCGATGGGTCTTTGCAAGGACAAACTGCTGCAAGCGAACGCTTATATGTTGAGTATGCCGGGTGTGCCATGTGTGTTCTGGCCGCACTGGGTGACGTACAAGGAGGAGCTCAAGAAGATGATCAATGCCCGTTATAAAGCAGGTGTTCATAGCGAGAGTGCCGTGAGCGACGAAGCCGGCGACGGTTTCTACAAGGCTACGATCACCGGAACGAACGGTGAGATCCGTCTGTTGTTAGGTCCTAATTCGGGTTATAACAGCACACCGAGTGGTTACACGCTGGCAGTGAAGGGCACCAACTACGGTGTGTATTATAAGATGACCAGCGCACGTGGAGACAAGGATACCGAACGTACCGACCGTACGCAGGGAATAGACGAGGTTACCGGTAACGGGTTACAGGTTACGGGTGAGAAGTTCATAGAGAACGGCAAACTCTATATCCGTTGCGGTGAGCAGGTATATGATATGATGGGTAATCGTGTGAAATAAATGTTAAACTAACTAAACAGATTAATACAATGAAAAAGATTTTTACAGTTTTCGCAGCCATGTGTATGGCATTGAGTATGTCGGCTGCAAGTTATGGTATTTTGGTGAACGGCAATACGTATTTTGCCGGGACGCACACGGATGATTTTGAGGGTTTTCAGCAGTATCTGGCACATGTGCAGTTGAGCGCAGGTGACTTCTGCCAATTGTGCGATGCAGAGAATCGTGCGGTTTGGGCTGTGGATTTGAATCCTGCTTCGGTAGCCGGTTTTACCCGTAACGGTGACAAGTATGAGGTCAGCGTGAGCGGTTGCTATGATTTCTACATCAAGTTGAAGTATCAACAAGACGAGTTGTATATCGGTAACGGTTCGGACTGCGGTGAAGGTATTGATATCAGCGGTCAAGGCGGAGGCCAAGGCGGCGAAGACGAGGATGTCAACTACTACGCTATCGGTTGGATTAACGGCGCTGATCACGGCGAGGCTGCGTATGAAACCTATGAGGACGAATACCTGTTCGTAGACGGTAAGTTGACGATCGACTGCCAGATGGGTAGTTATATCACTATCAAGGATCATATGGGCAATTACTATTATTCCAAGACGGAGACGACAATTGCCAACGAGTCGGTGACGATGGAGTGGGCCAACGGATGGCAGGGATGCCAGAAATGGGCTATTCCGGAGGGCGTGAACTATATCATCATCCGCAGTGCTGCATGCAAAGGACAGATCAAGCTCGAGCGCGTGGATAAAGCGACATACGACGCTTATCACTATAGCGGCAGCCAAGCGATTGAGAACACACCTGCGGCGGAGAAAGCACATAAGATGATCATCGATGGTCAGTTGCGTATCGTTCGTGGTGGTAAGATCTATGACGCTACGGGACGTGAGTTGTAATTTTAGAATTTAGATTTTTATATGCGCAAGTTGTTTTTAAGTTTAGTTGGATTGTGTGTACTGGTTTTGGGTACGTACGCAGTCAACTGGAACGATGTAGCGGGTGTGACGCCGACAGAGAAAGCTCGTCCTGCAGGAGTGAGTAACGGTATCTATTACGGAGCAGACGGTACATCTGTGACGCTGTGTACGTATGCGGCCAGTAAGACGGAATCGGCTAAGCGGGTATTCCTCTTAGGTGATATGACGAACTGGAAACTGAGTGCAGACTATCAGTTATACAAGGACGGAAATTATTTCTGGATCACGCTGACGGGTCTGACACCGGGTCAGGAGTACCGTTTTCAGTACGCCGTGGAGCGTGCAGACGGCGTAAAGAAGCAGATCTCTGATCTGTATTCGGAGAAAGTGCTGCATCCGGATGACCAGTATGAACCAAAGAAAGTGGATCCGTCATTGATTGATTATCCGACAGGCAAAGGAGCGGATGGTTATGTGACGGTGATTCAACCGGGTAAGCCTGCTTTTGAGTGGTCCGATGCTACACTGAACTTCCAACGTCCGAATAAGAACAACTTGGTTATCTATGAGTTGTGGATTTATGATTATACCGAAGGCCGTTCTTTGAAAGGCTTGATGAAACGATTGGATTACATCCAGAACTTAGGTGTGAACGCGGTGGAGTTGATGCCGATTTGTGAGTTTGACGGTAACTACAACTGGGGTTATTCGCCGAACCACTATTTTGCGCCGGACAGAGCGTACGGGTCGGAGACGATGTACAAGGAGTTCATTGACGAGTGTCATAAACGCGGCATCGCGGTGATTATCGACATGGTGTTTAACCATGCGACGGGAAACAATCCGATGAATAAACTCTATCCGTACGGTACGGACTTGGCGAATAATCCTTGGTTTAATGTGAACGCGCCGCATAGCGATAACGTGTATGAAGACTGGAATCACGGATTTGCACCGGCGAAGGAGATGTTTACGCGTGCGTTGAAGTACTGGTTGACGGAATATAAGGTGGACGGTTTCCGTTTTGACCTTAGTCACGGTTTGTGTTCTAATCAAGCCAATACATCGGTGACGAACTTGAAATATTACTATGACAACGGAGTGAAGGCAGTGGCACCGGATGCGTATATGATCTTGGAGCATTGGGGGAATAACATGGGTACGGAGCGGCCGCAGTTGATCAATTATGGTATGCAGTGCTGGGCCAATACGACCAATGCGTATTGTCAGACAGCTATGGGCTGGTTGAAGGACGGAGACGGTTTTGGTGATGCCAACAAGGACGGCTATGTTTCTTATTGCGAGTCGCACGACGAGGAACGTATGCAGTATAAGGCGAAGAAATGGGGAGCCGGTGATTTGCAGACTAACACGGCGGCGCGTCTTGGACGGGTGGCAGAGAACGTGGCTTTCAATGTGCTGTTGAACGGTTCGCATATGTTGTGGATGTGGGAAGAAATCGGTTATGATTTCTCTATTAACTGCGACATTGACCATCCGAATGACTATAATGAGAGTTACCGTTGTAACAAGAAACCTCGTCCGGAGATTCGTAGTTATTTCACCAATGCCAATCGTGTAGCGGCGTTTACCCAGTGTGCGCAGGTTATTACGTTACGTACGCAGTTGATGCCGAGTGTTTTTGAAGGCAATCCTACGGCTGTCAGTATTAGTTCCGGTAAGAAACTGCGTACGATCCAATGGGGAAGTGATGTGTTTGTAGCCGCTAACTTCGATGTAAGTGATAGTCAGGCGGTAACGTTACCTTCGGGCACATGGTATGACTATCTGAATGGCGCAACACGAGCGAATGGTACGTATACCTTAGCGCCGGGTGAGTTGAAGGTGTTCACGGGAACACAGGTACAGGCACCTACGTTTACGAATATTGAAAAACGGGACCACCAGGATGTGGAGGAAGTGATTAGTGAGCCGGTACCGAGTGTTAAGTTTATACAGAACGGTCAGATCTTCATCCTTCGTGGTGACAAAGTGTATAATATCCAAGGTCAAGTGGTTCGATAATGTATATTGCCATCGCAGGAAATATCGGAGCAGGAAAGACGACGCTGACGAAGATGTTAGCGAAGTATTACGGGTGGGAACCTCGTTTTGAGAGCGTGAGTTTCAATCCGTATCTGGAGGATTATTACGGGGATATAGAGCGTTGGGCGTTCTGTTTGGAGACCTATTTCTTGAAAGAACGGTTCAAAGATATGATGGCCGTGCAGAAGGCGAGTCATACCATCGTGCAGGATCGTTCGATATTTGAAGGCGTGTATGTGTTCGTGCGTAATAACTACGAACGCGGTGATCTGAGCAAACGCGATTATGAGACGTTCATGGAGTTGTTTGATCTGATGACGTCCCAACTCAAACGACCGGATATGATGATTTACTTGCGTAAATCCGTTCCGGCACTGATTGCCCAGATTCAGAAACGGGGTAGGGACTACGAGCAGACCATGCAGATTGACTATCTGACAGGACTGAACGAGAAGTATGAAGACTTTATCTTCCGTCAGTACGATGGTCGTGTGTTGGTGATCGAATCGGACGGTATGGATTTTGAGAATAATCCGGCAGACTTCCGTACGGTGATCGACAAAGTAGATGCAGAACTCTTCGGACTCTTTAGTGAAAATAACTGGACTAAATAATTTATACTATGCATATAGCAGTAGCAGGAAACATCGGTTGTGGTAAGACCACACTGACGAACATGTTAGCCAAACATTATGGCTGGGAGCCGCGTTTTGAGAGCGTGGAGTACAATCCTTATTTAGCGGATTTCTATGCCGATATGGGGCGGTGGTCCTTTAATCTTCAGGTTTATTTCCTCAACAAGCGTTTCAAAGACGTGGTGGAGATCGGTAAATCGGACAAGTATATCATCCAAGACCGTACCATCTATGAGGATGCCCGTATTTTTGCGCCGAACCTTCATGATCAGGGTTTGATGAGTGATCGGGATTTTGATAATTATCAGGATCTCTTTGAATTGATGACCACACTGGTTAAGATGCCGGATCTGCTTATCTATGTTCGTGCGTCTGTGCCGACTTTGGTGGCGCAGATCCAGAAGCGTGCACGCGGATACGAGCAGCAGATGAAATTGGATTACCTGCAGGGACTGAATGACAAATACGAGAACTGGATCAAGGACTATAAAGGTAAACTGCTCATTGTGGAAGGAGATACGATTAAGTTCGGCGATAATCCGGAAGATTTCCGTTGGGTGACCGACCGTATCGATGCCGAGTTGTTCGGTCTCTTCCCGTTTGAGACAGAGGAAAAAACAGGCAAAGAGATTTGATTCAACATTTTCTCGATTATATAGCTATTGAGCGGAAGTATTCCGCGAGAACGGTAGAAGCCTATCGCGATGATTTGCGTGACTTCTGCCGTTTTCTCGGATGGGAACCGGAAGAGTTTGATCCTACGAAATTAGACGAGACGGATGTCAAGAACTGGATGCTGGATATGATAGAGGAGCAGAATCAGTCTCCGCGTTCCGTGAAGAGGCGTCTGTCGGCTTTGCGTTCGTTTTATAAGTTTCTGTTACGGCAAAAGAAGGTGGATAAGGACATTACTGCCCGTATCATACCGCCTAAGGCGGATAAGCCGTTGCCGGTGTTCTTCCGTCAGGAAGAGATGGATCGTGCGTTGAATGAGATGAACGGTTCCTCTTCTCAACGGGATGATCTCATTATCTCACTTCTATATCAGACCGGCATGCGTCAGGCAGAACTGCTGAACCTCACCGATGCCGATTTGGATTTGCAACAGGGTCAGGTTCGTATCTTCGGTAAGCGTCGTAAGGAACGGGTGGTGCCTATCGGACCGAAACTGGTGGAGCAAATCAAGGAGTACATGGAGACACGGGATGAGAATACCGACGGTCGTTTCTTTCCAGGATTAACGAAAGGCACCTTATATAAGATTGTGCGCACGCGTATGGGCGAGGTGAGCACGCTTAAGAAACACTCGCCGCACGTGTTACGGCACACGTTTGCGACAGCTATGTTGGATAACGGAGCCGATATCCGGACGATTCAGGAACTGTTGGGGCACGCGTCGTTGAGTACGACGCAAGTGTATGCCCATACTACGTTTGAGCAGATCAAGCGTGTCTATAACGCCACGCATCCGAGAGCGAAACGAGGTCAAAGTCCTAAGTGAATTCGGAAACGCATTCCCCATTGAATGGTGGGAGAAAGACTCCAGACGGAGTACAGGTCACATACGCGTAAGATATTACCCAGACCGACACCCACTTCTGCATAGAGGTTGTTCTTTTTTTCTGAACTCAGATACCCGTAAGCAATCTTTGCCTCAACAAGTTCGCGCAGATGTAACCATCGTACACCGGGGATGAGATTAAAGAGGATACCCTGTCCGTTCCATTCGGTCTGAAGCGTCACGTATTTGTCGGCTAACAGTTGATTTCCATGCAGCATAGTAAAGCGGTAGGGATCATAGGCATAGCCTTGGTTAGCACTTGCTTGCCATAAGAGGGTGTTGGGTACTCGACCGAAGATTGCACCGCCTTGAAAGGCGTAAGTCAGTGTTCCACCCATGCCTAAATGAGCATGCTGGGTGAGCATCAGACGCAAATGGGCATAGAGGCCATCGGTCCAGTGACCGGTTTCAAAACCGGCATATAACACGGGATATTTATTGGAGTAGGCATAGCGACGGAGGAAATAACCGTCGTATTTCTTCTCACCCCAGCTGAACCGTGCGATGGTGGAAAGCGATTGATAGGCATAACCATCCTGCCATCCTGCACGGATGTACGCATGGGTCTCGAGGTTAGGAGTCCAATCGCCAAACCAATGGAACTGAATCTGTCGTTGCCGGATGGCTGTGTTGACGCAAAGACTATCCCGATGCAGCGCCTCAAACGCATAGGCGGTGAAGTCCATATTTCCCCATCCCATGGAGTTCTCCCGTAGTAAGCGGTCAAAATCATCCACTTCTGACCATACATAACGGTCATTGTATTCCAACTGTAAGATATGCCGGCGAGGAGTAGGTAGGTTAACAGAGATACGTCCCATGCCTTTGACGCTTCGGTCTTTGAATCCGTATCCGACGGACGCTTCCAGACTTACTACTTCCGACATCTTCTCGTTAGTGCGGAAAGGAAGGCCGACGTGTACTCCTTCATGTTTGTTAACCTGCAGGATTTCCTGCACGTGACCGATATCGACGGCTGTTCCGGTAGGTATATATCCTGTTGTGGCAATCGTGGCAATCCATTTGGCGGTGCGGATAAGCGGCAAAGAGTCCAAGGTCAAGAAGGCCGTGTCGGTGGAAATCGGACGACTCGGATTATTCAGATTATTCTGAGAACTCTGAATGTTCTGATGATTCGGATTTTTCAAACTTGTGGTCAGCAGTAACGTAGGAAAGACCGTTCCTGCCTTCTCGGTCTTGATAGTAAAATCGAGTAGAGCAGAAATCTGTTCCTCGGAGATGGAGCCATCCCGTGCCAATAGTTGGGAAACGTGGATATCATTCACGTAGTTTACGGCCACTTCAGCCGGTACATAAGCATGTATTTCCTTTAGTGCGAAGGTGCTCGTGTCAATTACCATTTCTCCATTGAACGTGGCATAAAAGGGATTGCGTGTGCGGAAATGAATGGTATCTTCTCCTGCCAGGTAATAGCGGTAGTATAGGTTTCCACCGGAAGCCAATGGAGATAGAAAAGCGTGTCCCATCAGGGAGACACTGTTGGCGTAAAAATTGAGGTTTCCTTCGCTGCCTATGAGGGTAGAGTAGTCCGTGGAGGTGAGTATCAGTGCCTGCGTACGTTGGTCATTCGCCGGAATCATTTCGTGACCGCTCAAATGAAAGGTCTGCGTCTCCTTGTAAAGAGGTAAGATATAGGTGGAGTCCTCTTGTGCCATCATTCCTGCCTGCAGGCTGCGCCATAAGGCCCGGCGCAAATGTCGTTTTTGAATATGCGATACATACAAGGTCTGTTCGCGTTGCACGGTGGATGTGTTTTCTGTATGCAGCGTCCGGTCATTCTCTGCCCGGTGCGCACGTACTTGGCGTAATAAGGCTAAAGCCGGATTTTCATTGGGTGCTACAACAATCTCTGAGAGGGTAGCTACTTTCTCCCGCAGACTTACTTGCAAACCTGCCATTGTACCGGGTTCGATATCGAAACGCTGGGTGAAATAGCCGACAGCTGAGAACACCAGTTGTGCCTTTCCCGTCATATCC
>Ga0310695_10012266_pt1 | contig 12045 bp, 5 predicted proteins | sample RumenRJG_04DNA_FD_203882 | JGI IMG/M metagenome (GOLD analysis project Ga0310695, IMG submission 203882) | Bovine rumen microbial communities from Lethbridge, Alberta, Canada - RJG_04 (v2) (version 2) | ecosystem: Host-associated > Mammals > Digestive system > Stomach > Rumen | place: Canada... | reverse complement strand
TCCCACTTCAGGGTAAACCTTGTAGAAGGCGCGATAATTCTTCAAACTCGGCAAGGCGAAATTGGAGTTGTTCAGACGCGCCGCCAGTTTCTTCAACAAACCTGCGCCGTATTTCGCGCGGTCAGCGCCATGCTGTTCGTACTCGACGATGTAGTAGCCCGTGAGCCACGCACGTGTCGTCACGCTACGGTTGATGACCACGAGCGCATCCTGCTGCAACGCATCCGACGTCGCCTGAATACGCCCGACCAGGACTTCAAAATCCGTTTTCACATCTTTCTTCTTCGCTTTCATTTCTTTGCTCCTCCTGCTTTCCGATTCGCGTTGCCGCAGCCACGGCGCATTGCATGCAGACAACGGATGACAGGCGCGTTCACCGCCTCCCATGTGCATCTTGACCTTGTCTTTCCCGTTGGCATATCCGCTCCTTCAGCTCGCACTGAAATTATACCACTCCTCGCTTCTTCATCATCAATTCACCACACCACCAATCTAACTGTCGGCCTTTTTAGCGTCTCCGTCTACACCACCCTTCTTCTCTACAATCAACCCCTTGCCGACAAGAAATTGTATAAACGATTTGTTCAACGCCGTCGTGGACAACTTTTCTCGGCTTTTTACATCCAGGATCGCATTGTAAGGTTCTTTCATCTTTGAAAGCATAGTCTTTACATTTGCCACATCAGGATCAAGTCGTTGCAGGATCAAGACTTGCAAATCCGACTGAGCAAGATATGGGAAAACTCCTTCAAGCACAGTTGTCGAGAACTTCTTATAATTCTTCTTCGTAAAAAATGTTGCCGCCGCCTTTGCCACCGCAGCATCCGATACACACCCCTCATACATTTGCAATATCTCACATTTCTGATTGTCCAAGAAATAATCACCCGTAAAGATGCGGGACAAATCACTATTAAGCATCTTCCAGGAATTGGTCTTACATGCTTGAATAAACTCATCGGGACACGCTTCCGCCAACTCCATGTGGCCTTCCTTGCCAGCTTTCTTAATCAGCGCATACAATTCTGCGGTGAATTTGATTCGGCCACATGTTGCTGCAATGCGAATCCGATCTGCTGGGATGTCAACTTTGGTTAACGACCGAATCTTTATTGGTGCAGGGAACAATTCCAATGCATCTTTTAATGCGTCTGCTGGAATAGCCTCATTACTAATCAACCAATCAACCCATTTCTGTAAAGATTCTTCCTCTTGCTGCCAATCGTTCTTCGCAAGAGATTCCCTGTTCTTCTCAAGAAATCCCTGCACGTCATCATCATATGAAAACCGTTCTGCCGCATGCACAACATTCTTCCACGAAGGAACAATCATATTCGCCAGCAACAGGCGTCTCGACAGATCATCATCTTTGACCAACGACAAATCTTCAATCAACTGTTTTTGCGCCCTGACAAACATTTCCCTGTCTTTGACCTTAAAAGCCGCAGTGTTCATCACCTCAATTACAACTTCCGGGGCATCCTCTTTTTCAGACTTCTCGCCGACATAAAACGTCTCGACAAGATGGCTAAAGTTTTCCTCGACATCTTTGACAACATCCGACAGGCCACTGTTTCGAACAGATGACATCGGCGCGTGCTTAAAATTCGACACGTCAACGCCACTCACCGCCAAAAGGCGTTCAAGCATGCCATTCCCATACAGATAACATCCCGCACTTTTCACCGAATCCACATATTCCTTTTCCGCATCTGTCTCAAATACACAATTCTCTAAAAGCACTTCAGACTCATCCAATAGTTTAACCATAGCTTCTGGATCATATCCTGCACTCTTAAACATTTCACAAGGATGCTTGGCTTTCGCAATGTAAATACCGACAGCAGAAGGCAACTTCATTTGCGAGGATTTTATCCATCTTAAACTAGCTTCCGCCAATTTTGCCTTTAAATCTTCTGTTAAATTCCCATCCTTAAACAAATCATCTAAACAAGTTGACCAATGCTCAACATAGAACCCAACGATCTTAGCGGCACCATCATCATCGGTATGCACCCGCAACATCAACTCAATTGCAAATCGTTGGTTATCGGTAGTATTCTTAACAAACTGAGAAGCAAATGCTTCAAGTTTATCTTTGTATTGATCTTTCGCCCTAATCATCGCTTCAATCAACGAAAGGTTTCGTACGGCAGGCTTCTTGAACATTTCAACCCCTAAATGACTCGCAACCGCCTTCGGATTATCAAGCGCATAATCAAATTGGTGCTCCACATTCTCCAATACTGCCGTCTCAAAATCGTTATCATCTCGCGTCATGTCGCCCGTCTTAAACACCGAAATAAAATGCTCATAATTCTCACCGACATACCCACCATAAAACAACTGATACAACAATAAAACTGTTTCCTGTTTAATGACTATTTCTTGTGGTGCCTCTCCTTTCTTTGCTGCGGGCTTTGGGCAACAATCTTTCAAGGCGATCTTAATATCATCCTCGCCGAACCACCCATTATTAAGCATCTCAGCGAGTGACACTCGGCAAACAGCATTTTTCTCAACACCTAATTCCACAATACGACGATTATACTCTTCACGTTTCGCTACATCCTTATCATCTATGGCCTTGATACGATCTTTGTATTCCCCCAATTGCTCCTTAACTTTTGGATAAACGTCGCCCCATTTGAAATGTCTCGCCTGATTATTCCACCCATAATAAGTGTTAACTATCCGCTGAATATAAAAATCCTTCCCATACAACGAATCAAAAAATTCTGGTGTCGCGAAGAACTCCGACAATTGCATTTCTGACTGCCCCTCCCACCCAATCATATTTGCATGTTCTGGGAGTACGCCGCCAACACAATGTGCCATATATAGTGATTGTAATTCAGCAATATCGTTTAGCCTCTCTCTTTCTGACGCGGCAATTGCCGTCTTTACCTTCTTCTGTTCGGAATTAAATTCCGTAACTTTCGCCTCAATAATCTCCCTCTTTCGTGCAAACACTCTCGCCAAGAGCGAATCCGTTCGCTCATAGAGTTTCGCAAACTCAGAAGGGAAGAAATTCTTGAAAATTACCATCCCCAAGAACCGCAACCCATGCCCTTGTGTTGAGATCATCTCACGATACGCGGCAAACTCATTTACAATATTATTCATTAAGCGCATATCCGAAATATAAGGCGACAAGGCATGTATCATGTCTTCATATTCAGCGATTTTGTCCTCGCCAACATAATCCGTCAACATCTTCTTAAATTTTGCCGCAGAAGACTTTGAATCAACGACCGGGACTATGGGAAGAATAAAATCAAAGAACTTCACGCGCTCCGTCCCAGTAAACACATTATCGCGAAGCGCATATAAAAAGCGAATCGGTTTCTGCTTAATTTGTTTAGCACTATTCAGAATCAGATTCAGTTCACGCAACTTTGCGAATATCTTAACATCTTTAAACCGATCAATGTCCTCGAACAAAACGGTCGTATATCCTGTTTCCTCGAAGAAGTAAACGACCTCATCCATATATCGATTGAACACCGATGTTTCATCTTCCTTTTCGATTTCAAGTTCAATGTTCTGGAAGTTTAAGTTACAATGCTTGATCTTCTTATAAAAACGCAACACCTGAAAGACACCTATCGACCCAACGATCAGTAGCAACCCCACACCCACCAAATACGCTAAATTGCGCCAATCCACATAGGCCATATCACACCAATCCGCAATAACCGCTTTCGGGAAATGCTGAAGCATTGACGATGGTTGAACCAAGCAGATTACTGTCGCCATCACCAGTAGCAAATATAACAGCATCAACAACCATTTTCCCCATCCAAACCGTGTCAAACGCCGAAACCGGGAAAACGGCAACTCATCCTGCGTCACATGATAGAACATTTGCTGAAGAATGCTAATCTCAAGCAGCCGCTCTCTCGACTCGTTCATCTCCTGCTCGCCTTCTTTTTCAAGAAAAGCGGCCATCGATATTTTCAATACTTTCTCTTTTTTGCGTAACCTTTTCTCATTCTTGGGCAAATCTGTCTCGGCCTTGCGCGCCTTGAAGAATGTATTTAGAAACGAACTTTTTCCCGACCCGTACCGTCCAGCAATCGCAATATTAGTAACCTTTTCTCGCTTCAATACTTCATTAAGCATGTAAGTGTAACACTCGACTCCTTCTGCTACATCACACGGAGTCAGGTCATAAACAGGGAAAGCAAATTTCTTACTCATATGTACATCAGTCCCTTTAAAGCAACTGCCTTTCTACATCAATCTTGCCGCTTCCACTTTCTTATTGCCCGCTCCATCAACCGCTAACACTTTTTCTGCAAAGGAGTCAAATCCGTTTTTTTAGCCAACACATCATACCGTCGCATATCCACATTCAAACATCCAGCATCTAGAGCCTTATCAAACCATTCTTTTGCAGATTCCTCATCATGATTCTCATAATACGCAACAGCGCAATTATTGCACAACTCACAATAAAAATATCTACCATCCGACCCACACTTCCCCTTCTTGAAAGTTTTCAAGGCGGACTTAAAGTGTCTTATTGCTTGTACATATTGGCCTCTATGCAACAACAACATTCCCATTGTGTTTAAAGCAGATCCTTCTTCTGGATTCATCTTAAGTGCCTTTGCTGCCAAATTCTCTGCGATCAGATAATCCCCACACTTAAAATTCAAATAAGCCTTATTTCCAACCAATTCAGAGTCCGATAATTCTTTGTCAATATTCGATATAATCTCCCGCGCTCTCCAATAATCACTTTTAAGCGCATGGCAAAAATATTGAATCGTCATAATGCCACGAACTATTCCTTCTGGCATGTTTTCCGGAAGGTGCGCAAAACTCTGATTTGCATACTCCAGAGCTTGAGCATAATCATGTTTCTCATGAAAGTATAACCGCGCAAGACAATATAATGCGAGTGAATTTCTAAAATCATATTCAACAGCGATCTTCAAATAACTAGAACTGCGTCGTAAATCACGTGTCGCCCAAATAAGACCAAGCAATTCGTACATAAAAGAGAGTTTCTCTGGTTTCACTCTTTCCAGCCATTTCCGCCGAGAGGCCAAAACATTATATGAATCCAAAGCAACATCAATATGGTCATTGCGATACGCTCCAAAGATGACCTGTATCAACGACTGTGATGCCAAATCCTCTAAATCACGATACGGCCAGTTAGCTTGAGAATTCGCGTCGCAATAACGAAGCATTTCATCTGCATTTTTAATCCTTGTTTTAAAATCCGACTCCGTTACAAACATGCCACCTGAAATCTCATAAATCATCTCCATAAGCCCGCGAAAACCGACTCTATTTTTAGGCGACATGTTAGCATCACTGCACAAGGACATGACTTTTGCCAGACAAGCCCTACCTCGACCTTCTTCCCTTATAGCCCGAACCAAATCACCAATCGTCTTAAATTCATCGCCAAGACACTGAAGATTTGTCTTCTTAACTCTATTCTCTATGATTACTACGCCATTTTGCGCATCTTGTACACAGTCATCATCAATCCTTTTATTCATCAATCTTGATATACGCTCTTGAGAGCCCTGACTCTCCGCACCAAACTGATCCTCAACCTTCTTTTTAAAATATCGTGGAATTAAGTCCGCAACTTGATCTGGATAGAACAAATACCCAACAAACATTGCACCAATACAAATGGTTATCCAACTGGCAACGCTAGTCCCAATACCATTACCGCAATTGAACAAACCGAAGAAATAATTTAACCCTAAGCAGCTAGCCAGTGACACACTAACCACTGCAAGAGCACAGCAAAACGGTTTTAATAATTTCATATTGCACCTCTCATGAACTTTGAACTACTTACTCTTTCTTCTGACGTCACACGATCACTCCAGCGTACTCTGCTGAACACCAATGTTGCCAAACACCAATTTGGATCATTAGTAAAATTGCCACTTTCATAATTCACTCCATCGGCGTGATCATAGATTCGCCGCGGACTTGCGGTGGCGGGAATTGTCGAGGTCGCGGATGGTGTTGGCAACGTAAGCGGATTCTGCCTTGGTGAGCTTGACAAGCGTGCATAGCTGGGCATTGATGTCGCCGCTGAAATCTATCAGGCCGCCGGCCTTCTTCCAATCGCCGAAGCACGGCACTTCTTTCGCAAGTGTCGTCAATGCTTCGTCGGTCATGAGGAAGAGGAAGCGGATCAAGTACGACTGGCAGAACTTATAGAAATTCTCTGCCTCCTGTTTCGTCTTGAACATTCCCAACGCCACACGTGAACGACCAAAGGCAGAATGATTGTCAAGCAGTTCAAGCTGCCAGTCTCGCTTCTGGCCTCCGGCGTTCGCGCTTGAAACAACAACCTTCCACAAGTCAATCGCCGCATTGTTCTCCTTTATCGCAGAACGCTTGATGACATACCACGTCGAGCGGCCGGCCTTGCCCGCTTTGTCGTTAGCAAAAAGTTTGGCCTCCTTTGTCCAATCCACGCTCACACCTCTGCTGTAGGGGCGAACCAGTTTTGGATTGTTGGCAACGAAATTACTTTCGATGCCAAAGAACGAACGCGGAAATATCTTCTCGTTCAAACTTGCAAGTTCATGGGCGGCGCAAAACGCCCTAACTTTTGCAAGAATCGCTCCGTCACGCGGATTCAGCGGCATCAAGTCTTCACCCGGGTTAGGCAGATCGCTCACATGTGTTGTTCCGTCTCCGTGATAGATGTAGCGGAAACCAGGCGTTGTTTTTTTCATATCCTTCATTACGATGGAAATGCCATCTGCGATCGCAACCATGCCGGGGAATACATCGCCGGAGTCTGGCCAAAAATGGATTTCCGCAAGATGGGGATCGTTGATTTGCTTAAGGCCGAATTCTTCCATTCCCTTCCCGGAACGATGGATCCAGCGAGAACCCGGATAGATCAAAGAAGTAAAACCTGACGAAACCGAATCAGCAGCAAGTTGGAAGAATTGAAATATACTAGACCGTGGTGCTTGTCCATTGGTCTCTGATTGCTTTTTAGCCGTTTCAATCTGATACGGCGGATTGCCGACCACAGCGTCAAACTTGAGCATCTTCATTTCAAACTCCTTGTTGTTCCATGCGTTGCCGCCACAGACCTTGTTGTAAAATTTCTTTGGATTCGTTTTGAGAACTTCGACGAGGTTCTTGAAATACTGCGTGTTGACCGTTGCCTTGTCGTCGTAGCCGACAAGTGTGCGCTTTGTAATTGTCGCCGCCATTTCTGTTTTGCACACGACGAACAGCGAACGAGCGACAACCTCACGCCAGAGCTTGGCAAGCTCGGTCGGCTTAACCGCGTCCTCCGAGACATCGCCAAGCTTCCGACGATAGAGCGAATACGCCACGTAAAGCGGATAGAGTCCGCTCTTTGAGTTGATTTCCAGTATCTTTGAATCCGGCTTCCCGAAAACATCTTGCGTCACGCCATCGTGCAAGACATGGCGCGGCAACTCCTCAAGCGGCTTTTCGAAGCTCTCGTCATAGAAGCACCAACCACCGATCGTGTCGGCAAGGTGCATGTTCACGACACGCCACGGCGTCAAGACCGTTTCCTTGTCGGGATTCTTGAAGTAGCTGAATATCTTTGCAATCTGCTGGACGCGGCGCGTGGGCGGCAGTTTGTCGGCGCTTTTTGCAAGCTTGCGAATCTGGGTGCCAGCCTCGGCAAAGACATCCGCATCATAGTATTCAACGAACTTCTTGAAGATAGTCTTTGTAACGCCCTGCGGCATGAACTCTACCCAAGATTCGTCATCGACAAGACTCGGAAACTCTGAAATGGAAATCACCTTTTCTATCGGAACATCCGCACCGTAGATGAGAAGCGGCATGCGTATGGAAATGGCGCGAAGAATGAGGATGGCGTTCCTCTTCTCCTCGCGCCGACGCTTCATCTCCTCACGCGCCGCGCGCTCCTCTTCGGAGAGTTCGCGTTTCGGCTTGGAGTCAACCTTGCCCTTCTCATGCTCCTCTTCGTCAAAGTCATTTTGGTTCACATAAACCGTGTCCGCCATCTTCGTTTGCTTGGACGAACCAACGATCTTACGCAAGTCCTCAAACTTCCGCAGGTCGATATCGGTCAACTCAAGGAGGCGGTTAGAATAAAGAGAACTATCGTCAAAACCGTTGCGGATCGTCTTCATCACGAAGATGTGCTTGATGGACGCCATCATCTTCTTGACATCATGCTCCTCCATCTTCGTGCCAGAAATGGAGATAACGGGGCAGTAGTTCAGGAACTCTCCGAGGATGCGCCGCCCCTTTGCCTCGGTTGTGTCGTTCTTCGAGACACGGCACGAGACTTGCGCGGTCTCGGCGAGAACCTTAAGCGCACGATCGGGGGCGAAGTCGAATGCGTAGCAATCGGTTTTCATCTTGCCGCCGAGGTCGCCCGGACTCTGAACGCGGAAAATCGTCTGCATGTACTGCGCGGCGGAGGCGACTGCACTTCCCGCAATCATTAGGACGGCAGTCCATTCAGGCACGGTCACGCCAGTAGTGAGCCTCCCGCAAGAAAGCGTAATGGAATATTCGTTGTCGCGTATGGCCTTCCTGACCATTTCAAGAGCGCTGTCGAAGTGGCGCTCTTCATAGTCGTCGCCCTCTCCTGCGACATTGGCGATACCATAATTCTTGAAGTACTTGTGATCATGCAGCATTGCGGACAGTGCCTTAGCAGCGGCTACGCCAGGGACCATCCAAAGCGTGTGGCGGAATAGGTCACGGTGCGACTGAGTGGCAAACGGATAACGGCTTTTCGGGCTGTCGCCGGATATGAGGTCGAGGAAACGCCGCACATCGTCTTCATGCACGAAATCGCCCACCTTCGCATCAGAGGGGACAGGGCGATGATCGACATCCTTATCGCCGGTCCATGTCCGAAAGAACTCGCGGAAGTTGAACGCCTTGCCTTCAAGATCGTCTTCGGAGAACCCTTCAAGTTCTGAACCAAGGTCGTATGTGTAGAGATTGAGGCGCGGCAGAGAGGCATACGGATTGGGTTCGTCGGGATGTTCCTCGTCCCAAGTCTCCTTCCGCTTCTGCTCCATCACGTAATCCCAGACGAAAACTGAGTCCTCGTCATATTGCGATAGGATATTGAACGGAGTGCCGGAAAGCGAAAGCACCTTTGTATGCTTCTTGACGAGGAGCTGGCGAACTTCCTTGCCAAGATCGGTCTGCGTCCCTTCGTGGGCCTCATCCACAATGACAAGATCCCAATCCATCTTGAACACGCCACGATTCTTGTCGAACTTGCCGCCCGCCATCTGCGAACCGCGCAAATCCTGTATGGACGCAAAATAGATGAAGCGTTCTCCAGATTTATCCTTCTTATACAACTCCTTGTCGTTTTGTTCCTCGACCTTGCCACTAAATTCGTAATCGGAAGCTAGAGATGCCTTACGATAGAATTTATATCCGTCTTCTTTTGTGAAAAGTTTATTGAAGTCCTCCTGCCATCCACTGCCAACGACAGGACGATGCGTCACAATAATCACGCGCCGGAAACGCCCCTTCGCCTCGCGGACGACTTGAAGCGCGGTGAGGGTCTTGCCAAAGCGCATCTTGGCATCCCACAGCATTTCATTCTTCTTATTGAAACACGAAAGCGTCTTCGCCACGGCGTCATTCTGCTCTTTACGAAACTCTATCGGCTCTTCCTGTTCCACTTCGCCGCCTGCGATCACCGAACAATAGTCTTTTACTGCCGCGATAGCGGCCTTGACGGTCGACAAGTCGGTTCCGAACCACTCGCGGCCTTTTGTACTTCCGATGAACTTATGGGGGATGCCGGAGTTCTTCAGGACAGAATGAACCTTCTTGTCCGTGAAATGCTCCAACATAGTCACACCATTGCTAAGATTCCTGAAGCGAACCGCTACTTCGGTGTACAAAAGAGTGTATTCGACGCCTGCAGTCTGCGTCTGTTGATCGATACGATGCCGCGCTGCATCATTCAGCACCTTGCTATTCGGCGTCAACTGGTCTGGCAACAACGATGAAATGACATCTGTATCGCCGACCTTGAGATAGCCCTCGTGCTTCTTGTCTTCAATGGTATAGACATAGATGAGCTTGTACTTGGTCGTCTCGACAAACGTCTTCTTGTCCAATGTGGCGAGGTCTGGATGGTTGTGCATTATCGATTGCCCCCCATTAGATCGACAAATCTTAGTGGCGCAGGGTTTGGACAAGACTGCCAATCCATAACCATGCAATAGTCGCCTGAATGGTTATAGATGTCGTTGCGCTTACAGCCGGGACATTGCGTCGTGATGGTTTCCGAGGTTCCGTCAAGCATAGACTGATGCGTCCGCTTCTTTGCCTGGTTGCGCTCGCAACTCATTGGAACGACGCATTTGATCCCATCCATCTGCCAAATATTCCAGGAAATGATTTCCGCAAATTCCAGTAGCGTCTTTGTCGTCCACTTTGCACGAGAACAACTTTTATCCAGGAAATCCGCATTGAAGCTTTCAACTACAGTATACAGAACATTCTCACGCGCAAGAAGTACATTGTCGCCCTGCCAGTCAAAACCATAAACGCTCTGAACGGCGCGTTTGGCATAGTACAGCCAATCTTGCACATCGCCTACTCCAATGTTTTCGGTAATGACCCGAAGCTTACGATCCAAAAGGCCGATTCGGTCATCAACGGGAATGACCCGACCACTTACAGTATCATACCGACTCGTAAGATATGGTGCCTCACCACACGACACTTCAAGGCGCAGTGCCTTAACATAGTCACGCCACGTCTTACCTTTAGGAAACTTGACGTGTCTGCGAGAGGATTTCCATGCGAACTCACCTTCTTTTCGGATGACACTGGGAACCTCCTCATTGAAGGGACTTGAATTAGGCCTCTTCCAAGCAAACCATGCGGCATCAACAAGGTTATTCTGTCGATTGCAAATCCACGACGGCGTGAACACCTCGGCCCGGCTTTCAACACGCTTGCGCTGCTCTTCAGCGCTCTTGTCGACACGCGGGCGGATCACGGGATTGTTCTTGTCGACAATCTGCTCTATCAGAATCTCGTCACCAGCATCAAACCCCTTGCCGCGCTCCGCATAGTCATCCGTCGCCCAAATGAGATTTCGCCCTGTCGACCGGTCCTTCAAGAGCACAGCAAGCACTTCTTCTGGAATGTTCCATTCCAGAATGTCGCGGTCAAAGCCGCTTGTTCCCTTTGTGTTTGGCTCAATCATCTTTTCCACGACATATTATACCATTCCTGTCGTTTTTCCACCCGCCCCAAACGCCGACTTCTTGATGCGGAGGATTTCGCCAGAATCAAGTTTCATGCAGCCTCCTTCGCGCCAGCGACCAGCTTAAGCAACAGTCCTTCGGACTTATCGCAATTTGCGATGAGTTCAACTATCGCATATTTTGCGACAGTTGGATTTTCAAGACGTCGAGTTGTCGCAAAATCTGAGACAACTGAATTACTCGCGAGCTCCTCAGACAACGCGTTCGCAATATGTTTACCAATGGTCTTGACGTCTCGACCAAACAACTGAGCCATCTGGTGGCGATTCAGCCACACGGTATAGTTTTCAAGACGCACGTCCAGCCGGACGGTTTCGTTTGGCTGGTACACGACAATCTGGTTCTCGTTAGCGCTCATTCGGTTTTTCTTTTTATGCGCATATTATACCAAACATCTCGCCTTTCGCCCATTCCAAACGCCGTCTCCAGCGCGGCGGATTTGCCGCGAGGAGATGGCAGGGTCGGATTGGGGTCGGATAGCGTCAGTAGTGTCAAGGTCGGATAGGTCAGCGGCGGATTTGCACCCCGCATTGAGCTCGCCTTCGGCGACTCCGCTTCGCTCCGGGGGATACGCGTGGCAAGGTTAAGCGAGCTGACGGGACGTCGGCGAGCGCAGATGCTACGAAGAAAAACGCGCCTATGGGAAGGTGAGGCAAGGGACGAGGGGGCGAGTGCCGAACTGAGCGACATGCGGCGACGCGGTTCGTCGGATGCGCGGTGAGACACGTCGCAAGGCGAGGAGGTGTATTCACCGACGAAGCATTGCGGC
>Ga0310695_10012264_pt1 | contig 12046 bp, 10 predicted proteins | sample RumenRJG_04DNA_FD_203882 | JGI IMG/M metagenome (GOLD analysis project Ga0310695, IMG submission 203882) | Bovine rumen microbial communities from Lethbridge, Alberta, Canada - RJG_04 (v2) (version 2) | ecosystem: Host-associated > Mammals > Digestive system > Stomach > Rumen | place: Canada... | reverse complement strand
TGTCTCTGTGCGAACGGATGACCCGAAAATATATCGGGATCCAGATTTCCGGGAAGAACACGAATGCTGTAAAAGCCGGATTCCTTCAGTTAAAAGAATGGTTCGGCAGCAAGTTCTCCGAGGTATTCAAGACCATTACGGCGGATAACGGGAGCGAATTTGCAGACCTTTCCTCTTTGGAGAGGGAAGAAGAGACAACGGTTTACTTCGCGCATCCGTATTCTGCCTGGGAACGTCCCAGCAATGAACGGGGCAACGGACTCCTTCGCAGGTTCATTTCCAAATACAGGCGAATAGATGGATACGATACGGATGAAATCTATTTTACCTGTGAATGGGCGAATGATTTACCACGAAAGATTTTGGAATACTCCACACCGAATGAGCTGTTTGAAAAAGAGTTAGACCGCATTTACAAGGCTTGATGGGATTTTTCAAAAAGTGTGCAACTTCTTATTGCAATTTACATAAAATTATAATAAATGAAGAAATCACGCTTTCAGCAGGATTTCCAGATGGAGAATATGTAGTAAAATACTTTTGTGCAACTCGCCGGCGTCCGGAAGGGCGCCGGCTTTTTGTATGTTGTTTTAGAAGAGGACGTAAAAAATCCGGCCACATTAGTAGCCGGATTCGCATTTTTTGTGTACTTATTTTACTTCAAAATCAATATGGCTGACCGCGTCCACTGCTTCCGCAGACTGATCGCTGGTCTTTTTCTCAGCAGATTTCTGGAATTTGGTAACCATAACCCGTGTCAGACCCTGCTGTGCCAGTGAGCCCGGTCCGTTGACGCAGCCGTTACAGCAGGCCATACCTTCAAAATATTCCGCGGATAGTTTTCCTTTTTTAATCTGGGTCAGCTTATCCTGGCAGAGCTCCAGTCCGTCTGCATATTCTGCGGATAAAGATGCTTGCCGTTCTAGAGGCAACACTTCCTTCATGGAAGCCTGTACACCTCGTGTAAGGGGAAAGCCGATACCGCCTGCCGTGGCCTGGGTGACATATTCTTTCTCTGCTGGCAGGGTCAGGTCGATGCCGGTGCCTTCGAAGATGCACTGGAGTTCTTCATAGGTCAGCACGAAGTCAACGGCCTCCGGATGCTCCAGGGATTCTCTCTTTTTGGCGATGCAGGGACCGATGAAGCAGGTCAGGGCATTCGGGCGCCTATTCTTAACATATAAGCCACAGGAGACCATGGGAGAGGTGGTTTTGGAAATATTTTCTTCGTATTCCGGGAAATGTTTCTTTACCAAAGAGACAAAGGCGGGGCAACAGGAACTGGTCATGAAGGACAATTTTTCTGGAACTTTTTCCATAAATTCTTCTGCTTCATGGAGGGTGGTAATATCCGCGCCTACAGCTACCTCTACTACATCTGTAAAACCTAATTTGTGCAGGCCGGCGATGACCTGGGAGGGGGTGACCTTCATGCCGAACTGCCCTACAAAGGAGGGGGCCAGCATGGCGATGACAGGCTTGTGCTGCTTTAAGGCCAGCAGCAGGGGAACAATCATGCTCCGTTCATCTAGGGCACCGAAGGGGCAGGCCTCCCGGCAGTTGCCACAGGTGGTACATTTTTCGTAATCAATTTTGGTCCGTCTGTCTTCTCCGGCGGAAAGGGCTTCCAGGGCACAGGCCCGGATGCAGGGTCGGCTGATTTCAATGATCGCGCCGTAGGGGCAGGATTTGGAACAACGTCCGCATTCGATGCAGATATCCCGGTTGATGAAGGCCCGGTTGTTGACAATGGAAATGGCCTTTTTCGGGCAGTTGTTCATGCAGTTGTGCTGGATGCAATGCCGGCATACATCGGTAACATAGTATTTGTCAATAGGGCAGGCATCGCAGGCGTCGGGCAGTACGTCGATGATAGGGAGGGTCTTGTCAAACTTCTCGTCCAGTGCTGCTTTAGCTGCGTTGATGATGTTAAGACCCAGTGGCTGCCACAAGGCCATCTGAACACGGTTTTTTAAAACGGCCCGTTCTTTATGGACACAGCAGCGGACCCGGGGAGTGTTATCCTTCACTGTCTGGTAAAGTATGTCGTAGATATGCTCCGGTAGACAGTCGTTCCATGTGTATTCTGCAATCCGGCGCAGAACTTCCCGTCTGAAATTAACGACCTGTGTTGTTTCCATATACAACCTCCTAATGCCGATGATGATCCGTTATGTTTTTTGTTCTTTCTTGTATTGTTTTCCAATTATTATACATGAAAAGTTCTGATTTTAAAAGTTTTATTATGTATACATAATATTTTACTGTAAACTTCTGGGGATATGATATAATTATTTTAGAAGAAGATTTAGTGCCCGGTGTCAGTGCCGGGGCAGAAGATATGAAACGGGGAGGGTACAAGATGAAAATTCGCGGTTTTGAAAAAATCAGTAAGTATGAAAATGTTGAGTTTCCCATGCCGGCGCGTAAGACCAGAACATCGGCCGGCTACGATATCTGTGTGCCGCAGGACGTAGCCCTGCTGCCTAACCGGCTGGTGATGGTGCCAACCGGTGTCAAGGCGTATATGCAGGACGATGAATTTCTGGGGGTCCATATCCGTTCCAGCATGGCGGTGAAAAACGGCCTTCGTCTGATCAATAACGTTGGTATCATTGACGCGGATTATTATAACAATCCGGATAATGAAGGGCATATCATGCTGGCACTGGAGAATACCGGCCTGCAGCCTCTGGTATTAAAGAAGGGCGAGCGGATCGCTCAGGGTATTTTTTACAAATACCTGACTACGGACGATGATAAAGAAACGGAAAAAGCTGAACGGGGCGGCGGTTTCGGCAGTACCGGAACTGCAAAATAGACGTCCGGCGTGTTTGCGGCAGGCTGCATGAGCCTTCTTTGCCGTAAATATTGTTTCGAATATTACATTTATAAGATTTTATTTGATTTTTTTTATAACTTTTATAATAAGTCTTGCCACAGACTAAATCCTGTGTTATAGTGTATACTATATTTGCAAAACTTTGGCTTTATGTACACTAATTAAGAAAGAAGGTCTGCTTTATGACTTTACCAGCTTTATTGACCGGTATTCCCTTGGCAGCCGCTATCCTTGTCTTTTGTCTGCGCGGCGACGGGGTCCGCGGCGTAATTGTCAAGCTGGCGGCTGCTCTTACGATGGCGCTGTCCATCGCTACGGCTGTTACCTTTTTTGGGCATCCGGCATTTATAAAATCTTCCGGCACTTTGCTTTCCACTATTGTTCTGGCAGTGGATGTGATGGCAGCTGTCGCTATTTTATATTACACACTGGTGAAGTTTAAGAAAATCTGGATTGCGGTTCTGGAACTGGTCCAACTGGGTCTGATTATGTGGTTTGAGCAGGGGCCCGGACATTCCGTTACGGTCAGGTCTGATCTGGCTATCGACAACTTTGCGGTAATCATGATCCTGATTGCAGGGATTATTGGCAGTCTGATTGCGGTGTTCTCCCTTGGTTACATGAAAGAGTTTCAGAAAGAACACCCCGAGGTAGAGGACCGCCGTCCGTTTTTCTTCTTCGTAATTTTCCTGTTCTTGTCCGCTATGTTCGGATTGGTTATTTCCAATAATTTACTTATCATGTACACTTGTTGGGAAATCACCAGCTTCTGTTCCTTCCTGCTGATCGGCTACACGCAGACAGAGGAAGCCATCGGAAATTCCTTTAAGGCTTTGTGGATGAATCTTTTGGGTGGTCTTGCCTTTGCCCTGGCTATTGTCTGGTTGGGCACGGAATATGCGACCGTAGAACTGTCCATGCTGCTGAACCTGGGCCGGAGCGCCCAGCCGGTTGAGTTGGCAGTAGCGTTGCTGGTCTTCTGCGGCTTCACCAAGGCGGCCATGATGCCGTTTTCCGGCTGGCTGCTGGGAGCCATGGTAGCGCCTACGCCCACATCGGCATTGCTGCATTCCTCTACTATGGTAAAAGCTGGCGTATTCCTGATTATCAAGCTGTGCCCTATCCTGGGTAACAACCATGCCGGGCTGATGACCATGTTCATCGGAGGAGCTACTTTCCTGTTTGCCTCCTTCGCGGCGATTTCCCAGTCCGATGGCAAGAAGGTGCTGGCGTATTCTACCATTTCCAATCTGGGACTGATCGTCTGCTGTGCGGGTATCGGTTCCTATGAAGCGGCTTGGACCGCTATCATGATCGTGATCTTCCATGCAGTGGCTAAGAGCCTCATGTTCCTGTCCGTTGGTACGGCGGAACAGCAACTGGGAAGCCGCAATATTGAAAGATTTGACGGTATATTCTGTTCCATGCCGGGTCTGTCCCTGTGCATGATTATCGGCATCTGCGGCATGTTCCTGGCGCCCTTCGGCATGCTGATTTCCAAGTGGGCGGCCATGAAGGCCTTTGTGGATGCAGGACATTCGCTGTTGTTGCTAGTTCTTGTATTCGGCTCTTCTACAACCTTGTTTTACTGGACGAAGTGGCTGGGGAAAATTACAGCTTATATTCCTACTGACAAAAATCGGGAGGAGGGAATCCATGGTGTACAGTGGCTGGCCTTGCGTAGCCTGAGCGCCCTGACCATCATTACCTGTATCCTGTTTCCGCTGATTTCCCAAAGTGCTGTCATTCCGTATTTGGAAGTTACCTACCAGACAACCATGGACGTTATCGATCGCAGCAACCTGCTAATCATGTCTATGATGGTCATTTTGCTGGTAGTGCTGCCGCTGCGTTTCGGCAAAGGGAGAAAAAAGAAGCTGGTGGTCACCAACCTGGCCGGCGAAAATTGTGGCGACAATATTTCTTATCGCGGTGTCGCAGGGCAGACTGTTCCGGTGTCCCTTCGCAACTGGTATATGGAAGCCTGGTTTGGGGAAGCAAGGATGAAGCTGTTCGGTTTTATCCTGTGCGGTTCCTGTCTGTTGATTGAGTTTGCGATAATTTGCGGAGGTGTTTTCCATGTCTGATCTGGTTTATACTATCATTGCAGGGGTTGCCTATCTGGTACTTGCCCCCATTGCGGGAGGACTGCTGGCGGGCATCGACCGTAAAATATCCGCACGCATGCAGCGGCGGGTGGGACCACCACTTCTGCAGCCATTTTATGATGTGTTCAAGCTCTGGGACAAACAGCAGGTGGCGGTCAATGAAGCGCAGAGCTTCTATGTATTTGGTTTCCTGCTGTTTGTAATTATCAGCGGTCTGTTCTTCTTTACCCATGGGGACATCCTGTTGGTGGTCTTTACCCTGACCATGGCCAGTGTCTGCTTTATTGTGGCCGCTTATTCTTCCAATTCTCCTTACAGCCAAATTGGAGCAGAACGGGAACTGATTCAGACCATGGCCTACGAACCCATGTTGCTGCTGGTAGCGTTGGGATTTTACCTGAACTGTGGCAGCTTCAGCATCGGTACGATTCTAGATGCGCCCCGCATGAGTTTTATCTATATGCCCGGTATATTCATAGGATTGTGCTTTGTTCTTCTGATTAAATTCCGGAAATCTCCTTTTGATCTTTCCATGTCTCACGAAGTACATCAGGAACTGATTCGGGGGACCCTGACAGAAATTTCCGGCCGCTCCCTTGCTATGATTGAACTGGCCCACTGGTATGAAAATATCTTCCTGTTAGGCTTTGTGTATCTTTTCTTTGTCTGGTCTGCGCCTTGGAGCCCGATTTTGGGTCTTTTTATGTGCGCGTTCACGTATTTTAATGATATCCTGATCGATAACTGCTGTTCCCGTGTCAAGTGGGAGCATATGCTGACTTCGACCTGGCTGGTGACGTTGGTGGCAGGCTTTGTCAATATTATGTTCCTGATGTACATGCGCTGACCGGTGGGCAGCGAGTAATACCTGAGGTAGAATCACAAGGAAAGGATGCGGCGTTATGAGTTATATAAAAAAATCTCCCTGGCTGGTCCATTATGACGGCTCCAGCTGTAACGGGTGCGATATTGAGGTGCTGGCCTGCCTGACCCCCCTGTATGACGTGGAGCGGTTTGGCATTATCAACACAGGGAACCCCAAACATGCGGATATCTTCCTGGTGACGGGGGGCGTCAATGTCCAGAACCTGCCGGTGGTAAAACAGATCTACGAACAGATGCCTGAACCTAAAGTGGTCATCGCTGTAGGGGCCTGTGCCTGCACCGGCGGCGTGTTCCACGACTGCTACAACATGCTGGGAGGCATGGACAAGGCCATCCCCGTGGACGTGTATGTGCCCGGCTGCGCGGCCCGGCCCGAAGCCATCATCGACGGCGTGGTAAAAGGACTGGCGGTGCTGGAGGAAAAACAGAAAGCCCTGGCGGTACCGGTAAATGAAAAACTGGCAGAGAAGGAAACGGTGATGGAACCCTCCGTTGCCATGAATAAACAGCAGGAGGCCAAGAAATGAAACAGCTGATCATTCCGACAGAAACCTCTGAATTGTTGGAAAAGGCTGCCCAGTTCAAAAAAGAAGGGTACCGCATGACCCAGATCCTCTGCACCCGCGTAGCGGAAGGATATGAACTGACCTACAGCTTCGATAAAGATTATGAGATGACGAACCTGCGGCTCATGGTGCCGGAAGACGGTTCTGTCATGAGCGTTACCAGCCAGTACTGGTACGCCTTTGTGTGGGAAAATGAGATCCACGACCTGTTTGGTCTGGATGTGAAACTGATTGCTCCGGAAGTGGACTATGGCGGAAAGTTCTTCCATCTGGCCAAGCCCATGCCCTGGCATGAGTTTGCCAATGCCAAACAGCCGGCGGCTGCCGTAAAAGTTAACCTGCGCAGCGGCCTGGGCATTGACGCTTCTGTAAAGCCGGCGGCGAAACCTGCCGAAGCTGCTGCAGCCAAACCGGCGGAAGGAGGGAATTGATATGGGTAAAAGTACAGTAGTACCGTTCGGTCCCCAGCATCCGGTTCTGCCGGAACCGATCCATCTGGATCTGGAGCTGCAGGACGAAAAGGTGGTAAAAGCAATTCCTTCCATTGGTTACATACACCGGGGACTGGAAAAGCTGGTGGAGAAGCGGGGCTTCCAGGAATATGTATATGTAGCGGAACGTGTCTGCGGTATCTGTTCCTTCGGCCATGGCTGGGGTTACAGCAAGGCTATTGAAGGTCTTATGGGAATTGAGGTCCCCAGACGGGCGGAATACCTGCGGACCATCTGGCATGAAATTTCCCGTCTTCACAGCCATCTGTTATGGGCCGGCCTGGGGGCCGACGCCCTGGGCTTTGAAAGCCTGTTCATGCAGTGCTGGCGGATCCGGGAGACCATTTTGGATATTATCGAACAGACCACCGGCGGCCGGGTTATCTTTTCCGTCTGCAAGGTGGGGGGCGTCCGCCGGGATATTCCGGACAATGAGTTGAAGGAAATCGTGGCCCGCCTGGATAAACTGAAAAAAGAGATTGACGAAGTGGCGGCCATCTTCCTGAATGATGAGACCATCCATGCCCGTCTGAAAGGCGTAGGCGCGGTTTCGTACGATGACGCCGTTGCCCTTGGCTGTGTGGGGCCCACGGCCCGTGCCAGCGGCGTTCCCCAGGATTACCGCATGGGGGATGAAGGCGGCGCCTATAAAGATCTGGGCTTCACGCCCGTTCTGGCAACCGAAGGGGACTGCTTCGCCCGTGCCAAGGTACGCCTGTTGGAGCTGTACCAGTCCATGGATATCATCAAAGGCTGCGTGGAAAACATGCCGGCAGGGGACATTGCCGTTCCGGTTAAGGGTTTTCCGCCTGCGGCGGAATATTTTACCCGTGTGGAACAGCCCCGTGGCGAGGCGGTCTATTACGTAAAGGGAAACAAGACGAAGAACCTGGAACGGTTCCGTCTCCGTACGCCTACCAACGCCAATATCGCGGTGCTGGTGAAAATGTTGCAGGGCTGCGACCTGGCCGATGTGCCCAATATCATCCTGACCATCGACCCCTGTATCAGCTGCTGTGAAAGATAAACTGAAAGTGCAGCAACCTGTTGCTGTAAAAGGTATGCGATAGTTTTCGCGGAACCAGTAACCATTCGTTGCCAAAGGTAACGTGAATCCATAAAACGAGGAGGTCTGGCCATGAGCTACCTGTCTTTTGCCCGGGAGATGCTGGGCAACCTGTTTAAGCCGCCGGCGACCAGCCAATATCCCTTCCAGCCCAGAAAAGTCTATGAAGCCGACCGGGGCAAGGTCGTCAACGATATCAACAACTGCATCTTCTGCGGCATGTGCATGCGGAACTGTCCCTCTGCGGCCATTACGGTAGACCGGAACGCCCGCACCTGGAAGATCAACCGGTTTGCCTGCGTCCAGTGCCGGGAATGCGTAGCCAACTGCCCGAAAAAATGCCTGCAGATGGAAACGGAATACACGGCTCCCGACACGAAAAAATCGGAAGAAGTACTACAGGGACCGCCTCTGCCGCCGAAACCTCAGGTGGTGCTGACGGAAGCCCAGAAGGCAGCCATTGCTGCCGCCCAGGCTAAGAAAGCGGCTGCCGCCAAAGCTGCTGCGGAAGGCAAAGCATAAGTTGTGCAGCGCGATAGCTGCAGGGAAAACAAAAAGGCTGATCTGTACAACGGGAAAGCCGCGGCATACGTATTTTTGAATCAAACAGAAGGTGAACCCCATGCATGAGTATCCCGTTACGGTCCGAATCGTGGAAATCGCGTCGGAAACTGCGGAAAAAAATAACGGACGGGTGCGCCGCATTGACCTGGTGGTGGGGGAAGACTCCGGCTTTATCGGGGATTCCATCCAGATGTACTTCGATGTGATTGCGGAAGGGACTCCCTGTGAAGGGGCCACGCTTCACATTGAAGATGTAAAGCCCATGCTGCGCTGCGAAGCCTGCGGAAAGCTGTTTGAACGGAAACGTTTTTCCTTTCAGTGTCCTTTCTGCGGAGGGGATGGGGGTCCCACGGAGATCGGCAAGGAGTTTTACGTAAAAAGCGTGGAACTGGAAGTGGAGGAATAAACCAATGCATATGATGAAAGCGGACGTGATGGTGGACATCCACGCACGGAATAACCACATCGCGGAGCATGTTCACGAACATCTGGCAGAACATAAAATTTTTGCGGTAAATATTATGGGAGCGCCGGGGGCAGGAAAAACCACGACGCTGGAAAACCTGCTGAAGCATCTGGATGTGCCCGGGTATGTGATTGAAGGGGACATTGAATCGAATATCGATACGGAACGGCTGCGCAGGCAAAATATCGCGGCCACCCAGATCAACACCTTCGGCGCCTGCCATCTGGACGCGCCTTTGGTACACAACGCCGTCCACGCGTTGCAGTTTGACAAACCGGGCATCCTGTTTATTGAAAACGTTGGGAACCTGGTGTGCCCGGCGGAATTTTCCATCGGGGAAGACATCAAGCTGCTGCAGGTCAGCGTCACCGACGGCAGCGACAAGCCTTACAAATATCCCCTGGCCTTTGAAAAGGCGGATATCATTTTGCTGAACAAGATCGATCTGCTCCCTTACATTGATTTTGACGAAGCCTTCTTCATGGATGGCATCCGCCATCTGAACAAAAAGGCGCCCGTATTCAAAGTCAGCGGCAAGACCGGGGAAGGGTATGCGGAAGCGGCTGCCTGGTTGAAAGAGCGGGCGGGGCTGTAAACAGATTTTTATTGCAATGCTTCGTAAAACTCCTCGTTTTAGCCATGGGGAGAATTCCAAAACCACTATGAAACAACAGATAACAGCTGACATAACAGTATACGGAAAAGTGCAGGGGGTCGGTTTCCGTCCCCTTGTTTGTCGTTTGGCAAAAACATTTCATCTCACCGGCTATGTGAAAAATGCCGGAACCCATGTTGAAATTGTAGCTGCCGGCATGCCCGAACAGATTGATTGCTTATGTGAACAGTTGCGTAATGCCGCCCCGCCTGTAAGAGTAGAGAATGTTGTATGCAAGGAAACAGCATTGCAAAAGTTTGCTGAATTTACTTCTGTTCCCAGTACGGATGCAGAAGAAATCAAAACCGTTTCCGCAGACATCGGCATCTGCTCCTACTGCTTGCAGGAATTACAAGAAGAAGGCAACCCAAGGCAGGGATATTCTTATATTTCCTGTGCCCAATGCGGTCCCCGTTACACAATCATCCGCAAGCTTCCCTACGACAGGGTCAATACCACCATGGACCGCTATGCCCTCTGCGAAGACTGCAGTACAGAATACAATGATATGGAAAACCGCCGGGGCCACGGGGAAACTATTTCCTGTTTTCACTGCGGGCCTCAGCTGCATTGTTTTGTAAAAGAAAGTCATGTTGGCACCAAACCTTTTTTCCGAAAGGCAAAAGAGCCTTTATTACGTGCGGAAAGTGAAGAGGAAAATAAAAAAATAGCACGCAGGCTGGATGAAAATGTTTTTTGGATTTCCGGCAGTGGAAAATTCAAAGAAAACATAAACGCAACGTATGTTGAGGATGAAAAAATCATTGGGTTTGCCAGTGCGTTACTGGAACAGGACCAGATCGTCATGGTGAAAGCCGTAGGCGGTTTCAATCTGGTCTGCCGGGCGGATAAGGCTAACGTGGTCGCCCGACTGCGGGATCTGAAAAAACGAATGTCCAAACCTTTTGCCGTAATGGTTCGGGATGTGAAGGCTGCGGAACAGATTGCTTTTGTGTCTGCGGAAGAAAAATCCTTGCTGGAGTCGGCTGCAAGACCAATCGTGCTGCTGCAGAAAAAAAATCACAGATGCATGGCGGCTGAGGAAAAAGATGCCGGTGATTCAGGGAAGTTTTCACAAAAAGACGTAATGCCGTCACTGCTTGCGGATAACGTAACAGATGTTTCGGACCAGGTTGGCGTCATGTTTCCTTCCATGGGTTTTTATGCTGTGCTGGATGTGCCCTTTCCCCTTATCGTCACCAGCTGCAATTATGCGGGAGAGCCGATCATTTATAAAGACGGGGAAGCCCTGCGCTTTTTTGAAGCGCATGATGCTGTTGCCGCCCTGTTTACCTACGACAGGGAAATCCTGCGTCCTGCTGATGATGGGGTCGCCCGTGTCATATTGGGCAGGCCCCAGCTGTTGCGCCGGACCAAGGGCTATATGCCGGAACCGGCCGTTGCTGTGAAACCCGGACGAAAATATGAGTCTGATGCAAATATTTTTTCTGTGGAGCATAACGGTTCCATACAACTGCAACAGCAAAATTACTGCAGCGTTTTCCCCCGGGGCAATATTCTGGCAGTTGGCGCGGAAATGAAACCCGGGTTCTGCCTTGCAGCGGACGGGAATTTTTTTCCGGCGGAGATTCCCGGTGACATTACTCTGGAACAAACGGAAGCTTTTTTTGAAGAAACAGTAACCGACTGGATACAGCTTTTGAACATTAAACCGGATGCTGTCGTTGCCGATCTGTATCCGGGCTACGTTTCCACCGTATGGGGGCGGAACTTTGCGGAACATTGCGGGCTGCCCTTTTATCAGGTGCAGCATCACCACGCCCATGCCTTATCTGTGATGGCAGAGCATCACCTGACAGGGAAGACCCTGGCGGTGTGCTTCGACGGTACCGGTGCCGGTATGGACGGAACCGTGTGGGGCGGCGAATTTTTGCTCTGCGAAGGGACGGACTTTACACGGGTCGGCCATCTCAAACCCATTGCCATGCTGGGAGGCGACAGCTCCATGCAGCAGGCATGGAAAACCGGTCTGTGCCATCTGGCAGCGGCCGGGATTGTTGCGGATGACAGACGGTATCCTGTCGTTCGTGCTGCGTTGCAGAAAAATATTAACTGTATTACAACAACCAGTATGGGACGCCTCTTTGACGCGGCTGCCAGCATCCTGGGGCTGGCGGATTTCAATTCCCATCAGGGTCGCTGCGCCTTGGCTCTGGAAGCAGTTGCAAGGAACGCAGTAACGGAAAAAATTGCTCCATTGCCTCTGTCCTTTGCTATGCAATACACAGAGGACAAAGAAAACAAATCCGGCAAAGTTGTTTTTGACCCCGGGGCTTTGTGGCAGCCGATGCTGGAAGCCAAAGGGAATTTGCAGATGACCGGCGCCGCTGCGCTGGGCTTCCATTATGCCATTGTGGATATGGTCCTGCGCATGGCCCAAAA
>Ga0310695_10012263_pt1 | contig 12047 bp, 7 predicted proteins | sample RumenRJG_04DNA_FD_203882 | JGI IMG/M metagenome (GOLD analysis project Ga0310695, IMG submission 203882) | Bovine rumen microbial communities from Lethbridge, Alberta, Canada - RJG_04 (v2) (version 2) | ecosystem: Host-associated > Mammals > Digestive system > Stomach > Rumen | place: Canada... | reverse complement strand
ATGACAACGCGGTGAACTATGAGTACACATCGTTCCGCGACATCAAGCCCAAGATGATGGACGAGGCCATCGAGAATGCCAAGAAGACTGCCGACCAGTTTGCGCAGAAGTGCGGCAGCCGACTGAACAAGATTGAGAGCGCCGACCAGGGCGTGTTCAGCATCAACGACCGCGATGAGCACACGCCCTACATCAAGTCGCTGCGTGTGGTGAGCACCATCACCTACTCGCTCAAGGACTGACCAATCAACAACAAATGAAGACCGCCAGACTCAAAAACAGCCTGGCGGTCTTTGTTATTCTAAATTACGAATTTAGAACACAACCTTGCTGGTAGTGGTGGTGCCGTCGCTGTAGCGGGTCACCACGACATTCATGCCATCGAAGGGACGATTGCTGGTCTGGCCGGCGAGGTTGACATATTGCGTGGCAGCCACAGTCTTAACAGCCAAGTTGTTGTCAACCGCCGATGACGGGGACTCGACCACCTGCAACTTGTCCATGCAGAAGTAGGTCGACGTGTTGATGCCCCAGTCACCCACATCGGTCGATGCCATGGTGAAGTTGATGTGGTCGACTGTGCCCAGGCTCGACATGTCCCACCAGATCCACTGGGAGACCACATTTTGAACACCATTCTCACAGTTGGCCAACACAAACTCGGTAGTGCCGGTCACCTCGCCATTGGCATCATAGCCGGTAGCAATCAGTTTTAAATAGTCACCCTCCTGATTGAGTGCGCGTGCCACACCACCGCCATTGAGGCACTCATTGTAGGTTGTGGCATTATTGGTGACATACATGCCTTTGACCGCATATTGCTTGCCGTCATTGAACATCACCTGAGCAGTTCCTTCCATGAACGAAGCCCAGTAGCACACCAGATAGGGAGCATCGGCATTGGTCTGTGCCACATCGCCCTGCTCAGGCATCACTTCAGCATCACTGAGCATCAGGCCACCACCGGCGGCACTATTGACCCAACTGGCCGAGGTCTCACCACTCTTGCACACGGTGAATCCATCCCAATAAGTGCCACCCCACGAACTGCCGCTGATCAGATGCGAAAAAGCAAACGGAGTGAACTCCAAGAATTGATAGTCCTGGTCATTATATGTCCCAGTCCATGCGCCATTATCACCAAACTCGATAGTCTCAGGGTTGGTAGGGTTGCCCAGGTTAAGTGTGTAACCCTGTTGCGCATACATCCCGGCTGCCATCATAGCAACCGCTGCAAGTGTAAAAATTTTCTTCATAGTTTGTTAATTTTTTGGGTTGTTACTATTTTGTGCGAGACAATGCCTCGCAATAATCTGACAGTTCACGACAGGATTCATTTCTTGCCCAGCATGAGGTTGATGACCTGGTTGACATCGCTCACATCAACCTTGCCATCACCATTGACATCGGCCTGAGCCGTCTGCTCGGCCTTGCCCAGCATCATGTTGATGACCTGGTTGACATCGCTCACATCAATCTTGCCATCACCGGTGACATCGCCGGGCAATACAGGGTCTTCGGGCATCGGGGCATCGGGGTGCAAGTCGATGGCCCCCTTGACCTCGGTCGACGTCTCGCCCAGCCAGCCACACTCTTGCAGCAATCCGCTATAGACCTTGATGAAGTCGACATGGGTCAGGTGTACAGGCTTGCCAGTGGCATCCACCGCCCAGTCGAGGTCAAAGCCCAGGTTCATCTTGTTGCGCACGGCCTGGTCATAGTCGCCCTGCCAGTCAAAATCCACGCGGTTGTCGACATATCCCCAGTCAAAAAAATACTGGAGGTAATAAGAGCCATCACCATTAACATCTTGTGCATTGCAACGCAACTTAGTACCCGTGAAGGTCATCTTGTCGCCATCGATCCACTGTGGCCAGTAGGGCTGGGTATGGAACGAATTGATGTGCACATAACCCTCTTGCAGACTGTCCACGCTGTTGCAGGTCCATCGCACATGCGGCGTGTCTACATCGTCATCGGGCCTGTAATAGGTGATTTCAAATCCCTTTTGGGTCTTGGCATGGCTGTGCTCGCTGCCAGCCAACTCATACCACTGGTCACCATCGCCGGGCACACCGTCGCCGTCGCTGTCCACGCCCACCATGACGATGCCTGGCTCGCTGCTGCCTCCTGCCACGGCAACGCTGTCGCTGCCAAAGGCGTTGCCAAAGATCTGCAAGTCATACTCACCTGGCACATTGACCAGAGGATGGTCGAAGCCAAAGGTCACATAGCCGCCATAACTGCCCAGCGTGATAAAGGCAGCAGACACAGGCTTGACAATCGAATCGACCACAAAGGGGTTATCATCATCGTCATAGTCAATCAGCACCTCAATGTCTGGCCCAATGTCGCGCAGACACCGCGCCAGCACCGAGTCGCGTGGCTCGCCGGCGTTGTATTCGGGCAAAGTGTTGACAAACTGTCCCGGCGCTGGCCGGTAGTCAAACACGCGGGTGATGTAACTGCGGTTCTGTGCCTGCATCATGCATGTCATCACCAACAGCATGAGCACAATTATCCATTTCTTCATATCACATGCTTAATTCTCATTGATATTGTTGCCGACGAAGACGAAATGTGCCGGAATATTGCCGGCCAGCACATCCCACTTGAGCACGCCGTCGCGCCCGTAGCAGTATAGCCGTCCGGGATGCACATAGTCCTTGGCATCGGTGACATAGATGTCCTTCGTGATAGGGTTGACCGCCACACCGTATGGCAGTGTGATCTGCTCCTCGGTGCCGTCGGTGATAAAGTGGTCGCTCACCTGCTCCATGGTCAGCGTGTTGACAATGGCATAGCCCTTGACACCTGACATGGTCACGTTGCTCCACTCGTTGCTGATGATGTAGAGCGAGTCGCCGTCCATCCACATGTTGCTCACACGCACATCGAGTGTCTTGACCAGCCGATGCTTGCGCGTGTCGTAGGCATAGAGTTTGCTGCCACTATTGCCATAGTCGCCCCGCGAGGTCACCCACAGGATGCCACGACGGTCGGCTTGACAAAGGTTCAGGTTGATGGCGATGGGGATGCGCTCGACCTCCTTAAATGTCTCCACATCGATGACCGAGAGCGTATTCTCGTAGTTGGGCACCATGTAGCCTCCCGAATTAGCGACATAAATCTTGTCGCCGACGATGTCCAGTTGGTCGGGCTGGAAACCCACCACGCAGGTGTCAACCACCTCGAGGGTAGTAGTGTCAATCTTGGCGACATAACCATATTGCTTGTACGAGCCGTCAACAGTCGTCGGTACCGGACCGGCATAACTGGTGAGATAGGCATAGCCACCATGAAACTTGATGTAGCGGCAGTTGGGCACATCCACCTGGCCGATGCGCCTTGCCCGCAAGTCCATCACCTCGACTTTGTTCGAGCAATTGATCACGGCATACATCTTGCTGCCATAGATGCCAATGTCGTTGCCCACATCGCCCAGATCCTTGACCACATGCGGGTTGCGTATGGCATAGATGTTGCGCATATATCGCCCCTTGGCATAGTCGTAGTAGTCGAGCGACGCGCTATTTGAACTCATGTTTGCCTCGTTGAGTAGATAAAAACCTGTCACCGAGGTATATTCGGGCTGAGTGACCTCAACCTCCTCGGGAATGAAGATTTCAACCTCCTCGCGACACGATGACAAGAACAAGAGCAAGACGAGGACAAGCCCAACCCATCCACCCCAGAAGTGAGGGTAGTTATATTGTTTTTGCTCTCCCTTCATCAGGGAGAACTTGAGGGGCCATTGTGACTTATATCTCATCATATATCAAACTTGAGGGTTACTTTAAAGTTGCGGCCCGGCATAGGGTAGTTAACAATCACGTCATAGTACTGGTTGAACAGATTGTTGACCTCAACGGCTGCCTTGAGGCGGGTCGCTCCCAGATGCAGCACATAACTGGCACTCACATCGTGAGTATACCACGGTTGTTCGTGGTTAACAGGGATGTTCGACGAGTTTTGGTAACGCTCACCCACATAGATGAAACTGTAGTTCAGTTCCAGGTCACGCCATTTGGCATGGCCGATGAACGAGCCACTGTGCCAGGGTATATAGGCAATCTGGCCCTTATAGGAGCCGCCATACTGATTGTCGGTGGGGTCGGTGTAGTCCTGAGCACGCTGGTAGGTATAACTCAGGTTGGCGTCGAGCAATATCTCCATCGGCAACTTGAACGACATGCGCACCGTGGCATCGATGCCGCGTATCTTGACCGTGCCGACATTCATCATCGTCCAGCGGTACAAGCCCGAGCCCTTGGGTATGGCTATGATTTTATCAGTAATCTTGTTATAGTAACCATCGACGGTGAGTTTGACGGCACTGAGCGCACCATGCTCGGTGAAGAGTTGGTACTGCGCACCCACGTTATACTGCGTGGCATATTCGGGGCGCAAGTTGCTATTGCCTATGTCGGTATAATAGAGGTCATTGAACGTGGGCATGCGGAAGATGCGTTTGTAAAAAGCACGCACGTTCAAGTCATGCTCGAGCCACGGCTGGTAACTGACAAACACCGCCGGGGTCACCTTAGTGCGCGTGTTGCTGTGATGAGCCAGCACCTCAGCCCCGTTGCGTGTGGTGTGGCGGTCGTTGACCAGCGTGAACAGACCGCTGGCTTGCACCTTGAGCCGTCGCCAGGTATAAGCGGTGGCCAGAGCGCTGAGCAGCGTGTGGCGCGTGGGATAGGAAAAATTGGTGAGCGTGGCGTTGAGGTGGTTCCACTGATAGTCAATGCTCAGGTTCACATCCCAATCGGGCAAGATGGTATACTTGTTGGCAGTAGACACATAGAGTTCGTCCTGCCAGAACTCGTTGTCGATATACATCAACGTGGTGTCAGGGTTGAGGTAACGCAGATAGTCGCGGGCATATTTGGCGTTGACCATCAGGCTGTAGCGGTCGGTGAGGCGCTGCTGATAGTTGCCCTGAGTGAAGAAGTTGCGGTCCCATTGCCGCTGGGCATGCTTCCACACGTTGTTGACAATGGCACCGGGAATACCCTTGCGGCTATCGTAGTAATAGGCCTTGAGCATCCAGCGCCCATCGGGCACGACACCGAACAGGCCACCCTCGGCACGAAATGCCTGAATGTCACCATTCTGCCGCACGGCAGTGGTGTCCCATGCCACGGTCTTGTCACTGAAGAGTTTGCGGTAGCGAAAGTGGTACTGCCCTGTAGCGTAGGTGTATTCAACATTGGCCAGCAGACTCAGGCTACGGCTCAGTTTGTGCTCCCAGCGGATGGAGGGATTGGCCAACCCGAACGAGCCTGTGCGCATGGTCACGTTGAGGTTGTCGCGCTTGCCAGCCTCAAACTTGGGACGGCGTGTGCGCAGATACAGGTTACCCGCCGAGCCGAAATCCTTGGCACTCTGAAAGATGTCGCTCTTCTGACCGTGGTAGAGAGAAATCTCGTCGATGTTGTCGAGCGAGAACTTGCCCAGGTCAACCTGACCGTTTTGCGCATTGCCCAACTGAATTCCATCGTAGAACACACCCATGTGGTTGCTACCCATTGAGCGCACATCCACCGTCTTCAAGCCCCCTACTCCACCATAGTCCTTGAGTTGCACACCGCTAAAGTAGCGGATGGCATCGGCCACGCTGTGGCTATTCAGTCCCTCTAGCACCTTGCCGCTGAGCACCTGCGCGGGGATGACCTCGCTGTATGGCTTCTGGGCATAGACCACCACCTGGCTCAAATACTGCATCGAGTCGAGGCTGGTGTGGCGCACAGCCACACTGTCCTGGGCTATAGCGCACAAGACAGCAATAATTGCAAGGAAAGATGTGACAAAACTTCGCATATTCCGGGTCTCATTCAATGACTTGGCAGGTCTTCTGACTCGTCCCTGTTCCGTGACTTGCCTCAGCCTTCCCATGACACTTCAGGTCGTGTCACAGTGACTGTGGCAGGAACTCTTCAATTGGGACACACAGCAGCGCCGTCTGTCGGGGATTCTCACCCCGTTCCCTTTTCACCCACGCCAAATCGACGCAGGCACCAAATCAGACTGCAAAGGTACTAAATAATTGAGAATTGAGAATTAAGAATTGAGAATTTTCATCGCACCCTACCGAATATTGACTCTAAACAAACGCCAATTCATGAAAACATTGATTGCTCCCAGGAATCACTTGATCTACCTGTTGGCGGAATTAATTAATCAAGAATTAAAGAATCTAAGGAATTAACATTAACTATAGCAGGTGAGGAATATATAAAACTCAAGTATCACGAGATAGCAAATTCTTTAATTCTAACAATTCTTGATAAAAATAGGGAACTATATACCTGTTGTCCCCGATTACTGTAATATCGCTGAAAGCGATTGATTTAAGTAACCGAGGGTGTCGCTTCGCTCCACCCTCGGTTATTTAAATTGTCGCCTTAGGCGACGAATCACTCCATTGCCGTGACAGAATCTTGATCATTCGTGGTAATGATGTGTTCAACAGTTAGCCGATGCGGCTCACTGGGTACACTTGTTGATGTCGTCCTTGACCCAGTGGATGTAGTTGGCGGCATTGGGAGTGGCAATCATGTCGCCCTCGTAGATGGCACGGCTGGTCTTGCTCCAGTCCATGTCGCGGCCGTGGCCCGTGGCATCGTGGAAGATGTAGCCCTCGCCCTCGTCAAACTTCCAGTAAGCGCACAGTCCTTCACTTTGTGGGTCGACCACACCCAAGCCCTGCTTGATCTCGGTGGCCGAGAGCGGGCGGTCCCAAATGCGCAACTCGCAGAAGCGGTGAGCAAAGAACTGGCGGGTGTTGTAACTACCCCATGACATACCCATCTCGTAGCGCTGGAAGTCCAGTCCACCACCATCGATGGTGCCTGCGATAGAAGTATCGAGTTCGCCGTTGACATAGAGCGATATGGTCGAGCCGTCATAGACGATGGATAACAAGTACCACTGCCCGTTCTCAAACTGCGTGTTCGACAAGAAGCGGTTGCCCGCCAGCAGCACTTGCAGACGATTCTCGGCGTTGGCCTCATTGAAGCGCAGCAGCAGCGACTTAGATTCATCTGCCTCTTCCAGTGCCAAGAAGCGCTGTGGATAGTTAGTGCGATTCAAGCCTTGCGGATAAATTTTCATCTCGTAGGTCAACTTGGACAGGTGAATGGCCTCGTCGAAGATGAAGTTACTTGATGCACCGGCATTGGCCTGGATGGCATAGAAATTGATGATGCGCGACAGCCGCAGAAAGATGGTGCGGGACCCAGGCAGAACCTCGCCGCCTGTGCCGCCAACGCGCGTCACCGTCACCGGTATGACATAGATGCGACCTTCGGTGAGTCCTTCGGTGCTGACTACCTGCACCTCGGCTCCTGTCGAAACAGCCTGTTGTGCCCCAATGGTCACGCGGTCGCCCAGCAGCCGCACGCACTGCTGGGGCATCGCCTGATAGTTGGTGCCGTGCTTGGCATTATACTCGTCGACCTGTGTCGGGTCGATGGCAAGGCTGAAGGTCACGTCGTCATCCACCTTCTGTGTTGACTGAACTGTGACCGTGTAGGTGGAAGGTGTGTCCTCGACCGTGAAGAGCACCAACGGGTCGTTCTCAGTATCGGTGATGAAGTAGCCCACATGGTCATAGTCGAATCCGCCGTCGCCACGACATGAAATTAGAGTGATGCCGCACATCAGAGTCCACACCGCAGCCCATATATATTTCTTACTCATTGCTGTAATCATTCGCTAATTATTTAATTCCTGATAAAAACTCATTGCACACGGGCCGGATTCATGATCTGGATCGCCTCGCGGAATTCCTTGTAGGGTATGCCCGACTGCGACTTGTAGTTATAGTCGAGGTAGAATGCCCCGCAGCCTGCCTTGTGCCCCTCATTAGGCTCCCATGCGGCATAGTCACGGATGCGTGCCCCGTTGATGCCGCCATCGGCCGCCTCGGCACCCATGCTCTCGCAGAGGATGGTCTTCTCGATGGGCCGTCCACCCGATCCCGTCTGGAAGCCGATTTGCCATGTGTAGGCCTGACGCACATAATAGTCGGTGAAAGGCTCGGTCTCGGCGGGTGGCGCACTGTTGAACCAGTCGATGATAAACAGTTTCTCCGACCATCGACCATCTGCACCCAGATACTTATTACACTCGTCGGCCAGCCATGTGATGTCCTGTGCTCGCCAACCCTCGTAGTCAAAGTCCACGCCGTCAAGGCCACATCGCACCAATGTGTCAACGGCCCAGCGGGCGTAGGCTCGAATCGATGCCTCGTCACCACTCACCGTCTTGACCACGACTGGTTTGCCACCAGTATCCATCTTGATGCGGAATGTGCCTGTGGCCTCGTCCCACTCACGGTCCCAGCACTGGTGATTGTAGTGGGCTGCATCAGCGTGCATGACAAAGCGTGTACCTTTGATTCTCTGACAATAGACCATGTCATCATAGGCCAATGGCCAATCGTCGGGCGTGGGGATGTCTGACCACAGGTTAACGATGTCGAGGCTGTCGGGCAGACCCAGGAAACGTTCACCCCACGATGTTGGTGCCTTGGCGTTGGTGTAGGATGCAAAATAGGCATACGACACCTCGTGCTCGGTCAGTTTCCAGGCGCGCAGGTCGTCAAAGTATTGTTCACTGTACTCATTGGGCCTCTGTATCACAATGTTCTCGACCTCGGTGTCGCAGCCGGACAGCATCGCCACCACAGCCGCCATCAGTATTATTGTCTTTTTCATATCGGGTCATTCATTGTGCTGCATGGGGCTTCTTGTCCCACCACAGCAGGGTTCCACAATTGTCGGGGCCACCCAACAGCTCCACGGCTCTGGTCATGGCCTCGGCGTTGGTGTTATACTCGGTGCGCGGATAGGGTAGCCGGCGAATCTGCAAGGCGCTGCTCACCGCTCCGTCACTGTAGTTATACTTCACAGGAAACAGACGGGGATAGTCGGTGCGGCGAAACTCAGACCATGCCTCGCACGAATTGCCCCAACCAGCAATCCACTTCTGGGTAATGATGCGTTCCAGATTGGTCTCAAAGTCGGCTTGGTCGTCCCAAGCGATAGTGATGGTGCTAGGAGCGGCTGCATTGTCACGCCCAGCGTTGTCGGTAAACGCAGCCGGTGTAGCCGTAGCATTGGTCACATAGTCATCGATTCCGGCCGTCACTCCATTCTCGGCCATTGACACACGGATGCCCTGCTCATAGAAGTCACGTGCCGCGCCACCCATGTTCCAGCCTCGCAAGGCCGCCTCGGCGCGCAAGAAGTAGGACTCGGCAGCCGCCATGTACAGTACGGGTGAACCTTGCGACAGATTGACCTGCGAGATTTTCTCGCCAATATAGGCCTGCTGGTTGGCACTGGTGGCAAAAATGCCCTGACGCACGCCATGATATTTGCCATCGGATGTAGCGGCGACAAAGTATACACTGATGCGCGGATCGGCATAGCCGTTGAGATAAGCATCCATGGGCGCGCTCATGCGCACCTCGTTCCACTCATAGGCTTGCTGCCAGATGGGGTTTGTCCACGAAGCGCCCGGCAGACCGCGATACTCTGCACGGTCATCGACACCCTCCATCACACCGATGGGGTTGCTCACCGCCGCCTCGGCTTCGCGCTGAGCCAATGCGGGGTCGACATAGACCACTCGCAGCGCCAAACGCAGACGCAACGTGTTGGCTAGACGCACCCAACGCACGACATCGCCACCATAGACGGGGTCATAGTCGCTGAGCAGGGTGGCTCCACTCTGCGCCAGCGGGGTAAGCGTGGTGATGGCAGCCGACAGCTCCTCAAAGAACTTGGCATAGACTGCCTGCTGCGAGTCGTAGGCCTGCCCCACTGCGCCCAAACGGAAGTTCACATAGGGGATGGGGCCATAATGGTCGGTGACGCGGTGCATGGCCAGCACCTTGACAATGTCGCCCAACGCGGCAACATCGGTCTGACCCAATTTCTCGGCATTGACACGCATCTGCGCCCAGGCAGGCATCACCTGCACCATGCCCATCTTGAACATCGCGTTGCCCCACTCGTCACCCTTGCCGAAGTTATAGGTGCCATTGTATCGGCCACGTGCCCAACTGGCCGTGTGGCCGATGTAGCCTGAGTAGGCATCGGCACTGATGCCTATCTGGTGCTGATAGGCACCTGTCGATGCAAACTCATCGCTCTGCTCACCACCAATGAGCATGACGGTAGTGCGATTAATCATCTGCTGGAAGAAGGCCCCCACCGCTTTGCCGTCACGCTGCATGTCTTGATCGGTGGCGGCATGCTGGTCGGTGTTCAGTTGCTCAAAGTCATCGGTACAACTAGCAGCCATACCCATAACCAGCAGACAAAGAGCCAAATTGAAAATATATCGTTTCATCTTTAAATGATTAAATTCAATGATTAATTAGAATCGAAGTTTCACCGAGAATCCCATTGTGCGCAGGCTGGGATGCATGAAGTAGTCCAACCCCTGCCCATAAGTGCCTGTATTGGCGGTCAGCTCGGGGTCAAACGGAGCCTTACAATAGAGCATCAGCAGGTTGTGCCCCACCAACGAGATTGTCATGCCCTTGATGACATGCTGCCAGCGCTGCACGGGCACATCATAACTCAGTGACAACTCTGACAGGCGCAGATTGGTAGCGCTGTAGACATACTGCGAACCGATGATGTGGCTACTGCTTGCCACCGTCTGGTAGTAGTCGGCGGCCGGATATAGCATGCCGTTGATCATCACACCCCCAGCATCGCGAGCATCGGCCGAAGCCTGCGATGCACCGAAGGCATCCATGATGGCCTGAGTCTGCGACACCACGACACCACCATTGCGATAAGCCAACTGGAAGCCTAGTGTCAGCCCCTTGAACGACAGTTCATTGCCCCACGACAGATTGTAACGCGGTGCGGCACTCCCCGCCAGGATGTAGTTGTCATCATCGGTGCGCAAAGTGTGCGACTGCGGGTCGACGTAGTACTCGCCGTGCTCACCCACCGAGAGTTGGTTGACATAGATGTCCGACAATGTTCCACCCTCGACCAAGCGGGTTTTATAGCCACTCAGACCGCCCTTGTCGAGCGAAGTGAGCGAGTAGACCTCACCGTCAACAGGATTTTTCCAATAGGGCAGCAATTCCTTGATTTTGTTACGGTTCAGCGTCCATGTCAGGTAGGTATTCCACTGCACAGGCCCCATGGGCTGGGTGAAACGCGCCGTGAACTCGACACCACGGTTGTCGACTCGACCACCGTTGACCCATGTGCTGGTGTAGCCCGATGATGAAGGCAAGTTGATATTGAAGAACTGATTGTAGGTCTGCGAACTGTAGAGCGTGGCATTCAAGCGCAGGCGAGAGTTGAACATCACCAAGTCCAGACCTGCCTCCCACGACTTGGTGCGCTCGGCTTTGAGGTCCAGATTAGGCATCGCCGCCGTTGTGGTCACACCGGCTGGCGACAGGCTGTAGGTAGTAATGGTCAAGCCATGACGCCATGGGTCATTACCAACCTCGGCATAAGACAGACGCAACTTCAAGTAGTTGAGCCATTGGCTCTTGATGACAGGCAACATCTCGGTGACGATGCCTGACAGACCAGCCGACCAATAGAAGTAAGACTCTTGTGCATTGGCTAACTTCGACGACCAGTCGTTGCGGGCCGTCACATCCAGATAGGCCATGCTCTTATAACCCAACTGGGCGCTACCATAGAGTGCCAACTTCTTGAACGGTGCAGCACCTTGGTCATACTTGGTCTCACCTCCAGCCACCACATTGCGCAACGAGTAGATATTAGCCACTTGAGCCAGATGACCGTCAAAACTGGTCCACCGCTCATCGCGCTTGTCGTAGTTGGTACCAACGACAGCCGACAGACTCCAGCGGTTGTCGGCCCAATACTTGTTGATCGTAGCAAATGCCTCGGCAAAATACTGACGATACTGTCGGTGTTCATAGCCATAGTGACCATACTTTGAGGCAAACTGCAAGTCGGTGCCTGCCGCCAACTTCGACTCATGTTTCTCATCGTTGTTGTCATAACGGACACGCCCCGTCAATGCCA
>Ga0310695_10012260_pt1 | contig 12050 bp, 6 predicted proteins | sample RumenRJG_04DNA_FD_203882 | JGI IMG/M metagenome (GOLD analysis project Ga0310695, IMG submission 203882) | Bovine rumen microbial communities from Lethbridge, Alberta, Canada - RJG_04 (v2) (version 2) | ecosystem: Host-associated > Mammals > Digestive system > Stomach > Rumen | place: Canada... | reverse complement strand
CGGCGTCGCCCGAATGGCAGCCTGCCGCTTCGACGTGTTCGAGAATGCCGCCGACAACTACCGTCTTGCCGTCGGAAACGCAGTCGACATCGAGTTCGGTAGCGTGTTCGAGGAATTTGTCCACCAGGACCGGTTTGCCGCCTGATGCGGCGACGGCTTCGCCGACATATTTGTCGAGTTCTTTTTCCGTCGCGACTATCGCCATTCCGCGCCCGCCAAGGACGAAACTGGGCCTTACGAGGACGGGATAGCCGATTTCCGATGCAATCCGGCGCGCGTCGGCGGTCGAACGGGCGATTCCGCTCGCAGGCTGCTTCACGCCGGTCTCCTCCACGAGGCGCTTGAAGAAGTCGCGGTCTTCGGCGCGGTCGATGTCGTCCGGCGACGTGCCTATCACGCGCGCGCCGGCGGCTTTCAGCCGCTGCGCGAGATTGAGCGGCGTCTGGCCGCCGTACTGCACGATCACGCCGTCGCAGCGTTCGCGCTCGTAGATTTCCATCACGTCTTCGAACGTGAGCGGTTCGAAGTAGAGACGGTCTGACGTGTCGTAGTCGGTCGAGACTGTTTCGGGGTTGGAGTTCACCATCACCACTTCGCAGTCCGCGGCCTTCAGCGCGTACGCCGCGTGGCAGCAGCACCAGTCGAATTCGATGCCCTGGCCGATGCGGTTCGGCCCCCCGCCGAGAACCATGATTTTGCGTTTCCGGCAGCTGTCGACGGCTGTCAATGGCTGTCGATCGATCGCATTCGACTGCCTTCGATTGCAATCGAAAGCCGCCGGATAATAAGAATAATAGTACGGCGTCTTCGCCTTGAACTCTCCCGCGCAGGTGTCTACTTCGCCGAATTCCGGCCGGATGCCAAGATCGATGCGGGTTTTCCGCACGAGATCCTCTTCGCTTCCGATGGCTTCTGCGATTTCCCTGTCGCTGAAACCGAACACCTTCGCCTGGCGGAGGAGCGCGGCGTCGAGCGGCAATCTGCGTCCGTCGCCCGGAGAATGGCGGGCGGACGGCTTTTGGACTGCGGCCTGCGAGGAAAGGTAGGAACGGAACGCCTCTATTTCTTCAAGCTGCGCCTTGAACCAGGGGTCGTATGCGGTTTTGTCGTGGTATTCGAGAGGGGTTTCGAGCGAACGGACCGCTTTGAGGTACGCCTGCTTGAAAGTGCGCCCCAGGGCCATCACCTCCCCCACGGATTTCATCTGCGTCCCGAGCGCGGTGGATGCGCCGGGGAACTTTTCGAACGCGAAGCGCGGAATCTTCACGGCAACATAGTCGAGCGACGGCTCGAAACACGCCGGAGTCGCGCCGGTGATGTCGTTTTTCAGCTCGTCGAGGGTGAATCCTACCGCGAGGAGTGCTGCGATTTTCGCAATCGGGAACCCTGTCGCTTTCGAAGCAAGCGCCGACGAGCGGGAGACGCGCGGATTCATTTCTATGACCACCCGGCGTCCGGTCTTCGGATCGACCGCCCACTGCACGTTCGATCCGCCCGTGGCTATGCCGATCTTGCGGAGAACGGCGATCGAATCGTCGCGCATCGCCTGGTATTCGCGGTCCGTGAGCGTCTGGATCGGCGCTACGGTAATCGAGTCTCCGGTATGGACGCCCATCGGATCCATGTTTTCGATGGAGCATACGACGACTGCGTTGCCCGCCTTGTCGCGCATCACCTCCATCTCGAATTCCTTCCAGCCGATGAGAGATTCCTCGATGAGGACTTCATGGTTGAGAGATGCTTCAAGGCCGCGCGAGACGATTTCCTGAAATTCGCCTAAGTCGTGTGCGATTCCGCCGCCGGTGCCGCCGAGCGTGAAGCCGGGGCGGATGATGAGCGGCCATGTGCCGATCGTGTCCGCGACGGCGCGAGCCTCATCGAGCGAGTGCGCGCTTCCGGACTTCGGCATGTCGAGGCCGAGTTCTTTCATCGCGGTCTTGAAGAGGTGCCTGTCTTCGGCGCGCGCAATCGCATCGGCTCTCGCGCCGACGAGTTCCACGCGGTATCGCTTGAGGATCTGCGCCTTGTCGAGCTCCATGGCGAGGTTGAGGGCGGTCTGCCCGCCGAGCGTCGGGAGGAGCGCATCGGGGCGCTCGCGGCGGATTATTTCATGGAGGGAATCGACTGTAAGAGGTTCGATGTAGGTGCGGTCGGCCCTGTCGGGATCGGTCATCACCGTCGCCGGATTGGAGTTCACAAGGACGATCTCATACCCCTCGTTCTTCAACGCCTTTGCCGCCTGGCAGCCGGAGTAGTCGAATTCGCAGCCCTGGCCGATGACGATCGGTCCGGAACCGATTACAAGAATCTTCTTCAAATCAGTGCGCTTCATTTTATTTTCCCTTTCAACGCCGCGCGGACAAGGCCGAGAAAAAGCGGATGCGGGGCCGTCGGGCGCGATTTGAACTCCGGGTGGAACTGGCTGGCGATGAAGTAAGGGTGCTCCGTCTGCGGAAGCTCCACGATTTCGACGAGTCTGCCGTCCGGGGACGTGCCGGAGACGTCCAGGCCGGACGCGGCAATCGCGGCTCTGCCCTCGCTGTCGAAAGCCAGTTCATACCGATGGCGGTGGCGTTCGGAGATAGACAGCTTTCCATACAGCTTCGCGGCGAGGGAGCCTTTCTTGATGACGCACGGATACGCCCCAAGGCGCATCGTTCCGCCTTTCTGCGTCATGCCTCGCTGCTCTTCCATGAGGTCGATGACGGGGTGCGGCGTTTTTTCGTCGAACTCCGTCGAATTGGCGTCTTTCCAGCCGAGGACGTCGCGGGCGTATTCGACAACCGTGCATTGCATTCCGAGGCAGATGCCGAGGAAGGGAATCTTGTTCTCTCGCGCGTATCTTATCGCGGCGATCTTGCCTTCGACGCCGCGCGAACCAAACCCGCCCGGAACGAGAATGGCGTCGATATCTTTTATCTCACGCGGAGATGCGGAGGTGCGGAGTTTTTTATGCTCTCCGCATCTCCGCTTCTCCGCGTGACACATTTTCTTTTCAAACTCTTCCGCCTCGATCGGCACCACTTCGACCTTGCAGCCGTTCGCCATGCCCGCGTGCTGAAGCGCTTCGTATATCGACTTGTACGCGTCGCGGATCGCGATGTATTTCCCGACGAGCGCGATGCGGCATGTCTTTTTCGGCCGCGTGGCTTTTTTGACTAGCGAGTCCCATACCGTGTGCCTGATGGGGCGCAGCGGAAGGCGCAGCTGTCTAAGCACTTGCTCGTCTAGATGCTGGTCTTTCAGTTCCCTTGGCACGGCGTATACCGAATCTGTCACGTCTTTTTCTTCGATGACGCATTCCCGTTTTACGTTGCAGAACATCGCGAGTTTCCGCAGATGCTCTTCAGGAATCGCCATTTCCGTGCGGCATACCAGGATGTCGGGGATTATGCCGATGTTTCTCAGCATGCCGACTGAATGCTGCGAAGGTTTTGTCTTGAGTTCGCCCGCCGCCTTGAGATACGGGACGAGCGTCAGGTGGACGAAACACGTATTCTCCGTGCCTTCCTCGAACCGGAACTGCCGCGCGGCTTCGAGGAAGGGCAGGCTCTCGATGTCGCCCGAGACGCCGCCGATTTCGCAGAGGACGATGTCGCAGTCGTGTTCGCCGGCGGACCGGATGGCCGACTTGATTTCGTCTGTTATGTGCGGGACTACCTGCACCGTGCCGCCGAGATAGCCGCCTGCGCGTTCGCGGGCGAGGACGGCGGAATAGATGCGGCCGGAGGTGAAGTTGGACGCCTTTGTGCACGTGACGCCCGCGAAGCGCTCGTAGTGGCCGAGATCGAGATCTGTCTCCGCGCCGTCGTCCGTCACGAAAACCTCTCCGTGCTGGTATGGCGACATCGTGCCTGGATCGACGTTCAAGTACGGGTCGAGCTTCTGCATGAAGACCCTGTAGCCGCGGCTTTTGAGGAGTAGCGCGAGCGACGCGCTTGTCACGCCCTTGCCGAGCGAGCTTACTACGCCGCCTGTTATGAATACGTATTTGACTTGTTTTTTCATGGGTTTGATTTTTCACCGTCGATTGCTATCGGTTGCATTCGATTGCGTTCGACCATTCTGCGAAACTCGTCGAACAGATACTGGCTGTCGTGCGGGCCGGGGCACGATTCGGGGTGGTACTGCACCGAGAAGGCCGGCAGCGTCTTGTGCCGGACGCCCTCGACCGACCCGTCGTTGAGGTTTACATGTGTCATCTCCAGACAATCCGGCAGCGAGTCGCCGACAACAGCGTAATTATGGTTCTGGCTTGTGATTTCAACCTTGCCTGTGGCGAGGTTCTTGACGGGATGGTTGCATCCGTGGTGTCCGAATCCGAGCCTTGCCGTTTTAGCGCCGCACGCCAGCGCCAGCAGCTGATGCCCCAGGCAGATGCCCATTAGCGGCACCTTCCCCAACATTTTTTTGATGTTCTCTATGGCATAGGTGACGGCGGCCGGGTCGGCGGGGCCGTTGGAAAGGAATACGCCGTCCGGCTTGAGAGCCAGCACTTCCTCCGCAGAGGTTTTGGCGGGTACCACGGTCACGCGAGTCCACGCCGCGAGCGAGCGGAGTATGTTCGTTTTCACGCCGAAGTCGCAGCAGACGATGTGGAATGTTGCCAGTGTGGAAATGTTTCCAATTCCATTGTTGCCATTTTCCAATGAATGCGCAGGGTTGTTGGAACTGGGAATTGGACTTGGCAACACTTTCATATTGGCAACATTAAACTCGTAAGGCTCGTTGCATGTCACCTTGGCGGCGTAATCCTGCCCGTCGAGGCCGGGCCATTCGCGCGCCTTGGCGACAGCTGCGGTTTCCGGAGATTCCGGTGTTTCCGGGGATTCCGGCACTCCCGTGCATAGGCAGGCTTTTCTGTTGCCGTGTTCGCGGATATGCAGCGTCAGCGCCCGCGTGTCCACTCCGTATATGCCAGGCACTCCGTTTTCCTTCAGATATTCGTCGAGGCTCTTTTCGCTGCGCCAGTTGCTCGGCCCGGTCAGGTCGCCGATCACAAGTCCGGATAGAAAAAGAGCGCGGCTTTCCGTATCCGCGCTGTTGATGCCGTAGTTGCCGACTTCGGCGGTGGTGAGGACGACGAACTGTCCGGCGTAGGAAGGGTCGGTCAGAATTTCCTGATATCCGCTCATGCCGGTGTTGAATACGGCTTCGCCGAGCGCATTCTTTTTCGCGCCGAACGCGACACCGTGGAATACCGTTCCGTCGTCCAGCGCGAGGAACGCTTTCCGCTCCCGTTCCGCTTTCCACTTTTCTTCGTAGTGCATAAATCAGTCCTTTGGAAAACTAATAGCATAATCCGTGCCAACGGCAAAAGCATTGTAAATCAAAATCGGCCTTTACACATCGTGTAAATGCCGACTTGCCGTTGTTACAAACATTTACCGGATATAGGGGGGCTCGGCGATCTGTCGACACAAACAACCAAACACTCAAACACTTTCTGTTTTTTATGCGTGCTGGAATTTGCGCATGGGTGAAAAACGCAGAAGCGACCGGGTGCGATTTTTCCCTGTGACATTCACACCCCCTCCCCTCTCGCAAGCGCTTGCTATTGAAAAACATACCCGGGCGGACAGTCAGTAAGACCTTTCGTTTTTCTGCTCCAAATAGTTTTCAAGGGCCTTTTGCAACACCTTGTACCCGCCGGGGGTGGGGTAGTCGCCTGTGAAGTACCAGTCGCCAATGCCCGCGCCGCCCAAGCACCGTCTCAAGTCCCCGACCGACTGGTAGACGACTTTCACCTCGGCCTTCATGCCGGGCGGCGTGAGAAGCCGGGCGATTTCGGCGCAATGCTCTTCTTCGGTGAAGCGGGCGTACAGGGGCGCGAGCGGGTTGAGGATTTCCGTCCTTTGAGAACGCATGGAATCGCGAAGCTCTTTGGATTCGTCGAGTGCGCCCCGCAATTCCTTTTCCCCGTTCCCTTTTCCCCGTTCCCCGTCCATCAGATTGACGAGCGCCTTGAATGCGACGAGTTCGCCGAGTGTCGACATGTCGATGCCGTAGCAGTCTGGATAGCGGATTGGCGGCGCGGACGACGCGATGACGATGCGCTTGGGGCCAAGCCGGTCGAGCATGGGGAGAATCGCGTTCTTCATCGTGTTGCCGCGCACGATGGAATCGTCGAGAACGACGAGCGTGTCGTTTTCTTTTACAAGCCCGTATGTGACATCGTAGACATGCTTGTAGAACTCGCGCCTCGCCGCGGCGTCGGCTATGAACGTCCGGAATTTCGCGTCCTTCACGATGACCTCGCCAAAGCGCGGGAGCGATTTAAGGACTTCAGCCTTCTGACTTCGGACTTCAGTTGCCGAAGTTTGATGCCCGAAGTTGGAAGTCCTCTCTCCAATGCGGAGGGAAGCGTCTTCGAACAGTTTTTCCAGCAATCCATGGAATGCGATGCGGGCGGAGTTCGGGATGTAGCTGAAAAAGATGTTTTCAAGCGGCGCACCGGCCGCCTCGAGGATTTGCGGCAGCAGCGCGGCTCCGAGCGCTTTCCGTTCGCGGTGGATCGCGGCGTCGTTCGCCCGCGAGAAGTAGATCCGCTCGAAGGAGCAGTGGAGAGTGTTTGAGTGTTTGAGGGTTTGAGGGTTTGAGTCCAGATTGCAAAATGCTATTTCGCCTTCGGGAGAGACGATAAGTGCGGAGCCGGGCGGGAGTTCCTTCACCGCTTCGGGCGGCGCGTCGAAGGCGGCTTGGATCGCGGGGCGTTCGCTTGCGACAACGACGGCGTTGTCGTCGATGTAGTAGAAGCCGGGTCTGATGCCGCAAGGGTCTCTCGTCGCGAATGCCCAGCCGTCCCCCGTCGCGCCGCAGAGCGTCCATGCGCCATCCGCATTGGCAAGCGCTTTGGAAAGCGCTATGGCGATTGGAAGCTTTTTGACTTCCGGCATCGGACTTCCGACGTCCGAGCCGCACCGAGGTCCGAAGTCTGGAGTCAGAAGTCCTGTCTTCCCGATTTCGTGGGCGATCAGTTCGCAGACGAGGTAGCCGTCGGACTTGCTCGTCGGGAACGAGCCGTGCCGGGCGTAGTCGTCGAAGAGCTCGTGCGCGTTAGTGAGGTTGAAGTTTCCTGCGAGAAGGAGCGTGTGGGCGAGTTCGCTCGACTCGTGCACGAAAGGATGGCAGAAGGCGGTTTCGTTCTTTCCGAAAGTGGCGTAGCGCAGATGTCCGAGGAAAATCCGCTCGAATGATGACGCGAGACTCGAGGCGCGAGACGAGCCATCCGCGTCTCCCGTCTCTTGTCTCACGTCCTCGAAAGAGGCGTCTTTTTCTCCGCGTGAAATATCGCGTCGTGCGATAGCGCCGAGGACGTCCGCGAGCGGCGTCGACGAGGCTGATTTTGCGATCCAGTACGGCTCCTCTCCCGGGACGGGACGCGTGCGGAGAATCGCCGCGCCCGCTCCATCCTGCCCGCGATTGTGCTGCTTCTCCAAAAGCAGCGAGAGCTTCGTCCCACCGTAGTCGCCTGCGGCGGCCGGTGGCTTTTTCAAAACCACCATGGCCACGCCGCATTCGTGCTTCAATTCATCCGACATGCCGTTAACCGCCAACTGCTAATACAAAAACAGCATGTCGCGGTATTTTGGAAGCGGCCAGCGTTTCGACGAGACGCGCTTTTCGAGGGCGTCGGCGGTCGTGCGCAGGGCCTGCATCGACGAGATTATCGCGTCGTCGGCGTTGCCGGAGAGCGCCGCTTCGAGATCGCGTATTCCCGTGCGGAGCGCATCGAGCCCGGAGCCGAGTTCGACCGCGTTTTCGCGGAGGGCCACCGTTCCCGAAGATACGCCCGACTTTTCGGCTTCGGCGAAAGCCTCGACCGTTTCAAGGTATTCCGCCTTTACCGCCGGGAATATCATTTCGCTTGCGATGTCCCTCGCGCACGAGCCTTCGATGCGGACTTTCTTCGAATATTCTTCAAGGAATATTTCGTGGCGGCTTGCAAGTTCGCGTTTCGTCATGACGCCGTATTTCTCGAAGAGAGCCGCGTTTTCCTTCTTCGCGAGCGCGGCGAGGGCGGAGGGCGTGTCGGGGGCGTTGGGGAGACCGCGTTTTTCCGCATCTTTCGGCCACTCGGCTTCGTAGCCGTTGCCGTTGAAGACGACGCGCTTGTGCGCCTTTAGGGAAGACTGGAGTATTTTTTGGAGCGCCACGTGGAACGCGGCGGTGTGTTCGCCTGGCTTTGCCTTGCCCGCCACCTTCGCCGCTTCGAGTTCGCCGGCTATGCGGTCAACGGCTTCTGCGACTATCGTGTTGAGAACCGTCATCGGGCCCGAGCAGCAGACGCTTGATCCCGGGGCGCGGAACTCGAACTTGTTGCCGGTGAAAGCGAAGGGGGAAGTGCGGTTTCTGTCCGTCGCGTCCTTCGGAATCGCGGGCAACGTGTCTACGCCGATTTTGAGAGATCCTTTCGTCTCGTGCTTCGCGCTCTTCGGGTTTTCGATTCTCTCGAGGACTTCCGCGAGCTGGTCTCCGACATATATCGAGATGACGGCTGGCGGGGCTTCGTTCGCGCCGAGGCGGTGGTCGTTCCCGGCGCCGGCGACGGATGCCCTCAAGAGATCGGCGTGCTTGTCTACGGCTTCGATCACCGCGCAGAGCATCGTGAGGAAGACGGCGTTTTCATGCGGGTCGCTCCCGGGGTCGAGGAGGTTCTTCCCGCCGTAGGCGACGGACCAGTTGTTGTGTTTCCCGGATCCGTTGACGCCGGCGTACGGCTTTTCGTGGAGGAGGCACTTGAGGCCGTGCTTTTCCGCGACGTTCCTTAGAGTGTCCATCACGAGCATGTTGTGGTCGCTCGCGAGGTTCAGCTCCTCGAATTGCGGGGCGAGTTCGAACTGCGCGGGCGCGACTTCGTTGTGGCGCGTCTTTGCGGGGATGCCGAGCTTCCACAGTTCGCGCTCGACGTCGTTCATGAAGGAAAGTATCCGGTCGGGTATCGCGCCGAAATAGTGGTCTTCAAGCTGCTGGCCCTTCGCGGACGGCGCCCCGAAGAGCGTCCGGCCCGTGAGCACCAGGTCAGGGCGCTTCTTCCAGTATTCCTTGTCGACGAGGAAGTATTCTTGTTCCGCGCCGAGCGTGCATCCCACGTGGGCTTCCGGCCTTGCGAAGAGGCGCATCAGCCGCTTCACGGATTTTTCGAGCGCCTGCATCGAGCGGAGAAGAGGTGTCTTCTTGTCGAGCGCTTCGCCGGTATATGCGCAGAAGGCGGTCGGGATGCACAAGGTTGCGCCGTTCGAGTGGCGCTTGATGAACGCGGGACTCGTCGGGTCCCACGCCGTGTAGCCGCGCGCCTCGAAAGTGGAGCGGATGCCGCCGGACGGGAATGAGCTCGCGTCTGGTTCGCCGACGATGAGGTTCTTCCCGCTGAACTGCATGATCGGCTCGCCGTCTTTGATTTCCAGGAACGAATCGTGCTTTTCGGCGGTAGAGCCTGTCATCGGAAGAAACCAGTGAGTGTAGTGCGTGGCGCCGCGGTCCATCGCCCAGTGGCGTATGCCGTGCGCGACCTCGTTTGCGATCGACGGGTCGAGCGGGCGTCCCTCGCGGATCGTCGATTGCAGTTTCTTCGCGGTGTCCTTGCTCAGATATGTCCTTATAGCTTCGTCGCCGAACACGTCCTCGCCGAACCGTGTAGCAGCCTTTGTTTCGTCCGTCATTTTCCTGCTTTCCTTTCTGTGGCGCGGCATCACCATGATGCACCGCCGTCGCAATCGTTGTAGCACAAAGCGTGCCAACGGCGTAAAGTTGGCAGTTGGTAGATGGTAGAAGGCAATAAAAGCCCCAAGCCCTTACATGCCGTGTAAAAACTTTTTCACACTCCTTACACATCCATGCATATAACGCATGTTCTTGCCTATAACTTCCTTGCGATTCCTCTTAGAGGGTTTTTTCAATTACTTCACAAGGTTGAGGTGGTGGGCGATATAGGTTTTGCCTATTGGATCGTATGGGGAGCTTCCGATTACCCTATGCCATAACGCATACGATATAATACTCCGCACCGACACCAATGAGGAGATTTCGGCAATGAGCGAAGAACAACCCGACAGACAGGAATTGAACCGCAACCTTGCGCAGATGCTCAAGGGCGGCGTGATCATGGACGTGACGACGCCCGAGCAGGCGAAGATCGCCGAGGCCGCCGGTGCGTGCGCCGTGATGGCGCTTGAGCGCATCCCCGCCGACATCCGCGCGGCCGGCGGCGTTTCGCGCATGAGCGACCCCGCGATGATCAAGGGCATCCAGGCCGCCGTGTCGATTCCGGTCATGGCGAAGTGCCGCATCGGACACATCGCCGAGGCGCGCATTCTGGAAGCCATTGAGATCGACTACATCGACGAGTCGGAAGTCCTCTCGCCAGCCGACGACACGCGGCACATCGACAAGACGAAATTCTCCGTGCCGTTCGTGTGTGGCGCGCGTGACCTCGGCGAGGCCTTGCGCCGCATCGGCGAGGGCGCGACGATGATCCGCACGAAGGGCGAGCCGGGGACGGGCGACGTCGTGCAGGCCGTCCGCCACATGCGAAAGATGCAGAGCGAAATCCGTCGCGTGGCGTCGCTTCGCGAGGACGAGCTGTACGAGGCCGCGAAGGAACTCGCCGCGCCGCTCGACCTCGTGAAGTTCGTCCACGACAACGGTAAGCTACCCGTCGTGAACTTTGCGGCGGGAGGCGTTGCCACGCCAGCGGACGCGGCCCTCATGATGGAACTTGGCGCGGAAGGCGTATTCGTGGGAAGCGGCATCTTCAAGAGCGGCGATCCCGCGAAGCGCGCGGCGGCCATCGTGCAGGCCGTCACCAACTGGCGGGACGCGAAACTGCTTGCGAAGCTCTCTGAGAACCTCGGTCCCGCGATGGTCGGCATCAACGCCGAGGAGATCGAGACCATCATGGAAGAGCGGGGAAAGTAGTTTTAGACAGAATTTACAGAATTAACAGGATTGTCGGTAGGTCTATCGACTCTCGTTAATCCTGTCTTAAGAGTGGAACGACGCGATGAGAGTTGGTGTTCTATCTGTTCAGGGGGCGTTTGCGGAGATGGCGGCGTACTGGCGCGCGCAGGGTGCGGAGACGTTCGAGATCCGGCAACGTGCGGATTTAGAATGCGACATGGATCTGCTCGCCCTTCCCGGCGGCGAATCGACCGTGCAGGGCAAGCTGCTGAAGGACCTCGGAATGTTCATGCCGCTGAAGGAGCGCATTGACGGCGGGCTTCTCGTATTCGCCGTCTGTGCCGGGTTGATTCTCCTCGCGGAGAAGATTGACGATCCCGGCAGCCGCACCGACACGCGTCCTGAACAATGGTTCGGCGTCCTGCCCGTCACAGTTCGGCGCAACGCCTACGGACGCCAGCTCGGCAGTTTCACGACGCGTGGGACGTTTGACGGCCAGCCGGACTTTCCGATGACCTTCATCCGGGCTCCTGCCATCACCGCAGTTGCGTCGGATGTGCAGGTGCTTTCAACCTTCGACGGCGCACCCACGGCGGTCCGCTGGCGCAACATCACCGCCTTCACCTGGCACCCCGAACTCAACTGACAATCTCCTTGCTCCAACGAATCCATTCAATGCGAAACCAGATTACGACACTTCAGGACGCGCTCGAAACGCGCTTTTTCGCACCGTTGCGCCGTCCGCGCACGCGGCGCGTGGGCGTTGAACTTGAGTTTCCCATTTGGAACCGCACGCCGGGTACGCCAACGGACTTCGCCGCCGTGCATGTGGCGACGGACGACTTCCTCTCCCGCTTTCCCTTTCCCGACCAGGTGCGCGACGACATGGGCAACATCTACCGCGCGACCGACCCCAACACGGGCGACGAACTTTCTTTCGACTGCTCCTACAACACGTTGGAAATCTCCTTCGGCCCCGATGAGAACCTGAATGAGACGCATCGCCGCTTCACCGCTTATTACACCGCGTTGCAGGAGGCGCTGGGGCGGCAGGGACACGCCCTCACCGGCATGGGGATCAACCCCCGGTGGCGGGAGAACCGTCCCGACCCCATCGGAAACGGACGTTACCGGATGCTGCTCCACCACCT
>Ga0310695_10012252_pt1 | contig 12057 bp, 11 predicted proteins | sample RumenRJG_04DNA_FD_203882 | JGI IMG/M metagenome (GOLD analysis project Ga0310695, IMG submission 203882) | Bovine rumen microbial communities from Lethbridge, Alberta, Canada - RJG_04 (v2) (version 2) | ecosystem: Host-associated > Mammals > Digestive system > Stomach > Rumen | place: Canada... | reverse complement strand
GCAGATCATGGCCCTGACCAACAAGCTGGCAGGTGCGTTGCAGCAGATGAGGGATATTTCCTATGGTATAAGACCTCCTGAGCTGGAGAAGAATCTGGACGAGATAGTCTCCAACTATGTGAAGAACTGGGAGATAAAGACCGGCAGGAAAGCAGATTACTCTGCCATAGGTCTTGAGAGCGTGAAGGTGAAGAATTCCCTGAAGCTCAATATTTACCGCATAATCCAGGAGCTTATGACAAACATCGAGAAACATTCCGATGCCACTGAGGTCAAGATAAATATAATCATATCCTGGCCAAGCCTGCTTCTGAAAGTTTCGGATAACGGCGGCGGCTTCAACCTGGAGCAGGCCCTTGAGAAGTCGGACGGCAAATCTCATTCGGGACTGCGGGGAGTGATGGAACGGGTCAAGATATCGAAAGGAACTATAAAGATAAAATTCTTGCAGGAACGGGGTACTGTGGTTAATATAACATTCCCATTGGAGGATATAGATGACTGATGAGATCAAAGTAGTTATTATCGAAGATCACGCCCTTATGAGGGAGGGAATCAAGGCTATCATCAGCCGGGATGAGAAGATAAAAGTCATAGGGGAGAGCGACAATGTGGATGAGGGATACGATGTGGTCATCAACTGCAATCCCGATATCCTGCTTCTGGACATAGCACTCCATGGAAGCTCCGGTCTGGTTCTGGCAAAACGGCTTCTGGCCGCAAAGCCCGACCTCCTGATCATCATCATAACTGCATATTCCAAGATTGATTATATTCTTGAGGCAGTGGAGAGCGGCGTAAAAGGATATATCCTGAAGGAATCCTCTCCCGAGAACCTGGCAGATGCCATAGAGAAAGTATATGCCGGAGAGATTTATATAGACAGCTATATCTCCAACAAGGTGATAAAATCCCTTATCACCAAGAATGATGTGGATATTGCCGAAGACAACAAATCGGCTTACAGCAAGCTTTCGTTGCGGGAACAGCAGATACTCAAGCTTCTGATTGACGGTGTCCCCATCAAGGATATTGCCGAGGAGCTTTTCATAAGCTCGAAAACCGTGGAAAACCACAAGGCCAGCATCATGGTCAAGCTCAAGTGCAAGAACATGACCGAGCTTATCCGATACGCTATAAGCATAGGACTTATCGATGTTTAGAAAAACCTGTCTTGTCATCCTTCTATGCCTTCTGCTTTTCTCCTGCAGGGGCAAGCAGGCAAATGTCGCTATCTCAAAACCTATGCTCACCATCAAGTCCTCTTACATGAACACACCGTTCTTCCTGGCCGGAACAGTTCTGGAGGGAATAATAAACTACAACACAAAGCTGCTTTCGGTGAATGAGTCTGAAAAAACCAAAGGTAACGAGAAGATAGAATCTCTTGTGAATGGTTCTGCCGACCTGGCTGTACTTTCAGGGCCTGAGGGATATATGGCTTTCAACGGTCATCCCAACTACTGGTCTGCCCCTCAGGGGATACGTGCGCTTTTCGGAATCTTCCCCTCTGTCTACACCGGGTTCACTCATATCGAGGACATGAAGAGCATTTCTGACCTGATAGGGCATAGAATCGCGTTGGATACAGAACCGTCAGTATCGGGAGACCTGCTGCTTTATTTCCTTAAGCTTAACGGAATCAACACCGACAACACCAAGATACTGCGTGTTGATCAGGATGAGGGAGAGCGTCTTTTTTCAGAAGGTTATGTGGATTTCATCTGGTACAATATGAGTTATAGATATTCATTTGCAAGAAATGTAACCCCGGGAGTTCCCATGCGGCAGTATAATGTAAGCCCTTTCACTTTCAAGGAAAAGGATAAGCTGCGGGAATTCCTTTCAGTTTATCCTGTATTCTACACCGAGAGCATGGCAGATATGAGCGATAATGCAGATGCAGAACTGGACGAGAAAACTTTTGTCTCTTCGTCTTTCATAGCCTGTTCCGAGAAAATGGACGATGAAACTGCCTATTTGGTCACCAAGGCCTGGTTCGAGAACATTGATTATATAAAAATTTTCTTCCCAAGCTATAATGAGAGGACTGCCCAGGTCTATTTCCAGCGCCGTGTTCCGGTTCCATTCCACCCCGGGGCTATAAGGTATTTCAAGGAAATAGGATTCCTCAACTGATTCTTTTTTATCCCGAATAGAGCTGAAAAATGGGGTTTTTCCCAACTTGAAAACAGAGCTCTCTAAGGTAATAATGAAGCTGTAATATTTCTTTTCATCCTCTTTTTGGATATGTGATCCCCCATTGCATATTCGCATGTTTCAGCTGCACTTCCCCGTGCAGCTTTTTTATGTTATAATATAATTGAGGTTGGTATATGGAGAAGAAAGAGTATACTGCACAGCTTATGGTAAATTTCGGTGAGGATGGAAAGACTCTGCTTCCTGTAGTGACACAGGATTGCCGTACAAAAGAGGTTCTTATCCTTTCGTTCATCAACAGAGAAGCTTTTGAGGAGACTCTGCGCAGCGGCTATGCCACCTACTGGAGCCGCAGCAGGAATGAGCTCTGGAAAAAAGGGCTTACCTCCGGGGATATGCTTAAGGTGGAGGAGATCCGGATCAACTGTGAGCAGAACTCATTCCTTTTTCTGGTAACCCCTATGGGCAAAGGAGCCTGCCATGCAAAGAGGGAAAACGGCGATGCTCATACCTCCTGCTATTACCGGCGGCTCGGAAAAGACGGCAACCTTGAATTTGTGGAGAAGTGAGGACAACTATGGATACTAAAGATAAACTTATAATCGGCATGCCTGCCGGTTCCCTGGCCAACCCTACCCGGGGCGGCAACCTTGTGGATCTTCTGGCAAAGGCGGGATTCCCGGCCAAAGGCTACGATGCAGGCGGCCCTACCGACTTTACATCTGTAAATTTCCTTTTCGGATGGGACGGCAGACCTCAGGAGTTCTGCACACAGCTTGCCCTGAACGAGCTTGATATAGCAATTGCAGGGGACGACTGGATGCAGGAGCGGATTCTTGAGATGAAGATGGCCTACGGCATAGAGCTGGCTCCCGAGAAAGTCCTTTCTCTCCACAGGGGCAACATAAATCTTGTGGGTATTGTGGACGGCTCCTTCCCCGAGTCCACCACCGAGGAGTTCCTTACAAACCTTATCAAGCGGAAGAATCAGATCACTGTAGTGACCGAGCTGCCATACATGGCTCTCAACTGGATTCAAGAGAAGCTTAAGAAGATAGGTGCTCCGGAGAAATTCCAGAAGTGGTCTATCCAGAAATACAAGACTCCGGCAAAAGAGGACTGCGGAATTATAATCTACGAGACTTGGGGAAAGACCGAGGCAAAGCTTAAGAACGGCGGCGCCGACATCGGCCTTGAGATTACCCAGAGCGGCAGTGCACTCCGTAACTACGGCCTTAAGATCCTTGAGTGGGTATTCTCCTCCGAGACAGGAATCTGGATTTCAAAGGAAATGCGCAAGTCAGCTCCCAAGATGGAGCTCTTGAAGCTGTTCCTCATCAACCTGTATGGAATTATAAATGCCGAGAACAAAGTGATGCTCTACTTCAACGTTCCATCTGGCAACGACGATGCTATCCAGGAATACCTGAGGGCCAACAACCTGTTTGCAGAGGAGCCTACCATAATCCAGGGACAGGCCTTCTCCCAGTACTGCATCCAGCTTGAGTCTGCCAGCAAGGAGAAGCCTATAGCAATGGTCCGCTACCAGCTCCTTAAATTGGGGGCAAAGAGTATTGAGACTGTGCCTATTCTCTCCTCTATACCGGATCTTCAGGTTTTAGGTTTATGAGACTTCTGAGAGTTCTGGCTCTGGTTCTTGTGCTGCTGGTCTCTTTCAGCTGCACCGTGAAGCAGGATCTTACCATCAAGAGCGGAAAGGATGGAGAGATATTCATAGATCTGGAGCTGAACCCTGTCTTTGTCCGCTATATCAACGACCTTTCCGAGACCACAGGAAAGAGTGCAAAGAGCGGTATATTCAACACTGAGGAGATAACCAGGGAGCTCAAGGAGTATCCTTCGGCCCGGCCTGTCTCTGTAGTGTCGCCTGAGCCTTCAAAGCTTATTCTTATCCTTAAGACAGAGAACTACACCAAACTGCTGCCGGACAAATATGTGCCATTCATCCGAATCTCCGATTCTGGCAAGGTGCGCAAAGTCTCTTTCCATATAGGCCGGGACAACTACAAGGCTCTGGACGAAGTCTTTGAGATAAGCGACAACCCGATTCTCTCAGGCCTTGCCCCTCAGGTGGACAAGCCTTACTCCGGCAAGGAGTATGTGGAGCTTCTGGAATATGTGTTTGAGGACTACCTTGAGAAAGGAGAGTCTGCGCAGAAGATTCTGGAAAATTCCTTTGTACAGCTGAATATCAAGACTTCGGGAAAAGTGCTTTCATCCGACAAGGGCACTTTCAAAGGGAACAGCATCTGGATAAAACTTCCCCTCATAGATTTCCTTACTCTTGAGAATGCTGTGGATTTCAGCTTCACCTATTCTATCTGAACTTAAGAATAGGCCAGCCATGCTTCTTGGCACACAGTGTCAGCCTTATGTCCGGGTTCACAGCCACAGGGTTCCCCACCTCCATGAACATGGGGTAATCGTGGATGCTGTCGGAATAGAACGATGACAATGAAAGATCAACATTGTTCTCCTTGATGTAATCAAGGACTTTTCTTCTTTTCTCTTCCCGGAATGCAGGCTTTCCCTCGAAGCGTCCAAGACATCTGCCATCCTTGAATGCAAATTTGGTTGCTATGATGGCATCAACTCCAAGGTAGTCGGCCAGAGGTTTTATGATAGTCTCCATGGAAGATGTGGCCAGAATAATCTTTTTGTTGTTGCTCTTGAGGTGGTCGATGTAGCGCTTTGCGTCCCCGTACACCTTCTCTTTCTTCATCATGTTGTTGAAGTTTTCCACAGCCAGGTCGTCCAGGAATGACTTCTCCACCCCCACCATCTCGTCGAAGTGGCGGTCAAAGTGCTTGTCTGCCATGTGGCCGAACTTGTAGTTCATGCAGATATAGGGAATGTGCCGGAGTATGGTTATGGAGAACACCTTCCGCTTTATAAGGAGCAGAAGATAGCTCAGGGATGTGATATTCTTTGTGATTGTGTGATCCACATCAAAGATTTCGGCGCCCAGTTTCTCTTCCATATAACTATAATATAATAAGTTGTAATATTTTCTGCAAGTCTTGATTATTTATTGATTTATTATATATATTTTAAATATGAAAGGTGTAATTATTGCAGCCGGATACGGCACCCGGTTCCTGCCGGTGACCAAGACGGTTCCCAAGGAGATGCTTCCTATAATCGACCGTCCTGCCATTGATTTTATTGTCTCGGAATTCATTCAGTCAGGAATAAAAGAGATTCTTATACTTACTTCCCGCCGCAAGAAAGCACTGGACGATTACTTCGACCGGGAGAGCGAGCTTGAGGAAGTGTTCATGCGGGAAGGAAATGCCGGAAAGCTTGCAAAGATCGCACCTCCCGAGGCAGATATCTTCTTCCGCCGTCAGACCGAGATGAAAGGAACAGGACATGCCCTCCTGCAGGTCAGGGCTTTTGTGGGAAATGAGCCTTTTGTTGTGGCTTATCCCGACGACCTTCATATGGGCGATATACCTTTGGCCGCTCAGCTTATAAAAAAGTATGAGGAGACAGGCTGCAGCGTAATGTCTGCACTTCATAACCCCCCTCATCTTGAGCGGTATGGAATATTAAAGCTGGATTCTGACAATTCCCACGTCCTTGATATTGTTGAGAAACCTGCTCCCGGCACAGAGCCCAGCCAGGAGGCTTCCATAGGCCGCTATCTGTTTACACCGGACATCTTCCCTTTCCTTGAGGAGGGCTGGGAAAAGCACTGCCAGTCAGGCAATGCAGGTGAATATTTCCATGTCTATGCCCTTAAGAAACTGATGGATCAGAAGAAAGTTGTATGTGCGGTAATAGAAGGGGAACGGCTTGATACCGGAACTCCTGCCGGATATCTCAGCGCCATAATCCGCTATGCATATGAGAATCCGGAGTACCGGAAAGTGATCAAGGAAGAAGTGGAAAGACTAGAGGGAAAGAAATGATGAGAAAAACTGTTCTTGTCTTCATCCTTATTTTCGCAGTTGCAGCCTTCTGTTTCGGCAGCGGGGCAAGAGAACTGGGAAGAAGCGACACCAAGGCCCTGACCGATAACATCATAAAATGGAAAGGGCACGATATAACCTCTTATTCCATAAAAGTGGTATATGCGGCAGGTAACAGACCCGATTCCCTGTATGAGATCAAAGTGGTGAACAAGAAGGTGGTCAGCTGCCTCGTGGACGAGGTCCCTATTGATAATTTTTCCGGAGCCAGCCAGTATACCATAGATGCAATGCATGAATCCACCAAGAAGCTGGTAAGAAAAAACAAGAGGAATGCCCCTATGCTCTATATTGTCAAATATGATGAGACATATGGTTATATAACCAGCCTGGTCCGGATCTATAACCCCAAGGCAAAGGCTGCACTGGGTGTTAATGATTTCAATTATAGAATCAAAGTATATGATTTTGTTCCCGAGGAGCCTGTTAAAAAGTGAAAAAATATATTCTCCCTATCCTGCTGATCTTAATAGTTCCGATTCTCTACGCCATGCCTCCGATGCCTGGTTCCGGACATACTCATGACGGCAGTATCAGGGAGGGAGAAGAGTTCCCGGTCAATTTTTATTCCCAGTCTCTTTCATCTGATAATGAAGTCAGGCAGGCTTCGGCCAGCTTCCCTGTTTCTGTAAGCACCACAGGCAATAAAAAAATACTGGTTGTTCTGGTGCAATATAAGAATCTGGCGTTTAATAAAAATATAGTAGCTGATACTCACGACAAAGCATATTATGACGATCTGCTCCAGGGCTCTTCCGGACTTACAATGAAGAAGTACTATTATGAGCAGTCCCGGAACAAGCTTAATCTCTCTTTCCATGTGATAGGACCATATACTGCTTCCAATAATTATGATTACTATGGGGCAAATGATTCTATAGGAAATGATATTAGAGCGGCAAATCTGGTTAGTGAAATATTGGGCCAAATTGAGGATTCGGCAGTTCCGGCCGGGATGGATAACTGTACCGTAATTATTGTTCATTCAGGGCCTGGGGAAGAAGCAGGAAATAAACCACCCTTATATGAGGATGCTAAAAAATGCATATGGTCCCATAGAGATAAAATTTCAAAATACGGTTTCGATCCCGTAGAAATAAACGGTACAACTTATGACGATTATCTGATTGTTCCAGAATACAGTTATTTTAATGGTATATTCGAGGCTACAATCGGGGTCTTCTGCCATGAATTCGGACATATCCTGGGATTACCTGATGCCTATGACACATATTATTCTACAACTGGAGTAGGGCAGTGGAGCCTTATGGCTGGCGGCTCCTGGGGATCTATAGGGAAAGCTGGTATACCGGGTTCAGACCCTGCCCCTTTTATGGCCTGGGAGCTTCTTGCTCTGGACTGGATTGAGGAGGATGAAATAACCCTTGATCCAGGTTCTGCTGCCAATTATACTTTTCCCAATATAAATGATGCCAAAAAAGTCTATTCTGTAAAGCTGACTGATGATCAGTACCTAATTCTTGAGGGGAAGGCCGAAAATGTGGCCGAGGACAGTATGTATGTGATGGAGACCGGTCTTATGATCACCCATATCCATAAAGGAATCTTGAGCAAATACTGGTCTGCCAATAGGATAAACAGTAGTTCTTATAGGCCTCACGGGGCAATGGTGGTGGAAGCTGAGGCATCCAACTATAAGACCAACGGACTTGGAAACCTGTGGCGTTCTGCCGATCCAGATACCAACCGGTTCACAACCACTGCTCTGTTCAGAAGCGATACCCTTACCTCTGTAAGCCCCTCTGGCACAGCTGCTGTTGCATCTGGATTCTTGATCGGAATCCTGGCTGCCTGGTATAGAGGTCGGAAAAAGCTTTGTGCTCTTTTAGCTGTCATAGCTCTGGTAACACTTATATCTACCGGCTGTGTCATCAGCGCAGGCGGTGGCGGCGGTACCTACGACATAGGACCAAATACGAACTACTACACCAATATGTCAAATGTTCATTCCAAGACAGGAAACTCCGGTATCTCCATCTATAATATCAAATGTAATTCAGATGGAAGCGGCAGCTTCACCATCAGGAGAGAGGAGTAAATAATCTTCTTCCGAACAGTATGATATAAAGAACTGGAAGAGGAATAAGGGCTCCGCATGTAGCCTGGAGTCCCACCAGCAGGACAAACAGGAATATCACACCCATGGCTGCCATGAAAGCAGAAAAATATTTTATCGCATTATGATTTTTCAGGAAGAATGTGACCAGGAAAATCAGTGATAAAGGTGAACACCACAGCAGATTCAGATTCCATTTGGTGGCGGTGTGGTCAGATATGAACCACAGGTAGAAGACCAGGAGTCCGAATAAGAAGTTCAAGAGCACCAGAGAGTATTCATAGCAGCTCAGGCTCTTTTTTGCCCAGCCCATTTTTCTGAAGCAGCTCAGGTATATGAGCACCACTTCAACAGCCAGCAGAAGGAGAGCAAGGAAAAGGGGCGGACTGATTTTTATCGGGTCATTTAAAGGGTCAAATAATGGGTCGTTTGTCGGGTCAGCCGTTGACCTGTAAAGAACCTCATCGCTGGAAACCAGCGGTCTGCCGTCACTTAAAGTGCTGCCTGCTATAATGTGGTATACCAGGGCAGGGAGAAAGAAACTGCCCGATGGGAGCACCTGCTGGTCAAGAGGCATTCCCAGCACCAGCTGGATTCCAGCATCGAACCATGGAGATTTCTTCAGGTGGTATCTTATATAATCCCGGTAACTTTTTTCCCCGATCTTTGCAATCACCGACTGGTCATACATGATGTCGCTTCCCAGGGTTTTCTCCAGTACAGAATGAATCCGGGTGGAGCAGTTGTCCTTGATGAAGTCATATTTATAGAAGCGGTTCTCAGGCAGGGCGTTCTCTGTCAGGAAAAAAATCACCTTTGTTATTTCGTCGGGGGTCAGGTTCAGCTTCTGCTCAATTACAGTCCTGTTCTCCAGAAGGGTATAGTTCTTGAATTCCTGCTTGAAATAAACTACCCCCAGGAAGTAGTCCAGCTGTCCGTGGACAAACTTTGGAACAAATTCAGGATCTCTGAAGTCAAAGGTGCCATAGTTGTAAAGCCGGTCTATCCCTTTCTCCTGATCCACATAGCGGAAGGCGGTGTGACCGAAGGCCGAGTAGATGGCATCTCCGGGATACACGGTGATGAGGCTCAGCGACCGGTTGATCTGCTGGGCAGATAAAGCAGCGGCAACGAGGAACAGGAAAAGAAAGAAGCCTTTGAATCCTTTCATCTTTTTCAGTATACAACCATCAGGATAATAAATCTATAATTTTTTCCGATGCCCTGTATGCTGTGGAGAAGCACCCCTGAAGAAGATAGCCCCCGGTGGGAGCCTCCCAGTCTGCCATCTCCCCCACTGCAAAGCATCCAGGCCTTGATTTAAGCATTAAGTTCTCATCCAGCTCCGAGATGCACACGCCGCCGGCGGAGGAGATGGCCTCTTCCAGAGGACGCAGCCCGGTCACAGTGAGGTTCAGGTTTTTGATCCTTGAAAGGTCACCCTCCGGCTGGAGCTCCTTGAAAAGGACAAAAGAGAGGCCGCTTAAGCCCAGGGCTTTCCGGGCATAGTTGGAGAGGGAGTTCTTGCCTCTTGGTTTTTCAAGGCGGCGCTCCAGCTGCCGGGCAGACAGGCCAGGGAGAAGATCTGCAGTCAGACAGCAGCAGCCTCTTTTATCCAACTCCTGTCTGATGCAGTATCCGATGGAATAAACCCCGCTCCCCTCCAGACCGTAGCCGGTCAGCACCACCTCGCCGGTGCTGGGGCTGCCATTGCAGGCGAGGGCTATGTCAAGGCTGGTTGCCCCTGCGCGGGAGGCCGTGCCCTCGCCCTCTGCCTCCGCTATCCGCTGGCGCAGATACTGGGACCAGGGCACCTGGATCCCGCAATTGGCAGCCCGGAGGGGAGCAACCTGGATGCCGGCAGCCTGGAATGCATTTACCCAGGCTCCGTTGGAGCCGGTCTCGGGCCGGCTGCCGCCACCCAGGGCGAAAACAGCGTAATCAGCCTCAAGCTCCAGAGCCTGTCCGCCCTGGCGGAACATAAACAGACCTGGTCTGTCACCGAAACCTGTGAACTCGCAGCTCCCTCTGAACTCAAAAAGAGGTGAGGCGTTAAGGTATTCAAGCCAATGTTTCAGGACTTCCGGAGCTCCCGACTTGGCAAAAATCTTGCCTCCGTTGCCTGTGAAGGTGTCGGAACCCATGATTTTATACCAGTTCGTCAGGTCAGATGGGGAGAAACCAGTCAAAAGTCCTTTAAAAAGAGCTTCGTTGCCGTAATATTTCAGGGAAAGCTCTTCAGGGGTTCCCCGGTGGGTGCAGTTGAGTCCCCCGCTGGCCCCGGCCAGAAGGAACTTTCTTCCCGGGGAGGTCATCCTGTCTGTCAAAAGCACAGGAATACCGGCCTCTATAAGGCGGTATGCGCAGAACAGCCCGGCAGGACCTGCACCTGTTATCAGAGCTCTCTCATCTTTCCCCATAAGAGTATTGTCCTTTCTTCGGTCCGATTAGTCAAGATTTCTTTTTTCTTGCGCATTTAATATTTATATCTTAAAATAGAAACATAGGAGCCCACATGTATCCACACAGAACCTTTCATTTCTTGGAACCTTTCAAGGGAAAACTGTTCAACGGAGATATCCCTACCCTGGCAGAAATCTTCCAGATAGCTGCTGCCCGGTATCCGGACAAAAAGTGTCTTACCACCTACAACCCGGACAAATTTGTCCTCACCTTCCGGGAGGCCCGGGATAAGATTCTGACACTGGCTGCCTCGTTGGTGGAGAAAGGGGTGAAGCCTGGAGACCGTGTGATCCTGACAGGAAAGAACCGGCCTGAATGGGCTGTTGCCTACTATGCCATCGCAACTGCCGGTGCAATCATTGTTCCTCTGGATTATACCCTCCACGAGGATGAGCTTAAGAATCTTATAGAGTTCAGCGAGCCTGTGGCTGCCCTGGTGGATAAAGAGAAATATGATGTAGTCAAAACCTTGCTTCCCGCAGATGCTCCTTATTATTCCCTGGATCCGGGAAAGGACAACTATGTTCTGGCTCTTGAGAACGCACCGCTGGAAAAGCCGGTGCCCCGGGAAGTCAACGACCTGGTGGCAATCCTCTACACATCTGGAACCACGGGAATTCCAAAGGGAGTCATGCTCTCCAACTCAAACCTGGTCAACGACTGCTTCCTGGCCCAGATGAACATGCAGATCTATCATACCGATGTATTCTATGCCCTTCTTCCTGTCCATCACGCATATACCATGCTCTCTGTACTGGTTGTGGGAATTGCCCAGAGTGCCGAGGTTGTCTTTGCAAAGCGACTTGTGGTCAAGGAGATGCTCAAAGACCTTAAGGATGGTCAGATAACTATTTTCCTAGGTGTCCCCATGCTCTTCAACAAGCTGATCGCCAACATCATGAAAGGGGTCAGGGAAAAGGGAATCGTGCTCTACAGCATAGTGCGTTTCCTTATGTTCATAAGCGGAATCCTTAAGAAATGCGGAATAAAAGTGGGAAAGAAGCTGTTCGGCAAGATGATTCTGGACAAGGCCAATCTTTCCAGCATCCGTATCTGCATAAGCGGCGGCGGACCTCTTCCAGCCTCCACATTCCGTATGTTCAACCAGCTGGGTCTGGACTTTGTGCAGGGCTATGGCCTCACCGAGACATCCCCGATTGTGACACTGAACCCAATCTATCACTTCAAGGTCAAGTCGGTTGGTCTGGTGCTTCCCGAAATCAATGTGAAAATAATAAATCCTGATAAAGATGGCCGGGGAGAGATTGCCCTCAAGGGGCCCACGGTCATGCAGGGCTACTACAGGAATCCATCAGCAACAGATGCAGTCATGGACTTAAGCGGCTATTTCTACACCGGCGA
>Ga0310695_10012251_pt1 | contig 12058 bp, 7 predicted proteins | sample RumenRJG_04DNA_FD_203882 | JGI IMG/M metagenome (GOLD analysis project Ga0310695, IMG submission 203882) | Bovine rumen microbial communities from Lethbridge, Alberta, Canada - RJG_04 (v2) (version 2) | ecosystem: Host-associated > Mammals > Digestive system > Stomach > Rumen | place: Canada... | reverse complement strand
AGGCTATTGGCGCCACCATCACTGCTAAGCACGTGCCTTCGGGCTCGATATATCGTGCAGTAACTAATATCGAGGGACAATATACCATCACAGGTATGAAGTCGGGTGGACCTTACGAGGTGGAGATGTCGTATATAGGATTCCAGACCGCCAAGTTTACGGATATCCAGTTGGCACTGGGACAGAATGCTGTGGTTGATGCCACGCTAAGTGAGGAATCGGAGATGATTCAGGAGATAGTGGTTACGGCTAAGGCCAACAACACCATGCGCTCTGACCGCAGTGGTGCTGTTACCAACCTGAATGCGGCTCAGATATCATCTATACCTACCGTTGGTCGCACCATGCTTGATATCATGAAGATGACTCCACAGTCTAGCTCGGCCAGTGGTATGGCGATAGGTGGTGGTAACTACCGTCAGTCGAGTGTTACCATCGATGGTGCTTCGTTCAACGACTCGTTTGGCATGGAGCCAAGTCCTCTGCCTGGTGGTGGTACACCTATTTCTATCGATGCTCTCGACCAGATGACGGTATCTATCACTCCATACGATGTTCGTCAGAGTGGTTTTACAGGTGGTGGCGTTAATGCTGTGACCAAGAGTGGTACCAATACTTACAAGGGTTCTGTATATTCCTATCTTACCAACTCTCATCTTAAGGGTAGCAAGGTGGGTGATGTAAATCTGCCTGTCACCGATTCGCATAATTCTACTTATGGCGTAACCTTTGGTGGCCCGATACTTAAGGACAAGCTGTTCTTCTTTGTAAATGGTGAGTACGAGGATGTGGTAGTTGCTGGTCCTGCTGTATCGGCAGGTGACGGTAGTTCTCATTATTCAGCCACCAATCGTCGTCCACGACTTTCTGAACTCGAGAGCCTGTCTAACTATATGTACAACACTTATGGCATAAGCACAGGCCCTTGGCAGGGATACAATATCAAAACTCCGGCTTATCGCATCTTGGCTCGTATAGACTGGAATATCAACGACGATCATAAGTTGAATGTGCGCTTCACCAAGTCTAATCGCAAGGAGTCTAACCCTGCATCAGCATCGCGAAGCATTGGTAGCAATCGCACCTCTATTATATATGGTGGAAATCAGAACTCGTATGGTAGCAATACCGACTATAGCATGTCGTCGCTCTCTAGCCGCTATGTCACTGAGTTCCGTTTTACATCGTTTGCAGCCGAGTTGAACAGTAAGTTTGGCAAACTGCACAATACTCTGCGTGGTACATATTCGTTCCAGGATCAGCCTCGTACCAATGAGTATGGCGAGAGTGTGCCTGTGGTTGAGATCGTGATGAGCGACAATCCAGACCCTAATGCGATAAATCCTCATTATCCATCGTGGGCACTCATGGGCGATATGTTTACCTATCAGAATGTAGCCCAGACCAAGACTACTGTCATCACCGATGAGTTGAATATACACTTGGGCAAGCACAATCTGTTTGGTGGACTGCAGTACCAACACGACTATGCTGCTAACGGATATGCTCAGGCTGGAGCTGGATACTACGCATTCCAGGCTACTCCTGAGCAGGTGGCCAATGGCAGATGGAATGAAGTGTTTACCAAGGATAATACCCGACTATTTGGCATTACATACGGCAACGGCGAGAATCATCCTCAGTATGTCGCAAAGATGTCTATCAATCAGTGGTCGCTCTATTTCCAGGATAATATGAGTCTGAGCGATCGCTTCCGCATGTCGCTTGGTGTGCGCTTCGAGTTGCCTTCGTATCCTAGTCTTAAGGATAATTTCAACGAGGCTTACTACAATATTGATTTCAGCAACCATGCTGATGATCCCACAATCCCAGAGCAGCACTTCCGTACAGATAATGTGCCTGATGCCAGCATATCATTCTCGCCTCGTCTGGGATTCAACTGGGACATTACTGGCAATCAGAATCTTATCCTTCGTGGAGGTACAGGTCTCTTCGTTGGTCGTCTGCCATTTGTATGGTTGATATCAGCAGTGGGCAACTCTGGTATGGGACAGACATCTTATATCGCATCGCAAACCAAGGGTACTATTCCTACCTTTACCACTAGTCAGGCTGATATGCTCCAGCAGATTGGTGCAAAGAGTTCGACCACTATCCCTAGCAGCGCTACTATCCTGAGCGACGATCTGCGTATGCCAAAGACCTGGAAGGCTTCGCTTGCTCTCGATGCGAAACTGCCTGGTGATATCGACTTTACCATCGAGGGTATCATGAACAAGGATCTTAATCCTGTAGTGGTTTCTAATCGCGACATCTATTGGGATGGCCATTCTACCATCGATCTTGGGCATGGAGACATTCGCCACAAGATGTCGTACTATAACCCCAACTATTCGGCTTATGTGCTCGAGAATGCTGGTTCAAAGGCTTATTATATATCTCTGAGTGCACAGTTGCGCAAGAAGTTCGACTTTGGTCTCGACCTCTCGGCCAGCTACACTATGTCGAAGGCTAAGACCTATACCGATGGTATCGGAAACCAGGTAGCTTCGGCTTACAACAACTATCGTAACTCGGTGAATGCCGTAAACGACAACGAGATGGGCTATGCCACTTACGTAGCACCAAACCGCTTGTTGCTCTCTGCCAGCTATACACTGAAGGAGTCGAAGAATGCCACTTCACGCTTCTCGCTCGTCTACGATGGCTATCAGTATGGCTATCTTAATGACTATGCCTTCAGTCGCTTCTCGTATATTTTCTCGGCCAACGTGAACAACGATGCTTTGGCTCCTGCCAATCTGATATATGTTCCAGCATCGCGTCAGGAACTTGATAGTTGGGATTTTGCAGAGAGTGTGTACGAAGGCAATAAGGTATATACTGCCGATATGCAGCGCGACGACTTCTGGGCATATATTCAGCAAGACGATTATCTTAAGAATCGCACAGGACAATATGCTGAGCGTGGAGGTGCTAAGATGCCTTGGCATCATCAGTTGGACTTTAAGTTCGAACAGGACATCCGCCTCGATGCAGGTAAGACTAAGCATGCACTGCAGTTGGGCGTGGATATCCTGAACCTGCCAAACTTCCTTTGCAAGAAGTGGGGACTGTATAAGCAGGTGGGCGAGACGGCACTGCTGTCGTATAGCAAAGGCAAGTACACCTACAACACAGTGGATGGTGAGCGACATCTTACCACATTCCGCAACTTCCAGAACCTGGCGTCTACCTATCAGATAATGTTCACGATACGCTATCTGTTCAACTAACATAGTATTAATCCTCGCCAAAAGGCGGGGATTAATCATTTTTTTTGTGATTATTACTTGATTCTGAATTATAATGTGTAACTTTGCACAAAAATTTATCAACCTAGTATGAAGATTAAGCAAAAGCATCTCGCGATAGCTATATGGCTCGTGGCGTTAGTAGTAGTTGCCGGAGCCTTGCTCTTATTTGAGAGTGACCAACTGTGGAAGGTACAACAGAAGAATCTATTCCTATGCTCCACATTGTATCTTAAGGAGCAGTTGGTTGTTCCTGGAGGTCTGCTCACTTGGGTAGGCACGTGGTTTACTCAGTTCCTTTATTATCCTTGGTTGGGCGTGTTGTTACTATGCTGTTGGTGGCTTGGACTGATGGCTATCATCAAGCGTGCATTCCGTATATCCGACCGTTGGGCCATACTGATGCTCATACCAGTAGCCATACTGCTGATTGCCAATATGGATATGGGCTACTGGATATATATGCTGAAGCTCAGGGGATATTTCTTCGTGTCAACCATTGGCGCAACCATAGTCGCAGCCCTTTTGTGGGGCTTCAGATGTGTTCCTGATAAGCATTACCTCCGTACTGGATATATCTTTGTTGCATGTGCACTGGGCTATCCCCTGTTTGGTATCTATGGATTGGCATCTGCATTACTGATGGGTATCTGGTCGTGGCGACTGTCTGCTAGTCGTACAGTGGCTGTAGTCGATAGCTTGGTGGCTATACTTAGTGTTGCCGCAGTACCATTGTTCTGCTATCGCTACGTCTACTATCAGGTCAATCTGTCAAATGTACTTTGGGCAGAGCTACCGCTATTCTATATCACTGAGGAGCATTCCACCTATTATATACCTTATTATCTGTTGGCACTGTTCTTTGTCATCCTGGCTGTTACTTATAGTGCCAATCGCGAGGGTGGTAAACCTATGAAGAAGTTCTACTACTTGGCTTGTCAGATAGTTATAGCCGTTCTGCTTGTAGGCGGTGTATACCACTTCTGGATGAAGGACGAGAACTTCCATCGCGAACTCGCCATGCAGCATCGTATAGCCAATCAGGACTGGATGGGTGTGATAGAGGAAGCTGCTGAGCAACAGGATGAACCCACACGAGCCATCGTGATGATGCGTAATATGGCCCTGTCGCGACTGGGTAAACAGGGCGAAGCCATGTGTCTGTATAAGAATGGTTCAAAGGCATATGCAGCCCCATTCGGCATGCGACTGATGCTGGTGGCCGGTCCGCTGATATATTATCAGTATGGTATGCTTAACTACTGCAATCGTCTATGTATGGAGATGGGTGTAGAGTTCGGCTTCCGTACTGAGGACTATCAGTTGTTGGTAAACTGTGCTTTGCTCGAAGGTGATAAGCCCTTGGCTCGCAAGTATATCAATATATTGAAACAAACGATATTCTATAGCGATTGGGCTGAACAGGCAGAGAATCTTCTGAACAATCCCGCCCTGATAGCCAACGACGCAGAGCGCGAGTATATCACCCATATGTTGCATTACGACAACTTTATTGGTGGTGATAATGGCTACACAGAGAGTTTCCTGATGAATCGCTTGGTAAGGAGCACTTATAAGGACGATCCCATCTTCCAGGAGCAGACACTGCTAGCATCTCTGTTCACTAAGGATATCAAGCAGTTCTGGTATCATTTCTACGACTATGCCGATCTGCATCCCAACCAGCACATGCCGCGCTATTATCAGGAGGCAGCCTATCTGTATGGTAAGCTGGAGGACAATCCTGCCATCAACACCATGCCTTTCGACGAGAGTGTCAAGTCTTCGTTCGAGAGTTTCATGACCGCAGCCTCTAATTACGATAATCAGACTGTTGAGGTTTGTCGCGAGGGACTGTATCCGTTGTTCGGCGACACCTATTACTACGATTACTACATGATGAAAAAGTTACCAGAATACTAAGAAGATATGAAGATAAAGTTTATTGCATATATAGGATTGTGTTTGGCTGTGATAGGCTGTGCAGGCCCGTCAGTGCCCGATGTGTATACCGATTCTAAGGCTTTGCCAAAGATCTATCCCGATTATACCGATGTAACCATCCCCATCAACATAGCTCCCCTAACATTCCAACTGGATGAGGATGCCGACAATATGATAGCCCGATATAGTTGTGGCGATGAGGAAATCATCTGCGAAGGCGAGGCTAAGCCCGATATGGACCAGTGGCGCGCACTTACCCAGAAGGCCAAGGATGGTGCCATCACAGTAGATGTGTATGCCCAGAAGGCCGACAAGTGGACACACTACAAGCCATTCAGCATCTTCGTGTCGCCCGATAGTATCGACAGCTATCTTAGCTATCGTCTCATATTCCCATCGTTCGTAAGTTACGAGGCCCTAACCATCAATCAGCGTTGCCTTGAGAACTACGACGAGAGTGTAATCTACGACAATATGCTGTGCTCGTTCGAGAAAGACGGCCAGTGTATCAACTGCCACAACTATCAGCAGTACAATCCCGAGCGCATGCAGTTCCATGCCCGTCAGAACAATGGCGGTACCATCGTGGCTTACGATGGCAACATCAAGAAGGTCAACATGAAGAACGATTCTATCCTCTCGGCAGGTGTTTACCCCGCATGGCATCCCTGGCTCAAGTTGATAGTCTACTCTACCAACAAGACCAACCAGAGTTTCCACACCATGCATCACAACAAGATCGAGGTGTACGACTCGCAGAGCGACCTGATAGCATATAATATCGAAAATGGCGAGATAACCAATCTTGAGAACGATACCACCGAGCTTGAGTGCTTCCCAGCTTGGGCTCCCGATGGCAAGACACTCTATTATTGCAGTGCCCACTACGAGAAGAAAGACTCTACACTGTCAAGAACCCGCGAGGTAGTAAAGCGCTCGCAGGAGATAAAGTATAACCTCTACAAGAAGAGTTTCGACCCTGAGACAATGGCCTTTGGCCCCCGTCAGTTGGTTTTTGCAGCCGATAGCATCAACAAGAGTGCCACTCTGCCACGCATCTCGCCCGATGGACGATATCTGATGTTTGCTCTGGCCGAATATGGTGTGTTCCATATATGGCACCACGATGCCGACCTGTGGATGCTCGACTTGCAGACTGGCCAGGTTAGAGCAGTCGATGAGATCAATTCGCCTGACACTGAGAGCTATCACTCTTGGTCGAGCAATGGCAAGTGGGTAGTGTTCAGCAGTCGTCGCGACGATGGCACATATACCCGTCCGTTCTTTGCCCATATCGACAAGGATGGTCACGGCACCAAACCGTTCGAGTTGCCCAGTGCCTATCCCAACTACCATCGCGAGATGATGAAGTGTTATAACATCCCTGAGTTCATGCATGGTCCCGTCACTATAAAACCACAGACATTTGCCGATGTGCTGAAAGGCGATGGCGAACCCGTGAAATACGTGCAGAGATTGTCAAAATAGGAAATGTTAAGCTGATGTAAAGGTGCACAAATTTATTGAAAAAGCAAGTATTTTCGAAAAAAAGTTGTACCTTTGCAGCCAAAATTGCAAAATAAACGTTTATTATGGCACAAGAAGATGTATTTAAGAAAATCGTAAGCCACTGCAAGGAGTATGGCTTTGTGTTCCCCTCAAGTGAGATTTACGATGGTTTAGGAGCTGTTTATGACTACGGTCAGAACGGTGTTGAGTTGAAGAATAACATTAAGCAGTATTGGTGGAAGGCCATGACGATGCTTCACGAAAATATCGTAGGTATCGACTCGGCTATCTTCATGCACCCCACAATATGGAAGGCTTCTGGTCACGTTGATGCCTTCAACGATCCCCTTATCGACAACCGCGACTCTAAGAAGCGTTATCGTGCCGATGTACTTATCGAGGACCAGATTGCCAAGTACGACGAGAAGATCCAGAAGGAAGTAGAGAAGGCTCGCAAGCGTTTTGGCGACAGCTTCGACGAGGCTAAATATATGGCGACAAGCGAGCGCGTAAAGGAGACCAAGGAGAAGCGCGACGCTCTGCATGCCCGCTATGCTGAGGCTATGCAGGGTCCAGATCTCGAGGCTCTTAAGCAGATCATCCTCGACGAGGAGATTGTCGACCCAATCAGCGGTACCAAGAACTGGACCGACGTTCGTCAGTTCAACCTGATGTTCGCTACCGAGATGGGTGCCAGCGCCGATGCCTCTATGAAGGTTTACCTGCGTCCTGAGACCGCTCAGGGTATCTTCGTTAACTACCTGAACGTACAGAAGACTGGTCGTATGAAGATTCCTTTCGGTATCGCTCAGATTGGTAAGGCTTTCCGTAATGAGATCGTTGCTCGTCAGTTCATCTTCCGTATGCGTGAGTTCGAGCAGATGGAGATGCAGTTCTTTGTAGCTCCTGGCACTGAGCTCGAGTGGTTCCCCAAGTGGAAGGAGACACGTATGAAGTGGCACCAGGCTCTTGGCTTCGGCGCTGAGAACTATCGTTTCCACGACCACGAAAAGCTGGCTCACTATGCTAATGCAGCTACCGATATCGAGTTCAAGATGCCATTCGGATTCAAGGAGGTTGAGGGTATCCACTCTCGTACCAACTTCGACCTGAGTCAGCACGAGAAGTTCTCTGGCAAGAGCATCAAGTACTTCGATCCTCAGACCAACGAGAGCTATACTCCGTATGTCATCGAGACATCTATCGGTGTCGACCGTATGTTCCTCTCTATCATGTGCCACGCATTCGAGGAGGAGAAGCTCGAGAACGGCGAGACACGTACCGTACTCAAGTTGCCCGCAGCCCTGGCTCCTGTTAAGTGCGCTGTTATGCCACTTGTCAAGAAGGACGGTCTGCCCGAGAAGGCACGCGAGATCATTGACCAGCTGAAGTTCCACTTCAACTGCCAGTACGATGAGAAGGATTCTATCGGTAAGCGTTATCGCCGTCAGGATGCCATTGGTACTCCTTACTGTGTAACAGTCGACCACGACACACTGACCGATGGTAAGGTAACTCTGCGTTTCCGCGACACCATGGAGCAGGAGCGTGTAAACATCAGCGATCTCAACTCTATCATCGAGGATAAGGTTAGCATCGCATCATTGCTGAAGAAACTCCAGTAAAAAATGAAAAATTGGAAATACATATTGCTGAGCGTGATACTGTTCCCACTTGTGGGGATGGTATCATCGTGCAGCGAAGAAACCGAACCCGAGAGTGAGTTTGCTGATTGGCAGGCTAAGAACGAGGCTTATATCAATAAGTTGGCTTCTGACCCTGGCATTAAGAAGATTCTTACTTACACCAAGGACTCAAGTCAGAAAGGATTGTCAAATTCTGACTATATCTATGTAGATGTACTCGAGTCGGGAAGTGGTACAGAGACTGCTCTGTTTACCGATTCGGTATATTACACCTATCGCGGTCGTCTGCTTCCTTCTAAGTCGTATGCCAACGGTTATGTGTTCGAAGAGACATTCCTTGGCGATTTCGACTGGTCTACAGCTGGTATGAAGAAGGCTTGCGTAAGTTGGAACACAGTTACCACCTCGTCGGGTACAACCACAAGCTTGTGGACTGACGGTTTCTGTACTGCACTGCAGAATATGAAGAAGGGCGACCACTGGTTGGTATATATCCCACATCAGTTGGCTTATGGCGAGAGCACTTCTTCATCTATCCCTGCCTACAGCACACTGGTCTTCGAGATTGCCATCGCTGATGTTTGGCATCCTGGCGAAAGCCGTCCTGCATACAAGTAAGCAGTACTACAAATCTTTTATAATTTAAAAACCTATTGCCTATGCCTAAGTACGCTGATTATATCAAACGGATTGAGATCGACTCGCTTTGGAGCGGGAAGAAACACATCGTGTGGGAGTTAAACCGCCATGTTAATATCCTTAGTGGAATGAACGGCGAGGGCAAGAGCACCATCCTCAATAAGGTAGTAAAGGGCTTGGTAGCTGGTGGCGAGTTCCCATCTCACATGCTTAAGGGCGTACGTCTTGATGTAGAGCCCGAAGATGCCAAGTGGATACGCTATGACATGATTCGCTCGCTCGATTCCAACCTGCAACAGGCTTTGGCCGAGGGCGAGGGATTCCTCCGTCAGGCCTTATCGGCACTGGCTGGAGTAGGGGGCGGTTCTCTGCTCGACATCCAGCTTTACAACCTTCAGCGCAAGTACCTCGATTATCAGGTAAACATAGGCAATCGTATCATCGAGAAGTTGCAAGCCGGCGATGCCGACGCTGCCCAGCAGCTTTCACAGAAAAAATCACGTTTCCAGGATATAGTTGATGAACTGTTCCGCGAAACGGGCAAGAAGATTATCCGTACCGAAAACGAACTCCGTTTCACTCAGATAGGCGAGGTGCTGTTGCCTTACCAACTGTCGAGCGGCGAGAAACAGATACTCGCCATACTGCTCACAGTATTGGTAGAGGACAATCAGCCCTATGTACTCTTTATGGACGAGCCCGAGGTTTCGCTCCACATAGAGTGGCAGAAGCGACTGGTCGACCTCTGTATGGAGCTAAATCCCAACGTACAGATTATCCTTACCACCCACTCGCCCGCAGTAGTTATGAACGGCTGGGTCGACTCTGTAACCGAAGTGAGCGATATCACTGTTTAATTATGCCAAGCAGGCTTAAGGATAATCTCAACAGCCGGTATTTCGAGGCGGCCAATGCGCTTACCTCAAAGACTGCACGACATAGGATAGTGGCCTATGTCGAGAGCTATGACGATATCTACTTCTGGCGAACGGTTCTGAGCGAGTTCGAGAACGACAAGCGTTACTTCGAAGTGATGCTGCCATCTAAGATGAATCTCACTCGCGGCAAGAAGTCGGTACTGATGAATTTTCTCGAGGGCGAGCCTCTTGGTCGCGATATGATAGCCTGTGTCGATGCCGATTACGACTATCTTATTCAGGGCCGCACCCATCAGTCGCAGCGCATTCTCAATAGCCCGTATGTGTTCCACACCTACGTATATGCCATCGAGAACTATCAGTGCTATGCGCCATCGCTGCACAATGTCTGTGTGTCGGTCACCCTTAATGATCATCGCATCTTCGACTTCCGCGAATACTTCCAGCAGTTCTCCGAGGCTATCTTCCCACTCTTTGTGTGGTCGGTAATGGTGTATCGCAATGGGGCCTATCCTCATTTCTCTATCACCGACTTTAATCGTGTGGCCGATCCTGGAGGCTTTAATGTGCAGAACCCACTGCCGTCTATCAACAAGCTTAAGCACAAGGTGCGTACCAAGGTCAACGATCTGCAGCGCCTTTTTCCCGATGCCAAGGATGAGTATCTGGCCACCAAGGACGATTTGCGTGCACTTGGTGTAACTCCGCAGACCACCTATTTATATATACAGGGCCATCACCTGTTTGATACTGTGGTGTCTCCAATACTCTCCAAGGTGTGCAATATCCTGCGCCAGGAGCGTCAGAATGAGATTTATTATGCCACGGCCCACAAGACACAGAAGCGAAATGAAATGTCCTGCTACGAAAACTCGCTACAGGACATTAAGTCGATGCTCAAGAAAAACACGGGTTACATGTCGTCAGAGCAGTTCCGCCGCTTGCAAGACGACATCCGCAATTATCTAGACAAAAGTCTCTAGGAACTTTAATTCTCCGCTTACTTTCACCTCGCCAGTAGTGGCGGGCAGCAGTATTGTGTCGCCTTTGGCCAGTTTCATCTCCTCGCCATTGGCAGTGATTGTTCCCTCGCCCTTTACGGCTATCAGTACCACAAACGAGTCCAGTTCGCTGTAGTCCAGAGTCATTGGCTCGTTCAGGTCGTATACGGCTGTGGTAAAGTAGGGGCACTCCGCTATCTGCACTCCCTCGTTCTTTACCATGTCGTACTCTGTGCGATAGTTGGGCAGCACTGTGTAGTCTATGCTCTCAGACGCCTGCTGTGTGTGCAGTTCGCGATAGTTGCCGTCCTTATCCTTACGCTTGTAGTCGTATATACGGTATGTCACGTCGCTAGTCTGCTGTATCTCGGCCACTACGCATCCGCCACCGATGGCATGGATACGGCCGGCAGGGATAAAGAACACGTCGTCTTCCTTTACCTCATACTGCGCCAGAGCATCGGTTATGGTGTCGTTCTCTACCATAGCCTTATACTCCTCGGGCGTAATCTGCTTTTTCAGTCCGCAGTACAGTTTTGCACCTTCGTCGCATGGCAGTGCAAACCACATCTCCGTCTTTCCGCGACTCTTTCCGTGGCGATGTGCTATCTCGTCGTTGGGGTGCACCTGTATGCTCAGGTCGCGCTTGGCGTCGATAAACTTTATCAGCAGCGGGAACTCATTGCCGAATCGCTCGTAGTTCTCCTTGCCCACCAGCTTCTCCTTCAACTCGGCCACCAGCGTGTTCAGGCTTTTGCCCTTCTCGCTGCCGTTGGCCACCAGTGTCTCATTGTTTGTTACTCCCGAAATCATCCAGCTCTCGCTGCCCCAGATCATTTGTTTGATTAATGGTTCGAACTTGTACATTGCTTAATTATAAATTGCTTAGTTGTTAGTTTTCCTTCCAGAAGCTCGGCGTAAACAGCACCAGTACCGTCATGATTTCCAGACGTCCCATCAGCATCAGCGGACACAGGATCCACTTGATAAAGTCGGGTAGGGATGACCACGACATCACCGGTCCAATCTGCGTGCCCAGCGTCGGTCCTACATTGCTCACACAACTCAGTGCGATGGTAATCGCGTTGGTATTGTCGATGCCAGCCACTATCATGATGGTCGCCGTCACCAGCGTCATCAGCATTGTCAGCGTAAAGAATGCAAACAGCGCCACCAGTTTCGATTGC
>Ga0310695_10012249_pt1 | contig 12058 bp, 5 predicted proteins | sample RumenRJG_04DNA_FD_203882 | JGI IMG/M metagenome (GOLD analysis project Ga0310695, IMG submission 203882) | Bovine rumen microbial communities from Lethbridge, Alberta, Canada - RJG_04 (v2) (version 2) | ecosystem: Host-associated > Mammals > Digestive system > Stomach > Rumen | place: Canada... | reverse complement strand
ATCTGACTGAAAAGGTCTTCGGCTCGTTTGTAGTCATGTGTCTCAACGGCAAGCATGCCCAGGCTGTAACGTGACTCGACGTCAGTGGGGTCTAGTTGACTTACGCGCTCATAGTCGGCAATGGCACTTTGCGTGTCACCAGATTCAATATAAGCTGCTGCGCGGTTGAGCAGCAACGTCACTGAATTGGGGGTCATGTCCAATGCCATCGAGTAGTTCTTGATGGCTTTGTCCAGATGGCCCTGATATCGTTGCAAAGTCGCTAGGTTGGACAGCAGCATCGAGTTGGCCGGATGTGTGGGGTCGCTGGCGATGGCGCGTGTGAAATAGGTCTCGGCATCGGCCCAACGTTGCTGGTCAATCATGGTTTGTGCCGAGTCAAGCATTATATAATAGGTGGACGTTGTGTCCATGTTGATCTCAACCGGTGTATAGTGGTCGGGCTTAGCATCGGGCCTCAGACCCTGAGGAACCTTGGTGTTCTCCTTGGCCAGCTGTGTCACAACCTGAGCTTGCATGCTCACTGTCGCGGCTATCATCACAACCCATGCTATGATTCTCAATGTCTTCATAATAGCATTAACGTGTAAGTTCGGGTAAAATTGTTTGTTAACATCGGTGCTGGGTGAAAATAATGTTGTATCTTTGCCTTTTATTTGAGTGCGCCTGAACGTAGGCCGTTCTCAATTTTTTATTCTTAATTTACAACACAAGTAACAGATGTACGATTATATCTCAGGCGCTATTGCCGAACTCAATCCTGCCTATGCTGTCATTGACAACCAAGGCATCGGTTACATGATCAATATCTCTTTGACCACCTATGACCAACTCAACCGGGGTGACAAGAGCAACGGGAAGCTATTTGTTTACGAGGCCATCCGCGAGGACGCTCATTTGCTCTATGGCTTTGGCACCAAGCGTGAGCGCGACTTGTTCCTTCTGCTCATCAGTGTCAGTGGGGTGGGGGTTAACTCGGCAAGGATGATTTTAGGGGCAGGGCCTACCGATCAAGTCGAAGCGGCAATCGCACAGGGTAACGTCGCCTTGCTCAAGGGCGTCAAGGGCATTGGCGCCAAAACAGCCCAACGCATTATTGTTGACCTAAAAGATAAAATAAAAGTAGTAGACTCTACGTTAATATCAGTAACAGGCGCAGCCGCTGGCGAGGTCTACGACGAAGCTCTTGCCGCTCTTGTCATGTTGGGATTTACGCAACAGATGTCGCAGAAAGCGCTGAAGAAACTTTTTGAGCAGCAGCCCGACATAACAGTCGAGCAGGCGATTAAGCAGGCGCTCAAGATGATGTGATCAGGGTTGAGGCGGCTATGCTTGTGAATGTCTGTGCCATAAGGGCCCGGGCATGATGTTTGATGCATGAGAGATATGTTTGATCGACTAAAAAAAGGCATATTTGTCGTTGTGGGCGCACTGCTGGGGCTGTGGGCCGGCAATGATACAGCTCTGGCACAATATGTGACAAGCAAATTGGCCCCGCCACCTCCACCACCTACGGCACCAATGCCGGCACAACAGCAACGAGGGGCTGCACGCAACCCATTGGACACACTGAATGTGCAGTTCGATGTGCATCCCACTGTGCCCAGCAACTATGGTGACGTGCAGGGCACCAACGAGTATTCGCTTGACCTCAAGTCGCCTAGCAATATCACAACCGAAGCCGAGTATGACTTCGAAACGGGTTGTTATGTCATCCACACACGTCTGGGTGACAATGACATTGTCACACCGTTCATCTTGTCGGCCGACCAGTACAACAACATGTATCTGCGTCAGTCGATGCAAGAATATTATCGTAAGAAATATTCAGAGACTGCCGAGGAGAAAGAGAAGAATCCTTTCAACTTCCTGGACATGCAGTTCGGGCTCGGTCCATTGGAGAAAATCTTTGGCCCGGGTGGAGTGCAACTCAAGACGCAGGGCTCGGTTAACATCAACATGGGTGTCAAGAGCAACAAAACCGACAACCCTGCCATGTCGGTCCAGTCGCGGCGCAAAACCTACTTTGACTTTGACCAGCAGATTCAAGCCACTGTTCAAGCGTCGGTGGGCGACAAGATGAAGTTCAACATGACTTATAACACCAATGCCACGTTTGACTTCGACAACAAAAATCTCAAGTTGGCCTACGATGGGAAGGAGGATGAAATCATCAAGAACATTGAGGCCGGTAATGTGAGCATGACAACAGGTTCGTCGCTCATTCGTGGTAGCTCGGCACTTTTTGGCGTGAAGACCAAATTGCAGTTTGGCAAACTCACGGCAACAGCTCTGGTGTCGCAGCAGAACAGTGAGTCGCAGACGGTCAACACAAAAGGAGGAGCACAGACCACAGCATTCTCTATCTCGGCCGATAAGTATGACCAGAACCGCAACTACTTCCTAGCTCACTTCTTCCGTGACAACTATGATGAGTGGTGCAAGAGGCTTCCGCTCGTATCCAGTGGAATCAATATCACGCGCATCGAGGTGTGGGTGACCAACAATCGCAGCAACTTCAACGAGGCTCGCAACATCATGGCCTTCATGGACTTGGGCGAGAACAAGCATCTGGCTTGCGACCATTGGACCCCTAGTGCGACTGGCGACAATCCCAGCAACTCGAGCAACAACATGCTCGACGAGATTAAGCAGAACTATCCCGATGCACGATATATCAGCCAGGTGGCTACGGCTCTCGAGCCCTTGCAGGCCTTTGGCTTCCAAGGTGGACAAGACTATGAGAAGATTGAGAGTGCACGTCTTCTCAACACATCTGAGTATACCCTCAATTCCAGTCTAGGCTACATTCAGCTCAAGACGGCTCTCAATGCCGACGAGGCCATCGCCGTGGCCTACCAGTATACTTATCATGGTCAGACCTATCAGGTGGGCGAATTCTCTGGCGACATCACTACCACCGACCAGTCGCTCTATGTCAAGATGCTGAAGGGAACAACGGTATCGCCGCACATGCCCAACTGGGACCTGATGATGAAGAATGTCTACTCGTTGGGAGCCTATTCGATAGCCAAAAAGAATTTTAAGCTCAACATCAAGTATCTGAGCGACACGACAGGCACCCAGCTGACATATATTCCAGCAGGCAAGATTAACGGCAAACCATTATTGCAGGTGATGAACCTCGACCGCTTGGATGCCAACAACGAAACCAACATCGACGGACGATTTGACTTTGTCGAGGGATATACCATCAACAGCACTAACGGAAAGGTCATATTCCCCGTGGTAGAACCCTTCGGTGCACATCTGCGCAAGCAGATGGATGACGATGTGCTGGCCAACCAGTATGTCTACGAAGAGCTGTACGACTCTACACTCACAGTGGCACGGCAGTTCCAAGACAAGAACAAGTTTGTGCTCGAGGGTGAGTATCAGGCATCGTCGGGCAATGTTATCCGCCTCAATGCCATGAATGTGCCGCGAGGATCGGTACATGTCACTGCGGGCGGCGTCGAGCTGACCGAGAACAGTGACTATACCGTCGACTACAACATGGGTACGGTCACTATCACCAATCAGAGCATCATCGACGCTGGTACCAACATCAGTGTCTCGCTTGAGAATCAGTCGACCTTCAGCATGCAGCGAAAGACGCTCTTGGGCTTAGACCTGAACTATCAGTTCAACAAGAACTTCAACATCGGTGGTACCATCATGCACTATGGTGAGAAGAATATCACCGAGAAGGTGGCCATCGGTGAAGAGCTGGTCAACAACACCATCTGGGGTGTGAACATGAACTATAATACCAAGTTTATGTGGCTCACCAATCTGCTCAACAAGATTCCGACCGTCAATACCACAGCTCCGTCGACACTCTCGTTCAAGGGCGAGTTTGCGCAACTTATCCCACATAGGGCTAAGACCGGATCAAACAAGGGCAGCAGTTATATCGATGACTTCGAGACAACACAGAGTGGTATCGATTTGCGCTCACCCTATGCGTGGTTCTTGTCATCGACACCCTATGACGGTTCGGCGGGAGCCTTGTTCCCTGAAGCATCAAAGAGCAACGATATTGATTACGGCAAGAATCGAGCTTTATTGGCATGGAACTACATCGACCGCTTGTTCACGCAGCGCAACAGCAGCTATGTGCCAGGATACATCAAGAATGACTTGGAGCAGCTGTCCTATCCCTATATCCGTGAGGTGCCTTACAGTGAGGTCTTCCCGGGCCGCGAACTCAACTATGGTGAGATGTCGACAGTCCAGACCCTGAACCTCTCGTTCTATCCCAAGGAGAGAGGCCCCTACAACCTGGATGCCGATAACATCGACGACCAGGGCAATCTGCTCAATCCCGAGAGACGCTGGGGTGGTATCATGCGCAAGCTCGACAACACCAACTTTGAGCAGTCCAACATCGAGTATATCCAGTTCTGGCTCATGGACCCGTTCATGGATGAGAACTTGGAAAATCGCGACGGAGGATACCTCTATTTCAACTTAGGCGAAATCAGCGAGGATATCCTCAAGGATGGGCTCAAATCCTATGAGAATGGATTGGGGACCAACGTCGACTCGACCTATATCAGAAACACCGTATGGGGCAAGGTGTCGACCCAGACGTCGATGACCTACGCCTTTGACAATGCACAAGGGTCGCGCACAGTGCAAGACGTGGGCCTCAACGGATTGTCAACCGACGAGGAGCGACTCTTCCCTGCCTATCGCGAGTATGTCGAGAAGCTGAGGCAGCGGCTTGCGCCCGATGCTATTGCGCGCATGGAAGAAGACCCGTTCTCGCCCATCAACGACCCTGGTGGCGACAACTACCACTTCTTCCGCGGCTACGACTACGATGAGCAGCGACTCAACATCCTTGAGCGATACAAGCATTACAACGGAACCGAGGGCAACTCTCTCAGCGCCGAGGATGCCAGCGATGCCCTCTATCAGAGTGCACGCAGTGTGCCCGATGTGGAGGACATCAACCAGGACAACACGCTCAACGAGTATGAGCGCTACTTCCAATATCGCATCGCCATCCATCCCGACTCGATGCGGGTAGGATCTAACTACATCATTGACAAGCAAGAGGTGGATGCCTATACGCGCAATGGTCAGAAACAGCACACCACATGGTATCAGTTCAGCATCCCGCTGCGCCGATATCAGAAGAAGGTGGGCAACATCACCGATTTCTCGACCATTCGCTTCATGCGCATGTTCATGACGGGATTCAAAGAGACAACTCACTTGCGTTTTGCGACACTTGAGCTCATGAGAGGTGAGTGGCGCAACTACGATTACAACCTCAATATGCGAGGCGATGCACCGGCTATGGGCAATGTCAATGTCAACACCGTCAACATCGAGGAGAATGCCTCGCGCGAGCCTGTGAACTACGTCCTGCCGCCGGGTGTGACACGTATCGTCGATTCGGGACACTCTCAAATCACACAGCTCAATGAGCAGTCGATGCAGGTTGCTGTCGATGGACTGCAACCGGGTGATGCACGTGGCATCTACCGCAACACTAGCTATGACTTGCGCATCTATCAACGACTGCAGATGTTCCTGCATGCCGAGGCTACAGTCGACAACCCCACTAACCTGACCAATGGCGATGTGTCGGCATTCTTGCGACTGGGCTCGGATGTCAAGAACAATTACTATGAATACGAGATTCCGTTGGACCTCACGCCACACGGACGCTATAACACCAACAGCACCAGCGACCGATACAAGGTGTGGCCCGAGAACAACATGCTCGACATCGACCTTGACTTGCTGCCTGCAGTCAAGAAGGCCCGCAATGCGGCCAAGATGGCTGGCGACCCGGATGTGGGCTATGCTGTACGCTTCACTCAACAAGATCCCGACCACCCCAATCACCGAGTCACCGTCCAGGGTAATCCATCGCTGAGCGATGTGCGCGTCATCATGATTGGTGTGCGCAATAACGCTAGCTCGACCAAGGATTGTGTTGTCTGGGCCGATGAGCTCAGGGTCACTGACTTTGACAACGAAGGTGGCTGGGCTGCGAAAGCCAGCATGACATTGGGCATGAGCGACATTGCCACTGTCAACGTGGGCTTCCATCGCGAGACACACGGATTCGGCGCTGTGAATCAGAGTCTGACACAACGTCGCCTGGATGACTACAACCAGTATAACATTGCAGTCCAGGGCGATGCCGGACGCTTCCTGCCCGAGAAGGTCAAACTCAAAGCTCCTATCTACTATAGCTACAGCAATGAGAAGACCACTCCCAAATATAATCCTCTGGACCAGGATGTGCTCCTCAAGGATGCAGTTGATGCCTGTGAGACAAAGCATCAGAAAGACTCAATCAATGACTATGCAGTCACGCTGCGCACTGTCAAGAGTTTCAGCATCTCAGGCCTCAAGTTTGATTATAAGTTTGGAAAGAACCCAATGCCATGGGATCCGGCCAACTTCACATTCAGCTATTCGAGCAACAAGCAGCACCTCAACGACCCGAACAATGTCTATGAGAACACGAATGACTATCGTGGCAGTTTCCAGTACAGCTGGACACCCTACATTAAGCCGTTCAAGCCATTTGCTCGTATGGTCAGTGAGAAAAACAAGAACATGAAGTTCTTCCGTGACTACGAAATCCGCTGGTTGCCCACCAACATTGCGTTCAACACCAACATGTCGCGTTATTACTACGAGCAGCAGACTCGCAACGAGACGGGAATTGATGTTGAGCTGCCTGTGGCTGTGAGCAAGAACTTCTTGTGGGACCGACAGTTTGCATTATCCTGGAATTTCACTAAGTCGCTGTCGGCATCGTTCAACAGTGCCACCACAGCACACATTCTTGAGCCAATCGGTCAGGTCAACAAACGTCTGCTGGCCGATGAGTACACTATCTGGAAGGACTCGGTGTGGCAGAGTATTAAGGACTTGGGTACTCCTTGGGCCTACAACCAGACCTTCACAGCCAGCTATAAGGCTCCGTTCAGTGCGATTCCCATTTTGAGCTTCATTACGGCCAATGCCAGTTACAATGCAACCTATAATTGGGATCGCGGTACTGTGGTCGATGGCATCTCGAGTGGAAATAAGATAGCCAACCAGTCATCGTTCAATGTTGATGGTCGTCTGGCCATGGAGCAGTTCTACAACAAGATTCCTTATCTTAAGGATGTGAACAAGCGCTTCAGTAGTGGCGGAGGCGATGATAGTAAGAGCAAGCGCGGCACAACTTCGAGGGATTCTCGAGAACCAAAGAAGCCTAAGCCCAAGAAGTTTAACCGCACCTTCAAGCTATCACCAGACACGGCTATTGTCATCAACCACAAGATGAACGTCAAGAATGTCAAGGTCACGGCAACGACGACCGACGATAAGCCGTTCCCCATCAAGTTCAAGGTCAAGGATGCCAACAATGTCGAAATTCTCACGTTGGGTGAAGAGAATCTCAAGTTCACCGTTACTGAGGTTCAGAAGACGCACAGTGGCTTCTGGTGGGATTTCGGGCAGTATGCCGCCCGCTTAGCCATGAGTGTGCGCAATGTGAGCGTCAAGTTCCGGTCGACTAGACAATTGTCCCTGCCACAGTTTGTGCCCGAAATTGGGGACATCTTCGGCCAATCGACTCACTACGACATCATGTCGCCAGGACTGGACTTTGCCTTTGGTCTTGTCGGCGAGGGTTACATCGATCGTGCCAAGCGTCATGGATGGCTTTTGGGCGACCAGACCCAGACATCGCCAGCACTGTTTGGACGCACCCAAGAGTTCAGTGCCGAGATACAGCTTGAGCCCATCCGCGGACTCAAAATCACCCTCACAGGCAATCGCACTGACAATCGCACCAGTCAGATACAGTTCATGTACGATGACATGACCACCATCTATTCGGGCAGTTATACGCGTACTCACATGGCATTAGCAACCGCCTTGCGTGGGGTCAGTGACCGAGATGGATACAAGAGCGATGTCTTCGACGAGTTCTTGAGCAACATTCCCATTGTGGCACAGCGACTGCAAGACCGATATGTTGGAGTCAGCTATCCCGAACGAGGTTTTATCATCGGCAAGGAGTATGCTGGACATGAGTTCAATCCCGAGTTGGGAGGAGTCAACACCATGAGTAGCGATGTGCTCATCCCCGCCTTCATGGCAGCCTATTCAGGCAAGAACGCCCGCAAGGTTGACCTCAATCCGTTCCCGGGCATCAAGAGCATCTTGCCCAACTGGCGTGTGACCTACGATGGACTCATCAAGATACCTTTCTTCAAGAAGTATTTCAAGAGTTTCACGCTGACTCATACCTATCAGTGTACCTATCAAGTGGGGCAGTTCAACTCGTTCACCGACTGGATCGATATCGGCAATGGTCTAGGGTTCACTCAAGACGCACTTTCGGGTAACGCCATACCGTCTTCGCCCTACAACATCTCGTCTATCACGCTGACCGAGAAGTTTGCACCTCTGTTGGGATTCAATGCCACCCTCAACAATGGCATGACCATCAATGCTGACTATCGCGATAGCCGTACGTTGACACTGAATTCTGCCGCAGGACAGCTTGTCGAAGCCTACACCAAAGCCTTTGTCTTGGGTGTGGGATACAAGATTGCCAACTTTAACAAGATTCTCAAGATCAAAGGTAAGCAGAAGGGGGTGAACAACGATTTGACGATGAACCTCAATGTGCAGTTCAATAACAACACTGCACTCATCCGCAAGATTGATGCTAATACTGCACAAGCGACAAGCGGCACAAAGACGCTGAGCATCAATTTCAAGGCCAACTATGTGGTGAGCAAGCGAATTACTATGGGCGCATACTTCGACCATCAGGTCAATACTCCACTTGTGTCCAATTCTGCTTATCCCACCACCAACAGCAACTATGGTCTATCGGTCCAGATGAGTCTTGCTAAATAATCGATGGTGAACAGTTGATAGTTGGGTGTGAGAGTCATCAAGAAAATAAAAGCATGGGGTAAGCAATACGACCAGTGGGCTCAGGTGCGGCAAATGCGTCTTGTGCTCAGCGATGAGTTGCACACATGTACCAACTGCGGCACAGAATATCAGGGGCGCTTCTGCCCGCAATGCGGACTCAAGGCCTCGATAGCGCGGCTCAAAATCAAAAATCTCTTCCAGAACTTCCTCGATATTTGGGGCATGGGTTCACGACCCATGTTTCGCACCATCGCTCAGCTCTTCACGCGTCCTGGCTATATGATTGCCGACTACCTGTCAGGGCATCAGCCATTGTACTTTCCACCATTCAAGATGGTAGTCGTTGTCACTGTCATCTATATGCTGGCCGGATGGTTGCGAGGTGTGCCCATTGATGGATTCATGGGGATTGACTTCTTTGATGAAACCCTGGGAGACGATGTCACCGAGCACGGTAGGGTTTTGCTCGACATGCTTGATACGATAGTGTCCTGGTTTAACGAACATCTGGCTTTTGCCGTGATTGTGGGGCAAACCATCGATGTGGTGGCTACACGGCTCGCATTCCGCAAGGCAAAAGTCAAGTGGTCGCTGGTCGAACTGTTTTTTGCTGACATCTATATGTCGGCGCGGTATTATATCATAGCCACACTGTGCATACTCATCTTCAAGACCGAACTCGATGAGACTCCAGCTTGGGGGGTGCTTTCGGTCATCATTATTCTGTATCACTGGCTAACGCTGGCCCAGCTTTATCAACTGGGGGTATGGAAGTCATTGATGGGCTATGTGCGCAAGACCTTGTGGCAAGGCCTTGTTATTGTCATATTGGTTGCTCTGTTGTCATTAATAGTCTTGATTGCATGAGAAAGTTTTTTGCTAAGTTCACAATGATATCTTTGCTGGTGAGCATGGCCGGATGCATGTTTACTGGTGTCGAGAGTACACAGCGTGTGTCTGAGAAAGAGGTGCAACGCACCATGGGCGAACTTGAACGAAGGCAACCAACCATGACGCTACAACCTTTTCTCGACTCAGTGCCTGCTTGGCAACAAGGCAAGCAGTTTTTTGTCACCGACAACCAATTGCGTCTCGTCATGTTCACAACTGCCCCCGACACGGTGCAATTGGCAGGACAGTTGATTACCTACGATGGTTATGACCAGGGGAGTGTGCTTGACAACCGTGATGCACTCAACTTGCGATTCCGTGACCGAGACGGAAAAACCTATGTCTATCGCACGGGTAAGACAATTGACCAGTTTTCAGCTAAGTATAGTGTGCCCTTGCTCATCGACATGGATATGGTGGCTGATGTTGACCGGCAGCTACGCAACAAGGAGGTGTGGATTAAGACTCCTATATGGTATGATTTAGGCACCGAAGAAATGCAGCGTGGAAGGCAATTCATTCGTGTACGCATCGATGCTGTTGAGCCAGGAAACAAGGTCTTGCCCCTCAAGGTCAAGTTTACTGCGCTCGATAGTGGTGAACGCGCATTCTTGTGGATGAGCGACCCCAATGCCACAATGCACAATCGCGACTTCGACTCGCTGTTCTCGTTGCGCGACTTGCATGAGAATTATCCCGAGATTTCTGACGCAACGTGGCAACTCATTGTCCGCGGCGAATTGGTCGAGGGCATGAACAAGGAAGAGTGCCGCCTGGCTATGGGTGCGCCTAAGCGCATCAATCAGCTGCCAAACCAAGCGGGATTGCGCGAATATTGGTATTATGATGGAGGAAAATATCTGTTTTTTGTTGACGGGCTTTTGAGCCAATTCAGAAAATGAACAATTCGCTTCAACTTGAATTCCTAGGCACTGGCACAAGCACTGGGGTGCCTCAACTGCGGTGTGGCTGTGAGGTGTGCCGGTCAACCGACCCACATGATCAGCGGCTGCGCTGCTCAGCCATCGTCCGCTATCAAGGCAAGAACATCCTCATCGACTGTGGTCCTGACTTTCGTCAGCAGATGCTGCGAGCAAGCAATGACAACATCGATGCACTGCTCATCACGCACATTCACTACGACCATGTGGGCGGCATCGATGACCTGAGGGCCTATTGTCTTGATCGTTATTTCCCTATCTATGCTCGTCAGGACGTTATAGACAACCTCAGACGGCAGCTGCCTTACTGCTTTGCTGAGCACCTTTATCCTGGTGTGCCCCGATTGGAATTCACTGCAGTTAATGACTATGACCCTTTCGATGTACAGGGTATCGAAGTGCACCCCATACCTGTGATGCACTATAAGATGCCTATTTTGGGCTTTCGCATCGGCCCTATGGCTTATATAACCGACTGCAAGACCATAGCTGATGAACAGATTGAACGGTTGCATGACATTCCACTGCTGGTGATCAATGCCTTGCGCCTAGAGCCGCATATGTCGCATATGCACCTGGCCGAGGCATTGGAGGTCGTCAGACGCATCAATCCTAGTCGGGCCTATCTCACACACATGAGTCATGGTATTGGCCTTCACGAGCAGGCATCACAGCAGTTGCCAGACAATGTGCATCTGGCCTACGATGGGCTCGTCGTTGATCTCAACATGTAGCCATGGGGGCGTAAACAAGACAAAAAAACAGGGTTGAAAACCATATCGGTTTCCAACCCTTTATTGTTGTGAGACTGTTCTGTGAGAACGTTATGCCTCCTCAGCGGGAGCCTCTGCCTCAGCGGCGGGAGCCTCAGCGGCATTCTCAGCAGCCTGAGCTGCTTGCTCAGCAGCCTTTGCTGCTGCCAGCTCGGCACGCTTCTTAGCTACTGCCTCAGCCTTAGCCTCGTTCTTCTTGGTCTCCTCTTCAAGAGCCTTCTTAGCGGCGGCCTTCTTGCCTTCGCGCTCCTGGTTCTTCACTGCCTCGAGCTTAGCGGCTTTCTCAGCCTTCCAAGCATCGAAACGACGCTGTGCCTCAGCCTCGTCAAAGGCACCCTTCTTGACACCGCCCTGCAGATGCTTCATCAGCATCACGCCTTCACGGCTCAGAATGTTGCGAACAGTCTCGGTGGGCTGTGCGCCGACGTTAATCCAATACAGTGCGCGATCGAAATTTAAACTTATTGTAGCAGGATTAGTGTTGGGGTTATAAGAACCAATCCTTTCAATAAATCTACCATCTCGTGGTGCCCT
>Ga0310695_10012248_pt1 | contig 12059 bp, 8 predicted proteins | sample RumenRJG_04DNA_FD_203882 | JGI IMG/M metagenome (GOLD analysis project Ga0310695, IMG submission 203882) | Bovine rumen microbial communities from Lethbridge, Alberta, Canada - RJG_04 (v2) (version 2) | ecosystem: Host-associated > Mammals > Digestive system > Stomach > Rumen | place: Canada... | reverse complement strand
TATGCAGGATATGAAAAATAATCTGATTGAATCACTTTCAGAGGAGTTCAGAACATTTTATGAAGAGTTTGAGTCCATAGTCAATGACAAACTCGCCTTGTTCAGCAGAAGATGAAATGCCGTGATAAGTCCCGGCTGGCTGTTTTTTTGCTGGTTGAAACCCTGATTTATCTGGCTGTGATCTTTCCTGGATTTCATGGAATTGTCAACCATCCTCTGAGATATGCCGCCATACTGGTCTGCGCGGCCTGCAGTGTGCTTTTGTTCTGGGAGAAGAGGGACAGGAATCATCTATGGCTTTCGGCTGCCCTTGTTCTGACGGCTCTCGCGGATTTTTACTTTGAGATCCTCACTGACCGGGTATTGGAGCCCCTCTTTATCTTTGTCTTTGTCCAGTGGTGTCATGGAATCAGGCTTATGTGCTGTCTGCCCCGACCCTGGAAGGAAGAGAGAAGCTGGTTCTTCTTTATTGCTGTGAGAATTCTCGGACCTGGGGGACTTGCTGCAATCATGTTAAAAAGTATGTCTGGGGGAATAGCCGGACCTCCCGGGATGACTATGGAGGAGAGACTGGCCCTGGCATTGATGCTGGTGTACGGCATCAACATCCTGCTTAATCTGGGAGCAGCCCTGACTGGCTGGTTTCGTAGGAAAAGCCGCTTTTTCTCCATCGTATCCCTGGCTTTTGTTCTGTTTATCTGTTGTGATATTACCGTGGCAGCCAACCTTTTATATCCCCATATTGGCCTGTCAGCGGAAGCCGCAGAGGCGCTGGCAAGACTGACCTGGGTTTTTTATATTCCCTCTCAGGTTCTCTTTATGGTGTCAGGGATACTTTGTGATTATTCCGGCAAATAACAGCTGCTTTTTTTGGCAGAGTATTTTTTGGGGCAAATAGTTAAAGATCTGAATCACAAACAAATTGAAATAACATTTCTTCCATGTTAATTTAATAAGACATGACGAAACATGTAAATGTGGGAAACGGCCGGCACAAGCCGGGTCCCGGAGTAGTTATTGGGGGAGAAATGTTATGAAAAGTATGAAAAAATACCGTAGGTTACTTGTGATTTTTGCTGTCCTGGTTTTATGTGCCTTCTATACATCCCGGACTGACGCCAAAGTGATTTATACCGGCAAAGATAAGATTGACACAGCCTGCGAAATCATTCTGGCAAAATGCAGCGACGAGAAGATGACCAGCAAGGAAAAGCTCAAAGCGGTCTATGAATTTCTAGTCAAAAATATGAAATATTCTCACAGCAAGGGGAGTGTCAAGATCAAGGTCAGCAAGGATCAGATTCAGAAATTCAAAAAAACAGAGGCGGAGCAAAAAGCAGCAGGACAGGTTTCCTACAGTAAAAAGTTCCGCAGAAGATATCAAAATGTACTCACCATGAGAGGAACTTGTTATGATATGTCTGCCGTATTCTGCATCATGGCCAACCATCTGGGGTTTAAGGCCGGTCTGTGCAGCGGAAGGTATGTCAGGAGCAATGGGTCAAGCTGTGAGCACTGGTGGAATTATGTCAAGATTGACGGCAAGAAAAAGTATTTTGACGTACAGGCAGCCAATGCCAGCTGGAAGGGACATCACAAGATGAGCAAGTCCTTCTTCTGGCAGGACAAGAACAGCCACGCCTGGTCCAAACACCATGACTGAGTACTTCTTTTATCATTATTGATCTAATCAACGAATCATGCATAGAAATATAATCCTGTCAGGATAATTAGCAAAGGAGACACAACATTGAACATAGCAGTAATATTGGCCGGAGGCGTCGGAAACAGAGTGGGTGCTCAGGTTCCCAAACAATTTATAGAGGTGATGGGCAAGCCGGTTCTGGCCTACACGGTGGAGGTTTTTCAGAACCACCCTCAGATTGACGGAATTGAGGTCGTCTGCATCGAGTCCTACATGGATTATATGGAAGAGATGAAAGAGAAATATGGTTTTACCAAACTTCGCTGGGTGGCAAAGGGAGGTAAGGATTTCCAGGAATCCGTGATGAATGGAATCAATCACCTGGAAGGAATTGCCAGTGATGATGATATTGTCCTGGTTCATTTTGGCGCGTCACCCTTTATCACGGAAGATATTATCACAGACGCCATCAGAGTCTGCACGGAGACCGGAAATGCCATTTCCACCACAGATTTCTTTCTGCTCTCCGGAGTCAAGGACGACGAGAGGAGTTCCAGCACATGGATTGACAGAGATACCGTTGCCTGCATGAGTACGCCTCATGCCTTCCGCTATGGTTTTATCCATGAGATCTACAGGGAGGCGGTGGAAACAGGTCTGATCCATGAGGTGGAGCCGCACACGACCACCCTCATGTATAAAATGGGAAAAAAGATTTACTTTTCCAAAGGTTCTCAGACCAATATCAAAATAACCAGAAAAGAAGATCTGGACCTGTTCGAAGGCTATGTGATGATGAAAGAAAAAAAGAGAAGAGAAAAGGAGAATCATACCATGACTTATGATTATTTAGTTGTCGGGGCCGGACTTTATGGCTCAGTTTTTGCCCGGGAGGCAAAAAAGAGGGGAAAGCGAGTTCTTGTTATTGACAAGCGGCCTCACATTGCGGGAAATGTTTATACAGAAGATGTGGAGGGAATCCATGTCCATAAGTACGGGGCCCACATTTTCCATACAAATATCAGGAGAGTCTGGGATTATGTGAATCAGTTTGCAGAGTTTAACCGTTTCACCAATTCCCCTGTGGCCAACTATCATGGAGAACTCTACTCCCTTCCATTTAATATGTATACTTTCAATAAGATGTGGGGTGTTGTCACACCGGAAGAGGCCGCTGCCAAAATTGAGCAGCAGAAGAAAGAAGCCGGGATCACAAATCCGAAGAACCTGGAAGAGCAGGCCATCAGTCTGGTGGGTACCGACATTTATGAGAAACTGGTGAAGGGCTACACAGAAAAACAGTGGGGAAGACCCTGCACGGAGCTGCCGGCCTTTATCATCCGCAGACTTCCCGTCCGCCTGACTTTCGACAACAATTATTTTAACGCTCTCTATCAGGGGATACCCATCGGAGGCTACACCAGGATGGTGGAAAATATGCTTGAAGGAATCGAAGTACGCCTGAATGTGGATTATTTAGCAGATAAGGAGACCTATGACGCCATGGCTGATCAGGTTATCTACACAGGTCCCATCGATGCCTACTTTAACTATGCTCTTGGCAATCTGGAATATCGGTCTGTCCGTTTTGAAAATGAGCTGCTTGATAAACCCAACTTCCAGGGAAATGCTGCGGTAAATTACACGGACGCTGAGACGCCTTGGACCAGGATCATCGAGCATAAATGGTTTGAGTTCGGAAAAGATGAAGAGGGTCATGACCTGCCAAAGACAGTGATCAGCCGTGAATACAGCTCTGAGTGGAAGCCGGGTGATGAGCCTTATTATCCGGTGAACGACGAGAAGAACGGTGCCCTTTACCTGCGTTATAAAGAACTGGCGGACAAAGAGCAGAAAGTGATCTTCGGCGGCAGACTGGGTGAGTATAAATACTATGACATGGATGCTGTGATCGACGCGGCATTAAGATGCTGTGATCAGGTGCTGTGATCAGACAGGGTAAGATTGATATCAGGAGGATACGGGTTTATGGAAGGCATCAGGGCATACTATGAGAAATACCGTGAGATCGTGAACTATCTGATTGTGGGAGGCCTGACCACTCTGGTAAGTCTGGGCGTCTACTACGCCTGTGTTCTCACCTTCCTTGATCCCTCCAAACCGGTGCAGCTCCAGGCAGCCAATGTGATCTCCTGGATCGCTGCAGTGACCTTTGCGTATTTTACCAACCGCAGATTTGTTTTTGACAGTAAGCGAAAAGATATCCTTTCAGAAGCGGCCGCCTTTACCGGTTCCAGGGTAGCGACCCTTTTGATGGATATGGCCTGCATGTTTCTCATGGTCACTGTTGCCGGGATCAACGACAAGATTGCCAAGATTGTGGTCCAGGTGATCGTCACGATTTCCAATTATATTTTCAGTAAATTTTTCGTATTTCATCAATAAGTCAATGCTTGACAAACAATTTGCCACATGGTATTATCTTCTTCGTCAGGTTTTTTGGCAGGCTGCTGTAGCTCAGTAGGTAGAGCGTCGCCTTGGTAAGGCGGAGGTCTCGAGTTCAAGTCTCGTCAGCAGCTTTTCAGTTTATTTGTTAGGCCTTTCGGAAGTATCCGAGAGGCCTTTTTTTCAGGAGAATGCAGCGGCTCCACAAGGCTGCTGGACTGGCTTTTTCAGAAGAGACGGATTCAGGTCCATCCTGGACCTGCCACATAGGAGTTCGATATGAGATCATTTTTAAGATATCTGTTAACAATACTGACAGTTCTTTTCTTTAGTCTTTCTGTGGTTCTGGCAGCGACCACCGCCTGGCTTTTCAACGTGTGGTCAGATCTGACGGTGGAGGAGATCCTCTTTCATCTGCAGGTCTCCCTGGAAGGAACCAACTCGGATATGATCAGACAGTACCTGGTGGATTATGGGCTGCCATGCCTGATTGCCATTATATCTCTGATTGTTTTTTTTGTGCTGATCCGAAATACGGTAAAAGCTTACCGGATCTCTCTGTTAGCCACCTTTGTGGTGTCTTTTGGCCTGATGACTTTTGCGGTGTGGAATCTGGAATCCAATCTGGGGCTTTTTGAATATCTGCAGAGTCAGCTGGTGGAATCCACTTTTATTGAAGACAACTATGTGGATCCGAAGGATGTGGAATTGTCCTTCCCTGAGAAGAAGAGGAATGTCATATATATTTATATGGAGTCCCTGGAGACAACTTTTGCCGATGAGGCAGCGGGAGGTGCTTTCCCGAAAAATATTATTCCCAACCTGACCAAATTGGCTCGTGACAATGTGAATTTCAGCGGAGATCCCGGCAGGCTGAACGGAGGAATCTCCCTTTTTGGTTCCACCTGGACCATGGGAGGTCTGTTTGCTCAAAGCAGTGGTCTGCCTCTGAAAACCTCCCTGGATGGAAACAGCCTTGAGACCCAGAAGAACTTTTTTTCTGATTTGACCACTCTGGGGGATATCCTTGAGGAGCAGGGCTATAAAAATGTATTTATGCTGGGGTCCGATGTTGTTTTTGGAGGAAGACAGCTCTACTATTCCCAGCACGGTAATTTCGATATTGAGGATTATTATTATGCGGAGAATCATGGCCTGATTCCAAAAGGATACTTTAATTTCTGGGGCTTTGAGGATGAGAAACTCTACGCTATGGCCAAGGACAGACTGACTCAGCTGGCCAGCCAGAATCAACCTTTCAATCTGACCATGCTGACTGTAGATACCCATTTTGAGGACGGGAATCCCTGCAGACTTTGTAAAGATGAATTCGGTGAGCAATATGCCAATGTTTTTGCCTGTGCTGACAGGCAGGTGTGCTCTTTTGTCCAGTGGATTCAGCAGCAGGATTTTTATGAGAATACCACTATTATCATCAATGGTGACCATACAACCATGGACAAGGATTTCTGCAAAGATGTGCCCGGCGACTATCAGAGGAAGACTTTCACATTGATCATCAACCCGGCGGTTCAGCCTGAGGACCAGAGCTACAGGACTTATTCCACCATGGATATGTTCCCCACCACCCTGGCAGCCATGGGTGTGAAAATTCCGGGTAACCGGCTGGGCCTTGGCGTAGATCTCTTTTCCGGTGCGAAGACACTGGTCGAAAAGATGGGTAAGAGCAGGCTGGACGCCAAACTCCGGCAGCATTCTGCTTTTATGGATAAACTGGCCAATGTGGAATTTGACGATACGGTTCTGACCCGGATGAGGAAATCCTCCGCTCTGGCCTGGGAGAATTGTGATCCCAAGAAAAAAACAGCCAGGATGTGGTTTAAGCTGGGTTATGTCCTGGGTCTAGACATGGTAGACAAAGTGGAAGCCCAGATTGAACTGGTGACACCCAAAGAGTACAGGGCAGGCAGAGATGCACTGAAAAGTGCCGGATATCAGATTGATGAGAACGGCTTTATCACGGATGCCCAGGGAAATATCATCTCAAACCTGGAGAGCTTCATGCAAAAAGAAGCTTCTGCTTCCGGCAGCCAGAAAAACAATACCACAGAGAAAAATAACCCCGCCAGCAAGACCGGCAGTCCGGGAGATGAGCACATCTATATGGAAAATATAAGCCGGGATGAAGAAGCAGCCCTGGTCTGCAACACAGAACTGGATCTGTCAGGTTACCTCAAAGGGGCAAGCAATTCCCTGGGTGAGCCCATTATCCGGGTTACCGCCTACCTGACCACCAGTCAGGGCAGACGCTATGAGATATTTACTAAATACCAGAACCTGGCCCTTCTTTTTGAAGATGATATGGATGCATATCTGAAGAAGATGAGAGAAGAAAAGCGTTCGATTTTTATGGCCGGTCAATATGATACCAGCGGTGCTTTAAGCGACAGCAACAAGGAAAGCTTAAAGGCTCTGGGGCTGAAAAGTGACCCTTCCAGCGAATATGGAGCCAGCTTCTACGGCATTGTCAAACATGGACTGGTCACAGAAGGTTTTCGCCAGAAAACCCTGCGTGCCTCGGGTTACACCATAAAGTATGGACTTCCTGCTCCTGAGGAAAAGAATATGTCTGTACTGACTCCTGTCTCCCAGGAACTGCCTGTCAGCAATCCTGGTCTCCCGACAGAGACCGGGACCGGCAATGACAGCAGCACTTCCACAGAGGGAAATGGACAGGAGATACCCCTTGTGGGTCTGCCCTCGGATGAATTGACTCAGGGACGCATTGATCTGATCCCTGACCGGACTCCCATGGATTGGACCGCTTACGGCCGGTACCCGTTTTCTATCACCAGCTGCGGCATCAACGATGCATCGGATCAGGTGACCAAAGGATACATTAAGTTCAATGGCATTGAGTATTCCAGGAGGCGGCCGGGTCTGAATGTCGTGGTATGGGATGAAGACCTGGGCGCAGTTGTGGATTCTGTCAATTTTGATATTTGCAAGGGGACAGGAACCACCCGCTGGAAATAGAATCATAAAAAAAGTGAAGGAATCACAACTTTACAAAAGATAAGAAAGTGAAGTATACTGTTATTGCTGTCTGACCCTTCAGGATGACAGACAGACTGAATGAATACAGAAAGTAGAGGTTTAACCGTATGATTTTTTTGAGGAAGAAACAGCTTTTTTATAAAAGACTCACAGGACTGATTCTTGCGGGCTTTATGTTCGCTGCCTCCTGCATCCCCGCAGAGGCGGCCTATGTGACCACTTCTATTGAGGGCCTTCCTTCGAGTAAGTATGAAGCATATGTCACCGCCACGGTCAATTCCAGATTCGGAAAAAGATCTTTTCATATCTTTAATCAGGGTATGTGGGGTAAGAACCGTAAGGCGTATGTGCCGTCCCATGGATGTGCAGTGTGTTCTCTGACCACCGTCCTCAGCGGCTACACGAAGAAATATGCTGACTATACGCCAAATATGACCCGGACCACTCTGGAGAGACAGGTTTTCGGAGCTGCCTGGCGCAGAAATTATAAAAGGTCTGTTTCGGCACAGATGCCCGTGAGCCTCTATGGGATCAGCAGGGTTCTTCAAAAGTGCGGCGTGAGGAACAAGTATGTGAGAAGCTTTTCTTCTGACAAGAAAACGGAAAATATCCTGGCCAGACACCTGAGAAAGGGAGAGGTTGTTGTCATCGAGACCAACAACCACAGACAGAAGAACGGCAGGATCAGCAGTAAATATGATTCCAAATGGGCCAGATCCCGCCATACCATGGTACTGCTGGGAATGACCAGCGAAGGCTATGCGATCGTCGGTGATTCCGCCAACAGAGACTGGGCAGGGAACTCTCAGAGAATCAAACTGGCCAAACTCAGTGATCTGATTGCCCACATGATTCCCCACAGTCCGTCCGGGAAAAGCTTTTACTATTCCGGTGACAAGTGCTACAGTGGTTATATTCTTGTGAATCCATAAAGAGGACCACAGTCAATCAGGATTATTGACCAGTCGATCAGACCATCGCAATATAACACAGATACAGGAGGAATGAGATGGGAGAGAGCAGTAAAGAGAAGACGATTCCGGCAGCAGAGACAGCCACGAATCAACAGGCTGAGGAGAAGTCATCCAGAAATTTTATAGAGCTCGCAATTGATAAGGATTTGGCTGAGGGTGTTTACGATCATGTCATGACCCGGTTTCCGCCGGAGCCTAACGGCTACCTGCACATTGGTCATGCAAAATCAATCCTGCTCAATTATGGACTGGCTGAAGAGTACTGCGGAAAGTTCAATCTTCGATTTGACGACACCAATCCCACCAAGGAGAAGGTGGAGTTTGTCGAGTCCATCAAGGAAGACGTGGAATGGCTTGGTGCCGACTATGAGGACAGGCTCTTCTTTGCTTCAAATTATTTTGAGAAAATGTATGAGGCGGCCGTCACCCTGATCAAAAAGGGAAAGGCTTACGTCTGTGATCTCACAGCGGAAGAAATCAGAGAGTATCGTGGAACTCTGACGGAGCCCGGTAAGGAGAGTCCCTATCGAAACAGGTCTGTGGAGGAGAACCTGGATCTTTTCGAACGGATGAGGAAGGGAGAGTTCGCAGACGGGGAAAAAGTCCTTCGCGCAAAGATTGACATGGCTGCCGGAAATATCAATATGAGAGACCCCATTCTCTATCGGGTTGCCCATATGACACATCATAATACAGGTGATGCCTGGTGCATCTATCCCATGTATGATTTTGCTCATCCGCTGGAGGATGCCTTTGAGGGTGTGACCCATTCCATCTGTACACTGGAGTTCGAAGATCATCGTCCCCTTTATGACTGGGTTGTCAGGGAGGTGGGGTTTGAGCAGCCGCCCCGACAGATCGAGTTTGCCAAGATGTATCTGACGAATGTCATCACCGGCAAACGCTATATTAAGAAGCTGGTGGAAGACGGGATCGTCGACGGGTGGGATGACCCCAGGCTCGTTTCCATTGCAGCCCTGAGGCGAAGAGGATTTACGCCGGAATCCATCCGGACTTTTATCGAGCTTGCAGGAGTGGCAAAGGCCCAGAGCTCCGTGGACTATGCCATGCTGGAGTTCTGTATTCGGGATGATCTGAAGCTGAAGAAGTCCCGCATGATGGCGGTACTCGACCCCATCCGGGTGATTATTGATAATTATCCGGAAGGACAGGTGGAGTACCTGGACGTGGAGAACAATAGGGAAAACGAATCCCTTGGCAGCCGCAAGGTGGCATTTTCCAGGGAAATCTATATTGACAGGGATGACTTTATGATCGACCCTCCCAAAAAGTATTTTCGCCTTTATCCAGGCAATGAAGTAAGGCTGATGAATGCCTACTTTGTCAAGTGTACGGATTATAAGACGGATGAGTCAGGAAAGGTTGTGGAGATCCACTGCAGTTATGATCCCGCCACCAGGAGCGGCAGCGGCTTCACCGGCCGCAAGGTCAAGGGCACCATCCACTGGGTCAGTGCTGAGAGTGCTGTGGATGCGGAAGTTCGTCTCTATGAAAATATCGTGGATGAGGAGAAGGGCGTCTACAATGAAGATGGCAGCCTGAACCTGAATCCGAATTCCCTGACCGTTCTTCAGAACTGTAAACTGGAAGCAGCTCTCGCCGACAGCAGGGCTTTTGACAGTTTTCAGTTTGTACGAAAAGGATATTTCTGCTGTGACTGCAAAGACAGCAGACCGGATCACCTGGTTTTCAACCGGATCGTATCTCTGAAGAGCTCTTTTAAACTCAAGAAATAAGGAACGATTCAGGTAAGACCTTTATTTTCTGCCGTTCTGCCTCTCTTTTCTGCGTGCATAATTCTGCAGCAGAGAAGTGAGCAGGACGGCAGTTTTTTGTTTTTAGGAATTTGAGATTTCGAATTTGAGATTTCCTATAAAGCAAAAATCCTCCGGGGGTGCATCGATCGCGGTACAGAATTGGTTCTGAAGGAAAACCAAATGAAAAATTCAAATTTGATAAAAATATTTTTAAAAATCATACCAGTTAGTGTTGACTAACATGATAGATATTTGAGAGAATATGATAGTTGCAGATGGTGGACTGCCACAATCGGCAAATTGCAGGAAAACCGTTTCTTTATTCCAATTTTAGATCATAGACTCGAAATATTCTTCCAGGAATAGAGAGACATGAAATATGAGACCAAGTATAGAAAGGGTGTTTTCAATGTATAAAATTATAAAAAAAGAGAGGTTGAACCAACTGGTTGAACTGATGGAGATTCACGCTCCCTTCGTGGCGAGAAAATGTGAGCCGGGTCAGTTTATCATCCTCCGCGTGGATGAAGATGGTGAGAGAGTTCCTCTGACCATCGCTGATTATGACCGTGAGGCTCAGACTGTCACCATCATTTACCAGATCGTGGGCTATTCCACGAACCTTCTCTCCAAGAAAGAAGAAGGTGACTATGTCCATGATTTTGTGGGTCCTTTGGGTGTGCCCGCAAAGTTGGAGAAGTCTGATAAAAAGGTGATCGGGGTTGCTGGAGGCGTCGGTGCTGCCCCCCTCTATCCCCAGCTTAGAAAACTGGCATCTCTTGGGACGCCGGTCGATGTAATCATTGGCGGCAAGAGTGCTGAGTATGTCCTGCTGGCGGATAAATTCAAAGAGTTCTGCGATAATGTTTACATTGCCACTGATGACGGAAGCCTCGGCACCAAGGGCTTTGTCACTACAGTCCTGCAGGACCTTCTCGACAAGGGAGAAGAGTTCGGTGAATGCATCGCCATTGGACCGCTGATCATGATGAAAAATGTGGTGAAGGTGACAAAACCTGTGGATCTGCACACCATGGTCTCCCTCAATCCAATCATGATTGATGGAACCGGTATGTGCGGCGGCTGCCGTGTAACCGTTGGCGGTGAAACAAAGTTCGCCTGCGTGGACGGCCCTGATTTTGACGGTTTCCAGGTAGACTTTGATGAGTGTATGGTAAGACAGGGGCTTTTTAAAGAAGAAGAGCACAGATGCAGAATCGGTCTTGGAGGTGAGCAGTAATGGCTAAGAAGAATATGAGTCCTACAAAGGTGCCGATGCCGGAGCAGGCAGCGGACGTGAGAAATAAAAACTTTGACGAGGTGGCTTTAGGCTACACTGCAGATATGGCCATAGAAGAAGCAGGCCGGTGTCTGGGCTGTAAGAATCGTCCCTGTGTCGGCGGCTGTCCGGTCAATGTTCCGATTCCGGATTTTATTGCCAAGGTTGCTGAGGGAGATTTTGAGGCTGCCTATCAGATCATCAGTGGGGAGAATTCTCTTCCTGCCATCTGCGGCCGTGTCTGTCCTCAGGAGAATCAGTGTGAAGGAAAATGTGTGCGGGGTATCAAAGGCGAGCCGGTGGGCATTGGCCGTCTTGAGCGTTTTGTCGCGGACTATCACATGGAGCACGCTGAGCCTGTGGATGCGAAGATTGAGAAAAACGGACATAAAGTGGCAGTGGTTGGTTCCGGACCATCCGGAATCACCTGTGCCGGAGAGCTGATCAAGAAGGGTTACGATGTCACAGTATTTGAAGCCCTTCACAAGGCCGGAGGCGTTCTTTCCTATGGAATTCCGGAGTTCCGTCTGCCTAAGGACCTGGTAGCCCGGGAGATCAAGACCGTGGAAGACCTTGGCGTTAAGATTGAGCCCAATGTCATAGTGGGACGGTCGATTACCATCGACGAACTGATGGAAGACGGTTATGAAGCCGTTTTCGTGGGAAGCGGCGCCGGACTGCCAAGATTCCTGCACATTCCGGGGGAGAACCTCCTTGGCGTCTACTCTGCCAATGAATTCCTTACCAGAGTGAACCTGATGAAGGGTTACAAGTTTCCGGAAGTGGCAACACCTGTCAAGATCGGCCGCCGTGTCGCTGTCGTGGGTGCCGGCAACGTTGCCATGGATGCCGCCCGGACTGCAAAACGTCTCGGCGCTGAAGAAGTTTATATTGTATATCGAAGAAGCGAGGAAGAAGCTCCGGCCCGTCTGGAGGAGCTTCACCACGCCAAGGAAGAG
>Ga0310695_10012247_pt1 | contig 12059 bp, 7 predicted proteins | sample RumenRJG_04DNA_FD_203882 | JGI IMG/M metagenome (GOLD analysis project Ga0310695, IMG submission 203882) | Bovine rumen microbial communities from Lethbridge, Alberta, Canada - RJG_04 (v2) (version 2) | ecosystem: Host-associated > Mammals > Digestive system > Stomach > Rumen | place: Canada... | reverse complement strand
TCTCCATGTCGCGGGTCCTGACCCTCGTGGCCAGCAGCGACTGCTGCGCATCCCTGAGGGATGTGTCCGTGATCAGCACCTTCTTCTGAGCGAGCACCCATTCAGAGAGCCCTTCAGCGCCCTTTTCGTCGTATATCTGCTTAGTTCCGCTTAGCTTTCTTATCTTTGAAGGATCTATATCGGGAACCACAGGCACATTGAATGTGCCCGCCCTGTCCCTGCGGCTGTTTACCACCATGTCGCCCAGGAATTCGAGCACCTGGACCTCCTTGTCCGCGACCGCCCTGATGTTCAGCAGTTCCGGATTGTCCTCGATGAAACCCGTGCTGCAGTTTCCCTCGCGGAAAGTCGGATGGTTCAGAAGATTCAGAAGGAATCCGGTGTTGGTCTTTACTCCCGTCACCTTCATCTCCTTGAGCGCTCTGACGGCTTTGCTGCACGCGCCCCTGAACGTGCGGTCGTGCGAGCACACCTTTACCAGCAGCGAATCATAGTACGGCGAGATGACAGAGCCCGTAAAGCCGTTTCCTCCGTCGAGCCTTATGCCGTTTCCCGATGCCGATCTGTATTCGGTGATCGTGCCGGTGTCAGGCGCGAAGTTGTTTGCGGGATCCTCTGTCGTCACCCTGCACTGTATGGCGTACCCGCCGGCGCGGATGTCGCTCTGGCTCTTTATGTTTATCTCTTCCGAATCGAGAGGATATCCCTCGGCCGCAAGTATCATGGCCTGTACGAGGTCGATCCCCGTCACGAGTTCCGTGACTGTGTGTTCGACCTGTATCCTGGTATTCATCTCGATAAAATAGTGATTCCCCTCTTTGTCGACGAGAAATTCCACAGTCCCCGCGCTGCAGTAGTCCACAGCTCCGGCGATCCTGAGAGCGTCCATGCATATTGCCTGTCTCTGAGCTTCGCTGATGCACAGGGCAGGCGTGAATTCAACGACTTTCTGGTGGCGTCTCTGCACAGAGCAGTCCCTCTCATAGAGATGGACGATATTTCCGTACTTGTCTCCGAGCACCTGCACCTCTATGTGCTTTGGCTCCTCGATGTATTTCTCTATGAATATGTCACCGTTTCCGAAGGCCTTGACAGCCTCGTTCTGAGCGCTTCTGAACTGAGGTATGAGATCCTCTTCATTCCGGACTATCCTCATGCCGCGCCCGCCTCCTCCGGCGGCCGCTTTCAGCATGACCGGGTATCCTGCGATCTTCGCGAATTCGACCGCTTCGCTGTCGCTTTTTATGGCGGCCTCGACGCCCGGAATACACGGCACACCGACTTCATCGGCCACGAGCTTCGAGCTGATCTTGTCACCGAGCCGCTCCATCATCTCACGCGTCGGTCCGATGAATGTGATCCCGGCGTCCTCGCAGGCTCCGGCAAATTCGGCATTTTCCGAAAGAAAGCCGTAGCCCGGATGTATGGCATCGCAGCCCTTGGTCTTTGCCATGCGGATCATCTCGTCGATATCCAGATATGCGTCGATCGGGCTCTTTCCCTTTCCTATCTCGTAAGACTCATGCGCCTTTGTCCTGAAAAGAGCGTTTCTGTCTTCGGCCGAATATACAGCGACCGTGCGTATGCCCAGCTCTCTGCAGGCTCTTATTATCCTGATCGCTATCTCGCCGCGGTTGGCGATGAGAACTTTTCTGAATTTCTTTATCTCAGGCATATTGACCTTTCCATCTATTTATTCACTCTGTTATTGTATTTGCGTCTTTCGAGTTCCGTGAGGAGCTTCTTGCGCAGACGGATATCGTCCGGCGTGACCTCGACCAGCTCATCGTCGTCTATGAATTCGAGCGCCTCCTCGAGTGTGAAGGTCCTCGGCGGAGTCAGCCTGATCGTGTCGTCCGAGCCTGCCGCTCTCATGTTGGTCGCTTTCTTGGCCCTGCACGGATTTACCACCATGTCGTCGGATCGCGCGTTCATGCCCACGATCTGGCCCTCGTAAACGTGGTCCTGAGGTTTGACGAACATCTGCACTCTCTCCTGTATCGTGAATATGGCGTACGCCGTGCAGTTGCCCTCCTCCTGGGCCACCGCGACTCCGTTGATCCGCCCGGCTATATCTCCCTTCCACGGCTCGAAGCCGCTGAAGCGCCTGACCATGGTGCCCTCGCCTCTGGTATCGTTGATGAACTCAGACCTGTAGCCCATGAGCCCGCGGGTAGGAGCGATGTATGTGATCCTTGAATAGCCGTTGCCCTCGGACATCATCTCCGTCATCATGCCCTTTCTGAGGTTGAGCTTAGAGATGACGGGCCCGGTATACTCGTCGGGCACGCTTATAACGACCTCTTCGACCGGCTCGAGCTTCTCGCCTTTTTCACCGCGCTTGATCACCACCTCAGGCTTTGAGACCGCGAGCTCGTAGCCTTCGCGGCGCATGTTCTCGATGAGTATGGACAGATGCAGCTCTCCCCTGCCCGAGACCTTGAACGAATCCGTGGATTCTGTCTCTTCGACCAGCAGGCCCACATTGACCTCGAGTTCCTTTGAGAGCCTGTCGCGAATGTGCCTCGATGTCACGTACTTGCCGGATTTTCCTGCAAACGGGGATGTGTTGACCATGAAGTTCATCGAGAGAGTAGGCTCCTCGATATCGATCGTGCCGAGCGATTCCGGGGTGTCCGGATCGCAGATGGTATCTCCGATGGATATGTCGGAGATGCCGGACACCACGACTATGTCTCCCGAGCCCGCCTCAGGCACCGCGACGCGGCTCAGGCCCTTGTATACGAAGACCTGGTTGATCTTGTTTTTCGTGACGCTCCCGTCCGGTCTTGTGACGGATACGTTCTGCGCCTCCTTTATCTTTCCTCTGGTGATCCTGCCGATGCCGAGCCTCCCGATGTAGTCATCGTATGCAAGCGTCGACACCTGCAGCTGCAGGGGCTCTTCGTCCCTGTCCGGATACGGATCGCAGTGCTGAGTTATGCACTCGAGCAGAGGCTCTATGCTGAGTCCTCCGTAGCCCTTAGGCGATTTCTTTATCTTCTTTTCTCCCTCTCCGACTTCTATGCTTTCGACTTCGGAAGGGTCGTTCACTGCGATGCCCTGTCTTGCTATGCCGTAGAGGATCGGGAAGTCGAGCTGATCGTCATTGGCCTCAAGATCCATGAAGAGCTCGTACACCTCGTCGACCACCTCGTCTATGCGCGCGTCCTTCTTGTCTATCTTATTTATGAAAAGAATCGGGTTGATGCCCTGCTGCAGCGACTTGTTAAGGACGAATCGCGTCTGCGGCATCGGGCCCTCGCTCGAATCCACGAGCAGTATGACCGTGTCGACGGTCTTCATTATGCGCTCGACCTCCGAACTGAAGTCCGCGTGTCCGGGCGTGTCCACGATATTGATCTTATAATCCTTATACATTATGGAGCAGTTCTTTGAGTAGATCGTGATGCCGCGCTCCCTCTCGATCGCATCGGAATCCATCACGCAGTCCACCACCTGCTCGTTGTCTCTGAACACGTGCGACTGTGCGAGCAGGGCGTCCACAAGCGTGGACTTGCCCGCGTCGACGTGAGCTATGACCGCTATGTTTATGATCTTCTGTCTGTCTGCCATTATCTTTCTTCTTGTCCCTTCTATCTTCTTCCGGAATGTCTTTCCATGTCGTTATATGCGTTTTCAAGCGTCCTGATGAACGCCCTCAGGTCTCTTGCGTGATCCACGGTCGTGGCCTGTCCTCTCAGGTTTGAGAACGCGTGGCCTTCTATCTCGTCCGAATAGAATTCCGGTTCAGGCACATCGAGCGTCAGGAAGGATATGGCCCACGCCTCTTCGGCTCCGAACGCCAGAGCATATATCATCATCTCGTAGTAGTAGCCCGGATCCGCAAGATGGTTCGCGAGCAGCTCTTTCGGAGTCGGATGGTAGATGAAGTTGCGGAGCTGTCTGATCCTGCCGACGAGCTCGCCGTTCTTCTGTCCCCTGGCTCTCATTATCACTATGAAGAATACCGACGCCGCAGATATGACCACTGTCGCAGCCGCAAGAGCGGGATTTCCGGTATTCCTGAATATCCTGACCGCCGCGTAGATGACTGGAGATGCGACCAGAAGTCCTGTTCCGATCTCAGCGAGCCTGCCGGCGGAAATGGATGATGAATCCCTCCTGTCTATCTCCCTGCAGAAAAGCAGTGAGGCCGCAGCAGCGATCACGCCGATGATGATGCTTTCCGCATAGTTGACAGGCTGGTAGTCGAACACATAGGAGAAAGCGTTCGCAAGGCCGAGAGCGATGCCGAGCACGGCCGCGCCCGCATATCTGAACATGCGCGAGAGCGGTGTGAACGCGAGGCTGTCGCTCGATGAGAATCCTGCAGCCACATCATCTTCTATCGCTCTTAATATGAGTTTGAGCCTTGTGCCGAGGCTCTCCATGTCCACGGATCTGCCGCGGTAGATGTCCTCGAAGAGGATGCTGTACGCGCCTCTGTACATCTTCTCTTCGTCAGCAGGTTCCTTTTCACGGAAGAGCCGGTATCTCTTGGGTTCATATTCGCTTATGCGCAGGTATCCCTTCCTCGCGAAATCGAGGATCATCAGCAGGACGTCCCTGATGCCGACCGTGCTGTTGAACACATACCCCAGCTCAACGGGCTCAAGTCCCTCAGGAGGGCGGGTCACCGCCTCCTTTCTGACCTTCGGATCCCTGCCCCCGATGATCCAGAGCGCCGCCAGCAGCACCAGCGCCGCCATCATCGAGACGAGCGCCGCGGTAAAGGCCCAGCTTCCGTTCAGAGCGCCTTCCCAGTAACCGTCCGGGAGCTGCGCCTTCAGAGTGATCCCGTAGTTCTCGGGGATCCTGCTTCCTTTTACCGTGACCGTCTTCGTCGCCTCGTCGGCGCTGAACTGTATCTTGCCGGTCGGATCCTGAACGCCGAACTGGCCTGCGTAGCACTGCATGTCGTCCCACGGAAAGTCCTCCGGGAAGGCGACTTTGATGTCGACGCTGCCGATAGGCTGCTTCCACTCAGGCAGCAGGACGTTGAAGTAGAACATGTCCTTTGAGCTGTCCTTGTCCTGGTATTCGTTTATCCTGTACTTGATGGTATATACATGACTGCCCTTCGTGAGCTTCTTAGGGTCCACGATGGATACCGTGCTGGCTTCGGAGGCTTTGTTTGCGGCATAGGCGGTGTCTTCGACCTCAATGCTGCTGATGCGGAAGTTTCCGCTCGGTATGGACAGATCGATCCCCTTAAGATCGTCCGGGATGTTGACGCTGATCTTTTCGACCACCCTGTACGAGTGGTCCTTGCCGACCTTTGCCCTGAACTCATATCCCGTAACTTCAAAAGCGGTGCTCTGCTCCACCTTGGCGCCGGGCATCGTCTGCAGTCCGTCCTGTTTCGAGTCCTTCGCGGTCTGTCCCGCCGCGTGTATATATGCCACTGCGCAGGCCGCGATGAGCGCTGCAAGGATCATTATGATCATCGCTTTTACCGCGTGCCCGAGCCTCCTGTAATGTGCCATGTTTTCGTGTTTCCTCCGTTAAGCCATAGTTATTGGTATTTTAGCACTTATCTGACCTGACTTTCAAGGAAGGCGGGCCCTCAAAATCCTGTTGGACACAGGCTGCCGGCGGTTGTAAAATGAACCGGAAAGCAGATGAGCGAAACAGGAGGGAAACATGACCGCAAAGAGAAGCGATTACATCACCTGGGACGAATATTTCATGGGCGTCGCCCTGCTCGCGTCAAAGCGGAGCAAGGATCCGAACACTCAGGTCGGAGCGTGCATAGTCGATGAAAACAACGTGATACTGACCACCGGCTACAACGGCTTCCCGATCGGCTGCTCGGACGACGAGTTTCCGTGGGACCGCGAAGGCGAGGTCACGAAATACCCCTTCGTCGTGCACGCCGAGCTGAACGCCATACTGAATGCATCCGGCAAGTCCCTGAAGGGCTCGCGGATATACGTGGACCTCTTCCCGTGCAACGAGTGCGCAAAAGCGATCATACAGTCCGGCATCAGAGAGGTCGTCTACCTCTCGGACAAGTACGCCGGCACGCCGGGCGTAAAAGCTTCCAAACTGATGCTCACGACCGCGGGAGTGAAACTCACGCAGTTCAGGCCGGGCATCGAAGAGCTCGTTCTGGATTTCCGCGAAAAAAAATAAGCAGTCCGGATCCGGCGGACGACAGCGCCGGCTGACCGGCACAGAACGGAGACAGGCCCCGGCCGGTCCCGAAGGAGGTATCTGAAATGAAAATGATAATAGCCGCTCCCCGCGGCAAGATGGCAAGCCTCATAGCCGCCGATGCCGCAGGCAGAGAAAACGCAGAGATAGTCGCGGGCATAGGACCGAAGGGCAGAGACTACATAGGCAGGGATATCGGTGAGGTCGCCATGATCGGAAGGACGGTCGGCGCTCCCGTCGTCGATGACATAGAGTCTGTCATAGATGAAGCCGATGTGGTATGCGACTTCTCGACTACAGAGCTCGGCATGGAGATACTGGACGCCTGCGTCAGGCACGGGAAAGCGCTGGTAGTGGGAACGACGGGCTTCACCCCTGAACAGCGGGAAAAGTTCGAAGAGGCCTCGAAGAAGATCCCTCTCATGATAGCGGCCAATACGGACCGCATGGTGAACGTGATGAGAAAGCTCCTCATGGAGGCCGCAAGGGAGCTTTATGATGAGACGGACATCGAGATAGTCGACATGCACGACAACACCAAGCTCGATGCTCCAAGCGGCACCGCGCGCGAGCTCATAGAAAGCATGGGCGAAGCGGTCGGAAAGGACCTCGTATCCGATGCCGTTTACGGCAGGCCGCTCGGCCGTCATCCGCGCGAAGAAGGCAAAGTCACCTTCCATGCCGTCAGGGGCGGCGATACCCCGTCGAGCCACACCGTATTCTTCTTCGGCGAAGGCGAAAGGCTCGAGATCACGCATCACTGCCTCAACTGGAAGGGGTGCGCGAAGGGAGCGGTCAACGCCTGCATATGGATGGCCGGCAAACCGGCAGGCCTCTACGGGATAAGAGAGTCCATGGGTCTTTAGTTGCCGTTTTTCCTCAAATGAGTTAATATTAACTAACCGTTATTGTTTAATCCAGGCAGATAAAGTCAGACAGAAGGTTCCTAATGATCAACGATTTAAGAAACATTTTTTCAAACAAGGAGATCGATTTCGTTTTCCATCTGGAAAAGGCGATCGAAAAAAACGAATTCGAGCTCTACTTCCAGCCGATCATCCATTCGATATCGGGTTCTTTGTGCGGTTTTGAGGCTCTCGTGCGCTGGCATCACCCGACGCTCGGCTTCCTCACTCCTCCGCAGTTCCTCATACCTCTCGAGGAGACCCGGCAGATATATCACCTGGACATCCATGTCATAGAAAAGGTCTGCCAGTGGTATGAAGAGCAGGTGAACGCGGGCAGGCCGGTAGTGCCTGTATCCGTCAATCTCTCGCGCGTGGACTTCGAGAGCACGGACATGTTCCGCGTGATAGAGGCTCTTACAGAAAAGTATCACATGCCTCACAGCATGCTCAACATCGAGATCACAGAAAGCGCCATCAGCGACAACGCCGACCTCATGCATACCACTATCGACCGCTTCCGCGAGGCCGGTCATCAGGTGTGGATGGACGACTTCGGCAGCGGGTATTCATCGCTCAACACTCTCAAGGATTTCGAATTCGATCAGATCAAGATCGACATGTGCTTCCTGTCGGACATGAGCCCGAGGTCAAAAAAGATCCTTCGCTCCATGATATCCATGGCGAAGGACATAAGCATGATCACTCTTGTGGAGGGTGTGGAGACGGACGAACAGGTGGCGTTCCTCAGGTCTATAGGCTGCGACCGCATGCAGGGTTACTATTACTCAAAGCCGCTCCCGTACAGTCCTCTCGTATCGCATCTTACCGAAAAGGGCATATCTTTCGAGTCGGAGGAAGACAGAAAATACTACCACATGATCAACAGGATCAACCTGCTCAGCCCTTCCCCGTTCTCATTTGTCTGCGGTGAAGTCCGCCATCTGGACAAGGGTATCCCTCTTGCCATGCTGGAGGTGAAGGGGGACGAATGCTCTTTCATCTACATTGATGACGAGTTCAGGGAGCTCCTCGAGTTCATCGGGGCATCGGATGCATCCGGCGGCATACAGAGGCTGATCCATTTCGGCATCCTGAGCAAGAAAGAGATCGATACATTCCTGCACGATACCATCAGCAAGGGCGAGAGCAAGATCACCTTCAATGTGAACGGCGATCTCTGCGTTGCCCGCGCGATGCTGGTCTCATCCAGGCAGGACTGCTACGCCATGCTGCTTTCCGTCAACAACTTCACTCAACGCATGGACATCAGTCACGAACAGCTCATCGATCAGAGCCTGATGAACATCTACTCCATGTACCTGAGAGTATCGATACTGCGGCCTGAGAAGAACGAACTTATCACCGTCTTCAAGAACGACCACTACGATCTCCCTGTGGACGAGGTGTTCGACTACCGCAAAATGACCGAGCGCTTCGCTCAGATCGGAGTACAGCAGTCCGACCGCATCGCGTACCTGGATTTCATCGATCCCGATACGATCGAGCAGCGCATAATGGAAAGCAAGAACGGATTCATAAACACCAAGATAATGACTCTCGACGAGGACGGCAAATACAGCAAAAAAATGTACCTCGCGGTCAGCGCCGGTAATCACGAGGTAACATTGCTGGTGCGTTACGCCAATCTCTGATCAGTCTTTGCAGGGTCCGTATTTTTCGATCACATGCCGCGCGGCGCGTATCCCGTCGCAGGCAGCCGAGGTTATGCCTCCCGCATAGCCCGCGCCCTCGCCTGCAGGGTATATCCCGGATATATTGCTCTCACCGGACCCGCTGCGCATAATCCTCACCGGCGATGAGCTTCTGGTCTCGACAGCCGTGATCACCGCGTCAGGATCATCATAGCCGTGTATCTTCCCCGCGAAGACAGGCACGGCTTCTTTTATTGCTTCGGCCGCAAAATCCGGAAGCGAGGATGTCACCCTTCGCGCGGCTTCGCTCATGCGGCCTTCTTCATCGAGGAATTCCTTCATGCTGCAGCGCGGAGGAGTAAAGTCCGATCCGCCGTTTTCGAACGCCAGCCTCTCGTATTTCTCCTGGAATCTCACTCCTGCAAGCACGTCATCCGACCCGAAGTCCTCCGTCCTCACATCGCAGAGTATGCCGCTGTTTGCGGTCCCGCTGTCCCTCTTTCTGTTGCTCATGCCGTTTACGCACAGCTCGCCTTCAGCCGTCGAACAGACGACGACCTCGCCGCCCGGACACATGCAGAACGAATATACGCCGCGGCCGTTCGACGCCTTATGGTTTATCCTGTAGTCTGCGGGAGGAAGCCTTCCCGGCATCTCCTCCGCGCTGACCGCATCGGTGCAGAGCCCGAGGTTTTCAGCTCCGTACTGCGCGGCGTCTATGATATGCTGCGGATGCTCCATCCTGACTCCTATCGAGAAGGGCTTCTGCTGCATGCTTAGACCGGCGTCTCTTATCATTGCAAAGGTGTCGCGAGCGCTGTGCCCGACAGCAAGGATGAGCGCATCCGTTTCGATCCTCCCGCCGCCGTTTTTTCCTGTAACGCAGACTGCCTTCAGCCTGCCGCTCTCTGTGCACAGAGATTCCAGCTTTGTGCCGAAACGCATCTCCCCTCCGAGTCTTTCTATCTTCTTTCTGATATTCACTATGACGGTTCTCAGGACATCGGTCCCGATGTGAGGCTTCGCAAGATACATTATGTCATCCCCGGCCCCGGCATCGCGGAATTCGGACAGCACATGTCTGATCAGACCGTCCTTTATCCCCGTCGCCAGTTTGCCGTCCGAGAACGTGCCTGCGCCGCCTTCTCCGAAGAGCATGTTGGCCTCGGGGTCAAGCACTCTGTCTCTTCTGAATCTTTCGACGGCTTCTGTTCTGGCATCCATCGCAGGCCCTCTTTCGATAACTATCGGTCGGTAGCCTGACTGCGCCAGTTCAAGGGCTGCAAACAGTCCCGCAGGGCCCGCTCCGACTACCACCGGCCGGTGCGCAAGCGGCATGGTTCCGGGCTTCGGAGCTCTCGCAGCGGCTGACTCCGCCTCTTCATCCACCACAGAAAGGTCCCTGTTCTTTTTTGTCTTCAGTTTTTTATCCGTAACGAACTCGACCGTATATACGAACTGTATATGCGGCTTCTTTCTCGAATCCACCGATTTGCGTCTGAGCTCCCAGTCCTTTATGTCGCCCTCGGCAAGGCCGAGCTTTGAGGCTATGACATGCGGAAGCGCTTCCGCCGGTACATCTGTATCTGTTTTTATCTGCGCAAGACGGTATCTCATGTTCTACTTTGCCGCGATATCATCGGCAGCGGCAAGGCCCGTTATCCACGCGTTGCTGAGGTTATATCCTCCGCACATGAAGTCCCTGTCGGCAAGCTCGCCCGTGATGTAAAGTCCCGCCGCGAGCTTCGACTCAGATGTCTCATCGTTTATCTCATCCGCGGACACTCCTCCCATCGTGACCTGGGCCTCCTTCCACCCCCTTATGCCGGACGGGCGGAATCCGAGAGAGTGCACGCATGCAGCGATCGCTCCGGCTTCCCTGTCACCGAGCTTCGACACAGGCATCACGGCAAGGTCCTGAGCGCCGGATGCCGCTGCCGCTTCGGCAGTTATGTATCCGGCAAAAGGCTCTTTGAGGATCGTTCGGAGAAGGTCACCGGCGCACAGTCCGGAAAACATCCCCGCCTGCCTGTCTCTGATATATTCGCGCATGTCCCCGTCAGGGAAGAGATCGAGCCTGATCATGAAGTCATCAAGGCTCTCTCCTTCCAATCTGTCGAATCTCATGAAGCGGGTCATGTTGAACACGCAGATCCCCGACAGCCCGTATTTTGTAAACTGTATCTCGCCGGACTCTTCGAATATCTTCGAGTCTTCTCCGAAGGATCCGCAGGGATCCCTGTAAAGGGATGCGATGCCGCGGCTCCTGGTCCCCGCGAGAGTAATTGCCCGCGGCTCCCTGCCTTCATCCCACTCTCTGCACTCTACTCCGGCAAGAGCAGGCGCCGGCGGCACGATGCTGTGTCCCAGCTTCTTCGCCAGTCTGTATCCGTCGCCTGTGGTGCCGTATGAAGGGCCCGCCTTGCCTCCGCAGGCGAGAACGACAAAGTCCGCCTCGGTAACGACGTGTTTTTCGCCGTCCCTGTCCTTAAAAACGGATCCCACGCTGTAGCGCCCGCCGCTCTTTCCGGCCTCGACCGATGTCACTTCCTCTCCGCATGCGATCTTCACGCCGAGGGAGACGGCTCTTTCTGTCAGAAGCTCCGCGACATCGGCCGCAGATTCCGAATAAGGATATACGAGCCCGTTCCCGCAGGTCCTGGTCACCAGACCGATCTCCCGGAAGAACCTCATGATCCGGCTGTAGCCTTCGGCTCCCGTGTTGGTTATATTGCACCGGCCCGATCCGGTCGCTCTTATCTTGCGGCCGGGTTCCGGAAGCTTTTCGATCACGAGCACGTCAAGCTGAGGGGCTTCCATCCCGAGCTCTGCGGCTGCGGCAAGACCCGACGCTCCGCCTCCTATGATCACGACATCTGCTTTCCTCATCTCCATCAGTCCTGTGTTAGTCCTATCTAACGGGGCCTGACCCCGTTAGAGCTATTTAACTGCCGGTGCTTCCGAAGCCGCCTTTTCTGATCTCTTCAGATCCGGCGCCTTCGGGAACTTCATACCTTACGATAATGCCCTGAACGAACGGCGTCCCGGCTTCGAGCTGCACGTTCTCAGGCGAAGGGTTCTCAAAGCATACCAGTATGTGCCCTTCGTTTCCGGCTTCGCAGTAGTCGGCGTCTATGACTCCCACGGTATTCGGAAGCCTCAGGCCGTACCTGAAGCCGAGGCCGCTCCTCGGCACTATGAGAAGGACCCTGTCCCTCTCTCCCGGACCGGTCACCCAGCGAACGCCCGTCGCGATCTTCAGCCTCGAGCCGGACTCGAAGTCGAGGTTGAAAGGCATGTAAAAGTCCATGCCCGCCGAGCCCGAAGTCGCCTGATGCGG
>Ga0310695_10012243_pt1 | contig 12062 bp, 13 predicted proteins | sample RumenRJG_04DNA_FD_203882 | JGI IMG/M metagenome (GOLD analysis project Ga0310695, IMG submission 203882) | Bovine rumen microbial communities from Lethbridge, Alberta, Canada - RJG_04 (v2) (version 2) | ecosystem: Host-associated > Mammals > Digestive system > Stomach > Rumen | place: Canada... | reverse complement strand
CGTCAAGGTGACGTCATTCACCTGCGCCACTTGACGGTCGTCGGGGCGCAGACCATCTGGCCCACGACGGCCTCGGCCTGCTCCTTCGCCATCTTCATGTACTCGCCGCCGGACGCCGCCTTCGCCACGACCTCGTTTGCCCTGTCGGAGACCTGCTCCATCATCTTGTTAAGCGCCTTGTCCGTGTACCCCAGGGACGTGCGCGCGTCATGGAGCTTCGTCCTCTTCATGTCGGCGACTGCATAGACCTCCGGCGGGTCCAGCTCGACGACCCACGTCCCGCCCTCCTTGTGGAACGCCATTCCCTTGAGGTCTATCTGGTAGAACGCCCCGCCGCGCACCAGCCAGAGCATCGAAGTGTTCCCGGACTGGGAGGACATCCTCATCGTCTCGGCCACGCCAACGTAGAGGACGTTCACCTTCCCCACCTCGCGGATACCCTCAATGCCGACGTCATGGCTCGTCCTTGTGCATCCACAGAGGGAAAGCAGTGCGGCGAAGGCTATGAGCTTTGCTTTCCTCATTTCGCGCCACCTTCCCCCGGGGCCGTCCACTCGAACGACGCCACGCGCCTGCCCATCTTCCTGTAGAATCCGGCGACGATCTTCTCGGTCACCGACCGCGCCTGCTGCACAACCTCGGGGCTGTCCACCGCGTCCCGTATGGCGTCCCTCGCCTCGGAGAAGAGCCTGTCGTGCTTCTTGGCGGCGCCGGAGACTGTCGTGAACCATCCCCTCTCGGCGTCGAGGAGCTCCACCCCGCCGGGCTCGAACCTGACGGACCTGTCGTCGACGGACGGAACGGGCATGCGCTTGACGGCGACCGCGCCGTTCCCGAGGTCAACGATCTCCGCCCTGTCCACCGGGACCTTCAGCATCGCGCTCCCGCGTATGCGGTAAAGCGCATGCGTCCCGCCGTCGTCAAGCGACGCGAAGTCCGAGACGACCACCTTTATGGGCACTATGTCCGAAAGGCGCTCGACGGAGACGCGTCCGTCCTCGCGCCCTGCGGAGACGAACAAGAGCGCGCAGAGCGCGACCGCCGCGCCCAGCTCCAAGAGGCGGGCAATCAAGCCGACGACCCTCACTTCGCTTCCCCCTGCGCGTGCTGGTCAACGGAATCGGTGACGATCACCTTGTCGTCGTCGTCGAATATCCCGCGGCTGAAGATGCAGAAGACAACGACGGCGACCAGGACCACCGCCAACAAGGTCAGGAAGGTCTTGACGACGCGACTTTCGCAAATCCACTGAAGCGCCTTCTTCACTCTGGCTTGAAGTCCTTAGAAAGCCTTATGACCTGGGTGCCGGCAACGAGCCGCCTGGAAAGCGCATCGTACGGGACGTCCTGCACGGCGACGCCCTTCTCAACGGCGATGGACGCGGCGGTCCCCGCGGCCTGGCCGAGCGCGAAGAACACCGGCTCCATCCTTATCGACCCGAACGCGATGTGGGACGCCGAGAGGCAGACGGGCACGAACAGGTTCGAGCACTCAGCGCGCTTCGGAACGATCGCGCCGTAGTCGATCGGATACGGCGGGAAGCGCCTGCCCTTGCCGTCGGAGCCGACCTCCACGTCGCCCTCGTTGAGCACATAGCCATCGGCCGTCACATAACGGCGCACGTGGTGCGAGTCCATAGTGTATGCGCCCATGGCGACGGGGCGCGGGGCCGTCACCTTGCCACGGCAGTTCGCCTCTGTCATCACGTACTCCCCGACCATGCGGCGCGCCTCGCGCACGTAGAGCTGTTTCTGCCATCCGTCGCCGAACCCGTCCTTGAACTCGTCCTTGCACGTGCCCCAGCGCGAGACCTCCTTGCGGATCTTCTCGGGGACGCGCGGATGGTTAGCGAGCGTCCACATGAGCCCCTTCTGGTACTTGAGGTGCGCGGCGAGGATCTTCTCGCGCTCAGCGTACGACGCCTCCGGCCAGTTCCAGTTCTGCCCGATGAAGTCGGTGGAGAAGCCGGTGCGGTTGTTGGTGTCCGTCTTGCGGTTGGGCATCTTCGAGTTGATCCACGGCATGCCATGGCGGTCGAGCGGGCCTAGCGCAAAGTGGCGGAACATGAGTTCGTAGTCCCTCTCGTCGTAGCCCTCCGGCTTCTTGAACGGAATGCGGTTCGCCGGGTTGTCGGTGAGGCACATGCGGAAGCAATACGCCTGCACGCGCCTGTCGCCGTCGCCGGGCTTGAAGTCCGGGTCGTACGGCTCGACGCAGGGCAGCAGCCCGCTCGTCGGGTCGCCCGGCTTCACGTAGGGGTCGATTCCCTTGTGGAGCTGGTGGAACTTCGCGTATCCAGGCTCGTTGCCATTCAGCGTCTCGCCATAGACCGAGTTCGCCTCGCGCCCGACGTGGTACGAGACACCCGCGGCCGCCATGAGGTCGCCCTCGTAAGTCGCGTCGATGAACGTCTTTCCGCGGTAGGTCTTGCCGGAGAGCGTGGTGATGGAGACGATGCGCCCGTCCCGCTTCTCGACGCCCTTCTCGCGGTCAAGCCATTCGCCGCGACGGATGTCGAGCCCGTCGCGCCTCTCCCATCCCTCGAGGATGGAAAGCGCCACGGAAGGCTCGAACGTCCACTTGGACACGCCCTTGAGTATGCCTGCGGACGTATCCTTGCGCTTGCGCTCGTCGGGGAACTGGACAACAAGGTTGTCCGGGTTCCCGTAGTACGTGGCGACGGCCTTGTAGAACTCAAGGGCGATGCCGCCGAACGCGGCCTTGTTGCCGATGTCCGTCTGTCCGAGCCCGCCGGTGGTGAGCCCGCCGATGCGCGTCTCGGGCGAGACTACCACCGCGCTCCGCCCCATGCGCTTCGCCTGCACGGCGGCGGATATCGCGGCGGGTGTGCTTCCATAGATGACGATGTCAAACTCCGCCGACGCCCCCGCCGCGCAGAGAAGCGAACCGCAGAACACCGACGCGGCTGTCGCCAGTCCTATCCTTGCCTTCATGTCGTTATCCTCTCCTTATGCAAACAGTCACGCGCCCCTCAGAACCCGAAGTTGATTATCGGGAAGATGAGAGCGCCGCCGCTTGAACTGAAGTTCAGAACGCCAAGCTGGAGTCCATGGAGGTCGCCCGTGAAGTTCACTACGCCAACCTGCACGCCATACAGCGAATCCGCCTGGTTGAACGCGCCAACCTGCGCGCCATAGCAGGAATCCGCCAGGTTTACCGGGCCAACCTCGAGCCCGACCATGCTGCGGGTGACGTTGTTTATCAAGCCGACGTCGAATATGGCGACGTCCGTCATCTGTCCGTAGCCGAGGTTCACCATGCCGCCGAACACGGTATGCGAGGGGCTTGGCAGCTGCACTGGCGGCGCGATAATGGAGAGCCCTATCGGCAGCCAGACACCGTCGCTTTCGTCCTTCGCGAACGCCCCTGTGCACATCGCGGCCATCACCACGCATGCCATCAGCTTCAGATGCTTCTTCATTGCTAGTTTCCTTTCTTGTTTTTCTGTTTGTCTTTATGTCGCCTGCACAACGCCGCCATTATACCACAAACCGCGAACATCATCAACGGAAATCCGCCACGGGAAGACGCACGGGCGGCGGACTACAGCTCCGCGAGGATTGCCTCGCGCTTCTCCTTGTATTCCTCTTCCGTGATGAGACCCTTGTCCTTCAGCCCCTGCAGATTGACGAGACGGTCCTCTGTCGACAAAGCACCCGTTGCCACTGGCGTTGGAGTCAGAGTTGAAGCGGGAGTCGGAGTTGGAATTGGAGTTGGAGCGGGAGTCAGAGTTGGAGTCGGAGTTGGAGTGGAATTACTCGAAACGGCGAACATGGCACGAAGCCTCTCGTGTTCCGCAGCCTTGGGATCGGGGCCGTACTGGTTCGGCCCAACTGTCCCCTCAAGGCACCCGATGATCACGAACTGGATGATGGGCACAACCCAGCCGACAAACGGGACAAGCGAGAAAACCATGAAGAAAAGCAGCCACCATCCAGTCATATCCCGGTCGTGCAGACGACGAACATTCACGGGAATTGCCGCAAAAGAAAATGGCATTAGCCACATCATGAAGGCAAGAACCGCACCGCCAAGATTGTCTGCAAAGCCAGAAGGAAGGTCAAAGAAATCCCATGCGGGCCCACTGCCACTACGAGCGTTGAACACAGAAACAAATATCGCAATACCTCCAATAAATGCAATTGCCATGAGGATTACGACCTTTAGCCAGTATTCAGTGCGGCGTGAGCGCCCCTCGTACCACTTGTATGGCACTCCATTATTGACGTTTCCCTTGTTCCAGCAAGCGAGCACGGTCACGTAAAGCACAAAAAGCGCAAGTTGTCCGAACAACTCAAATGAGGTGAGAAAGGTGCGCATTGCCTCAGACAGGTAAACATTATCACCACAAATCCGAATAATGTTCACGACCACCAGCTCGATAATTATCGCAGCTCCAATCATGCCTATGTATCGAACACCGCTCACCACTCTGTCCTTCAATAAAAACGCAGGAGTTACCATCAACACCACCGAAACAAGCAGCAAAGTAAACCAGGCATCATAATTTGGCTGAGTAAATTCTTGTACGAAATCCCACTCACAATACAAGGATAGCACAAGCATAAAATGCAGAATGCCGCCTATCAATCCCAGGTAGGGAGTAACATGGTTAGGCTTGAAAACAAGCAACGACACCATGCCGCCAATAAAACAAAACGTCCCTATCAAGCCAAGCAATCTAATGAAATCATAGTAAGACTTCACTTCTTCATAGGTCGTAAAATCAAATTTGATTAGAGAAGCCACATTGATAGCAGCATAAATTACGTATGCAATGGCGCAGAGGATGCCTGTCCATATCAGGCACTGCCTGCGGTTCTCAGTTGGCTGGACAACTTGCTCGCTCATTTTTGTTCCTTTCTTTTTGATTTGAGATTACTGCCCCGCCATCCAGCAGTCAACGCACCATCTATTGCGTAGTCCTGTGCAGACGGGCCTTCCTTGATTGTGTCGATATTATATCCAATTTGATTGGGTTTGTAAAGAGGCAGAGCGAGGATGATGTTCCTTCAGTTCTCAAATATCCCCTGGAAATCAACGTCCTCCACGGCGGGCGCATCGCGCTCGCCGGTCAACTTGATCGCCTTCATATCCCCCGAGTACGAAGTGCGAGTGCCGAAGGCAGCTCAATGCGGGGTGCGACAGGCGAATGTCGCAATCCACAACCGCTCATTCGCCTGCAGCACAATGCCGCAGACGAGGGATGAATAAATGTCACGGTTGGAGAGGAAAGTGGTCATGGCAAGGACTTTTCGTACACAGTCGCGTCATACTCCGAGAAGCAGCAAAAGATAACTTCCATCTCCTCTTCTCCGCCTCTCGCGGCCCCTTGCGTCCCTTCGGGTTCGCTCCGCTCAGGCAACCCGACGCCTTCGGCGCGGGCGCATTTCGCCTCCGCGTGAGATAAAAACTCCCTCACCTCCCACACGGCGATTTGCGCGGCCTACCAGCCACTCGAGGTATAACCACCAGGCATTAGCATTGCATTCAAAACTTGCACACACATGCGAGGATGAGGGCTCTTCAGTTCTCGAATATCCTGCGGAAGTCGACGTCCTCAGCTGCCAGCACGAACGCCACGGGCGGCATTCCGCGAAGGTTCGCACACAGAAGCCTGAAATAAGCCGCGTATTCCGCCGCGCTCTCATCCGGCTCGGGCGCACGGAGGCCCACGAAGGATATCGCGGCGTCCGACGACCCTTCGCGGATCGTGTCGGCGAACGGTCGTCCATCGGAGACGAGTATGCGAGTCTCGGCGTTCACCCTGGCGGACCTGAGGAACTCCGACATTGTCTCCTCCATCTCCGCCGGCGTGCGGCGGCGCACGATCGTGTTGACGCGGATGGCCTTCGGGTCCCCGTCCCCGCCGCCGCGCTGGAGCAGCACCGCGAGGGCGAGCATAAGACCGGCGTTGACGTTTTTGCCTCGCCACCAGATGTCGAGGTACGTTCCGCCGGACGCAACGGCGGAATCGGAGGCGTCCGCCACGCCGTCGGTGAGCACGATCACGTTCCGTCGCTTGGCGACGGCCAGCCGGATAAGATCCGCGAACAGCGCGACATTGTCGTCTGACGGGATGCCCATTAGAATCGTGTTCGGGACGATCGGGCCGTAGCCATATGCCTGTACTAGCATCGTCATGCCGGCCCACGCATTCGGAGCGGGGACGAGCTTGACCACCGCCTCCAGGTCTGTCTTGTCGAGCGTCCTGCGCATGGAGTCGCGGAGCTCCTGCTCACGCGCCGCCACGGCGGCGTTCTCGGGTATGACGGACGCCACGGTGACGAAGCTGCGTCCGCCTGCGATAGTCTGGCTCCACTTCAGAAGTCGCGAGTTCGTCAGCGGAGGCTTCGCCATCACGAGCAGGTTCGGGCGCCAGTTGCGTTCTGTGTTCGCGAGCCTCTCGATGTGGCGGAAGGCGACGCGCACGGCGGCGGCGAAGAGCCCGGTGCGCATGTCGCCCCAGCGGGCGCGCAGGGCGCGGCGCTTGACGTGCCAGTAGAGCAGGCCCTCGCAGACGATCGCCACGAACGTCCAGCCGGGGCTTATCATGAACATCGCCCCGACGCACCCTACGAACCCCGCGAGCGAAAGCCAGGACTTCACGCGGAACGTCGGCCTCCACGAAGGCGCGCCAATCATCTCCTCGAACGCGGCGGAGAGGTTGAGGAGGCCGTAGGTCGAGAGGTTGAAGAGAGTGAGGATGGGCGCGAGCACGTTTATGTCGCCGAGGGCGATGCCCGCCGCCGCGATGCCGAAGCAGAAGAGCGCACCGAGCCTCGGGTCGTCGGAGGCGCCGAACCCCCTTCCGAAGAAAGCCGGCAGGAGCCTGTCGCGCGAAAGCGCCTGGAACACCCTAGGGGCGCAGAGAAAGCTTCCGATGGCGCTGGAGAGCGTGGCCGCCCAGACGCCGACGAGTATGAGCGTCTGCCAGCGCGCGCATTTCTGTAGGATCATCGTGTCGGAGCGCAGCACCGCGGCGTCCGGCACCATAGCGTTGAGCGCGATGGGGACTGACATGTAGACGGCGTAGCCGACGAATATCGCCGCGAGCGTGCCGCGGGGTATCGAGCGGGACGGGTCCTTCAGGTCGCCGGACATCCCCAGTCCCGAGAGGATGCCCGTCACGGCCGGGAAGAAGACGGCGAACACCGGCCAGAACCCGAGCGGCGCCGGGGCGTCCGCCGGCGCCGCGATCCCTTCAGGCGCGCCGCCCAGGAAGAACGACGCGAGCGACAGGCCTATCGCCGCCATGATGAAGTACTGCGACTTGAGCGCGATGTCCGCAGAGAGCGATGCGACCGCCGCGAGGATCGTCAGCGTCGCGAGGCCCACAAGCCGCGGGTCCCACCCCGAGACGACGGGCAGCTGCGACGCGACGAGCGCCTCCGAGAAGCCCGCCACGTAGAACGAGACCGCGATCGCCTGCGACAGGGCGAGCGGGATGCCGAGCGCCGCGCCTGCCTCGAGCCCGAGCGTTCGGGAGAGGATGAAGTACGCGCCGCCGCCCTTGATGCGCATGTTCGTTGCGAGCGCGGAGATGGAGAGCCCCGTGAGGAACGTTATCGAGTTGCCGAGTGTGACGATGAAAAGCGCCGTGGCCAGCCCCACGTTTCCGAGCATCCACCCGAAGCGCAGGTACATCACCACGCCGATTATCGTCAGGATGCTAGGTGTGAACACGCCCTGAAACGTGCCGAACCCGTATCCCGACGGCTCTTGCCTCTTGCTTGCCATGGCGCTACAGCGAAATGCGCATCGTCTTTCGGCAGGCCGACTTGAGCATCTCCTTTACGGCGGCGCGCATCATGCGCTTCGCCGCGCCCATCGTCGCCTTGATGGTGCATCCGGCGGCCCGGCGGTGCCCTCCTCCGCCGAACTTCGAAGCCAGCGCGGTTGCGTCCCAGTCGCCGCGAGTCCGGATGGAGCATCGCGTCTCCTTCGTGCGGTCGGGGATCTGGTAGAAGAAAAGCGCGATCTCGTTCCTCGCCACGGAGCGGGGTATCTCGATAATGTCCTCGGCGTCCGCCTTCGTGCCGCGAACGGCCCTGAAGTCGTCGCGGGTGAGGGACACCTCGGCCACCTTGCGGTTCTTCCAGATGTGGAGGCTGCGCCACGCTATGCGCTTCAGGTCGATCGCCTTGCGCGGGAACGTCCCGTAGATTATGTCGTTTATCCAGGCCGTCCTGACGCCGTGCTTCAGGAGGTCCCCGGCTGCGCGGAGCGTCCCGGCGCTCGTCGAGTCGTACGCGAAGCGCCCCGAGTCGGTGACCATCGCGACCCACAGGGCCTCGGCGATGGCGCGGTCGATCGGCCACTCCATCCACTTCGCGAAGCGCCAGACGATCTCGCCGGCGGACGACGCCTCGGGATCGACTATCTGGACGTCGCCGAACGTCCCGTCGTTCGTGACGTGGTGGTCGATGCAGATCTTGGGCAGCTTCTCCGCGACGGGGGCGACCTCCGGCGGCATGCGCGCGAACGACGCGCAGTCGACGGCGATGAAAAGGTCGAACTTCTTCCTGTGGCGAAGCTTGCGCACGGGGATGATGTCCTTAACGCCGTCAAGGAACTTCACCTTGCCGATCGCGTTCAGGTCGGCGGTGGCGAACGCCTGCTTTCCGGCGGCGGTCAGGAACTTCGCAAGGGCGATCATGCAGCCGACGGAATCCCCGTCCGGGCTGAGGTGCCCGGAAATGAGGATGCGTCCGGCCTTGGAGATCATCTCCCTGGCCGCCGCGTACGCCTCTCGTTCGTTATCCTTCATCGCCAGCCACTTCCGCGACACTATCCTGCTGCTGTTCCGATGGCGAGGGTTCCTGCTGCTCGGGAACGGTCTCGGGCGCCGCCTCGGGGGCGGGCTCCGGCGCCGGTTCCGGGGCGGGAGGCGGGGCGGACTTCGCCGCGCTGTCGAACCGCGTCGGGTTCTTCGCCATGAACTCCCACGAAAATGCCTTGTAGCTCTCGGCGCCCCTGGAGCGCGGGTCGAGGAACACGACGGGAACGCCCATCGACGGGGCCTCCGACACGCGGACGTTTCGCGGGATGACCGTCTCGTAGACCTTGTCGCCAAAGTGTCCGCGCACCTCCTCCATGACGTCCTGCGTGAGCTTGGCCTGCGAATTGACCATCGTGAACACGATGCCGTTCAGCTCAAGCCCGGGATTGACGCCCTGGCGGATCCTGTCGATCGAGCTGGTTATGAGCGCAAGGCCGTCCATGGCCAGGAACTCCGCCTGGATGGGGATGAGGACGCCGTCGGACGCGGCGAGCGAGCTCGTCATCACGACGCCGAGCGAAGGCGGGCAGTCGAGGAGGATGTAGTCGAAGACGCCCGACTCCTTGACCGGGGCGAGGGCGTTGCGTATCATCTCGAGGCGGTCCTCCCTCGCGCCGAACTCCAGCTCGGCGCCGGCGAGGTCGACCTCGGAGGGGATGACGTTGAGGTTGTTCCACTTCGTGGGCTGGATGACCTCCTCTATCGGCTTGTCGCCGAGGAGAACCGGGTACAGGGAAACGCCCTGGCGCTTTTCCAGCCCGAGGCCGAGCGTCGCGTGGGCCTGCGGGTCGAGGTCGACGACGAGCACCGCGCGCTTCCTCGCGGAAAGCGCCGCGGCAAGGTTCACGACCGTCGTGGTCTTGCCGACTCCGCCTTTCTGGTTCGCTATGGCGATCGTCTTTGTCATTCGTTGCATGGTTCTGCCTCTTTCAGTATGCGCTCAACGGCGTCCGCCGCCGAAGAGCTTTCCGCTGTCGTTGAGTTCCCTGATGTTCTTGCTGGCGCTTCTGGAGACCTCGCGCCTCCACAGCTCGACGAGCGCGACGTCCCACGGCTCGTCCTCGCCCTGGAGGACCGCGGCGAACTTGTCGTTCGTCTCCTCCACTGCCGCCTTCACTCGCTCCGTCACGGCGTCGATGGACTCCGTCACGATCTGCTCGGAGAAGTTGTCGCTCTTCAGGTGGCATCCGTACTGCAGGATGCGAAGGGAGTCCTCGTTCTCCCTGAGGAACTCCAGGTACGCCTTTGCCTCGTCGCCGAGCCCCTCCGACGTGAACTCGCTTATGCGCGGCACGATGACGAGCGGCTGGTGCGCCTCGAGCCGCCCCTCGCGGATGCGTATCTTGCCGGGGTGGTCCTGGAGCTCGGATATGAGGTGGTAGTTGACGAGCGTCGAGCCAAACGTCTCCAGCTCGTGCGACGGCGAGAGGAGTATCTTAACCTTCCTGGCGGCGTACCATCTGTCGAACAAGGGGTTTGAGCTCATGAGAACATCCTTTCCGCGTCAATCTCCGAGAGGTCCGCGAACGTCCACGTCGCCCCCGTGAGGTCGTGCCTGACCGGCGAAGGCCGCGCGAGGGCGAGGACCTTCATGCCGGCCGCGACGCCGGCGGCTACGCCGACGGTGGAGTCCTCGACGACCACGCACCTGGCTGGCTCCGCGCCGAGAAGCTCGGCGGCCCTCAGGAAGCCGCTGGGGTCCGGCTTGCCCCTCGCGTACTCGCCCGCGCCAAGGAACAACGAGACGTCGCCCTCTATGCCGCATATCCTCGCGGCCTTGACCACGTCGTCGTGGGGCGAGCCGGACACGATCGCGCACGGCGCGATCCGCGCCGCCGCCTTGAAGAAGGCGATCGACCCCTCGATGCGCATATCCTCCGGCGACGCCGCGTACTTCGCGTAGTGGCGCCGCAGCACCTTCGCGTCGTCCATCGGAGAGGATTCGCCTATCGCCGGGAACCGTTCGTGCAGCATCCGGTCGATGTCAAGCCAGTTGTGCCCAACGACCCGCGGCAGGATGTCGTCATACGAGGCCACAGCCCCCCTCTCGGCGAGGAAGTCGACGATTGCCCTGGTCCATGCGGACTCGGTGTCCACGAGGGTCCCGTCCAGGTCGAAGAGGAACGCGGCCGGCTTCAAGTCACTCCGCCCCCTTGCCGCAGCACTTCTTGTACTTCTTGCCGGAGCCGCACGGGCACGGGTCGTTGCGGCCCACCTTCGGCGTCTCGCGGACGACTGGCGTCTCGCCGACGATCGTGCCGTCCTCGAACTTCCACTCGCCGCCGTCCTTCACGAAGGTGGCGACCTCGTGGTGGTTGCAGAACTCGCCGTTCGCCGTGTAGGTGGCGCGGAACTCGACGACGCCGTCGCTGTCGCCCACGCCTCCGCGCTCCGTGCGCAGCACCTCGAGCCCGTGCCATTTCGCGGCACGGCTCCAGGCGAGGCTCTCCCTCTCGTTGAACTGCTCGCGGACAGCCTTGCCCGCGCTGTCGTACAGGAACTTTATGTGCTCCGTCACGTAGGCGGTGTAGCGAGCGCGCATAAGCGCCTCGGCGGTCGGCGCCTTGGCGCCGTCGTCAAGTATCGGCCCGCAGCATTCGCCGTAGGCCTTTCCTGAATTACATGGGCATTTGTCTTCTTTGTTCATGGTGTTTCCAATATTTTACCACACACAAGGCCAAAATGAGAAGCAGAAAAGCGCAGGCAAGCGGAACGTCACCGACGGCGACATAGATGGTATTCGATGAAGAATCGCGTTTAACGCCAATGTTTTCACACATTTCGCCCTCTGCGTCCACCAATGGCCGCCCTGACGGATCAGTGAGCCACTTCGCCGCGCCTGACGGCTCGACGATCCCAGTGACGCCCGAGTTGCCGACGCGCACGACTGGGAGCCCCGTCTCGACCGCCCGCGCCACGGCCTGCCACGCATGCTGCATGGCCTCGCAAGAGTTTGCGAACCAGCTGTCGTTCGTGACGAACACAAGGACCTGCGCACCCATCTGCGCCAGCCTGCGCATCTGCGCGGAGTCGGTGTCCTCAAAGCATATAGCGGGGCCGAGCTTCACGCCCCTGAAGTCAAGGACCTTCAGCTCGCCGGGAGTGCAGCTGCCGACAGGCGCGAGCGACTTCAGGGCGGGGAACAGCTCGTCGCCGGGGATGTACTCTCCGAACGGGACGAGGTGGACCTTGTCGTAGACCTGCATGTCCTTCGCCGCGGCGTCGCGGAGATAGAGCGCGGCGGAATTGTAGAGCCTGC
>Ga0310695_10012240_pt1 | contig 12065 bp, 11 predicted proteins | sample RumenRJG_04DNA_FD_203882 | JGI IMG/M metagenome (GOLD analysis project Ga0310695, IMG submission 203882) | Bovine rumen microbial communities from Lethbridge, Alberta, Canada - RJG_04 (v2) (version 2) | ecosystem: Host-associated > Mammals > Digestive system > Stomach > Rumen | place: Canada... | reverse complement strand
AGCGACTTCTATGCCGTCATGGGCGACCTGCTCCATCAGAAGGGACTGGCACGTGAGGCCTTCGAGGCTTACGACTCCTGCCTGCAATGGAAGGACGACAACATCATGTGCATGAACAACTATGCCTACTACCTCAGCGAGCTGGGACAGCAGTTGGACAAGGCCGAGCAGATGAGCTACAAGACCATCAAGGCCGATCCTAAGAGCGCTACCTATCTCGATACTTACGCCTGGATCCTCTTCATGCAGGGGCGCTATGCCGAGGCTAAGGTCTATATCGACCAGGCCCTGCAGAACGACTCCGACAGCAGTGCCGTCATCATTGAGCATGCGGGCGACATCTATGCCAAGTGCGGCGACACCGGCCGTGCGGTGGAGTTGTGGCAGCAAGCACAGCAGATAGATCCGGAAAACAAGATACTGATCAGAAAAATCAAACGTAGAAAATACATTAGCAAATGAAAAAGTCAAGTTTACTGAAAGTCGCCGTCCTGGCAATGCCGCTGATATTCGCAGCATGCGGCTCCAAAAAGAAGGTCGTTACTGACGATAAGCCTGTTGTGGTGCAGGCCGGTCAGGCACAGTTCCTGCAGAAAGTGAAGGACAACGCACAGACAACGAAGTTCATCACGTCGAAGGTGAAGTTCAGTGTTGAGGTGGGCGCCCAGAACATCGCCCTGACCGGCAACCTGAAGATGAAGCGCGACGATGTCATCCGTCTGCAGCTCATGGCCTTCGGCTTTGTCGAAGCTGCCCGTCTGGAGTTCACCAAGGACTATGTGCTTATCATGGACCGCATCAATAAGCAGTACCTGAAGGCTCCCTATATGTCTATCGACTTCCTGCGTAACAGCGGTCTGAACTTCCATTCGTTGCAGGCACTCTTCTGGAACGAACTGTTCCAGCCCAACCGTACCGCTCTCAGCCAGGAAGACCTTCAGAAGTACAAGACCACTGAGGCTGGCGACGATGTGGTCATCAGTCTTGAGGATTCAAAGATTGACTACAGCTGGTTGGTCAATGAGAATACCGGCTTCATCAAGATGGCCAACATCTTGTATAAGGATCGTCTGAACGGCAACTCACAGCTGAACTGGGACTATGTCAACTTCGCTACGTTGGAGAGCAACAACACAAAGTTCCCCGACGATATGAACGTGACGCTGACGACCCAGAAGAAAGAGGTGAAGCTGAGAATCAAGCTCAACTACATCAAGCACGAGACCGACTGGGAGACGCGTACCGAGGTGTCAAACAAATATCGCGAGGTGTCTATCGACGATATCCTGCAACGTTTCATGGCCCTGTAATTCCGCATGAAGAAACTGCTCTGGCTGTTGACCGTCAGTTGTTGGCTGTTGGCCGTTACTGTTGCTCCTGCACAGACTCAGAAGTCTGCGCAGCGGAAGCCTGCGGCCACCCAGAAGACTAATAAGGCCAATGGGACTAATAAGACTAATAAGACAAATGGGACTAATAAGACCAAGAAGTCTAAGAAGTCTGCCAAGTCCCAGCCCACGGTGAAGGGTCTTCAGAATCAGCGTCAGCAGTTGCAGAAGCAAATTAAGGAGCAGGAGCGCAAGTTGCAGGCCAACCGCCAGAATGTGAAGAAGCGGCTTGAGAACCTGCAGATTATCAATACCGAGATTGCCGACAAACGCCGTACCATTGACACCATTCGTCACGACATCGGCGTGCTGAGTGGTAATATCAACACCCTGAACATTCAGATGGCGGTGTTGGAGAAGCGACTCAACGAGCGTAAGCAGAACTATCTGAAGTCGCTTCGCTATATGCACCGAAACCGCTCGCTACAGAACCAGCTGATGTTTATCTTCAGTGCCCAGAACTTCACGCAGATGTACCGCCGTTTGCGCTTCACCCGTGAGTATGCCCAATACCAGCGGGCGCAGGGCGAGGCCGTTATGCTGATACAGGAGGACATCAAGCAGGCCCAACAGGAACTCGCCGACAGCAAGCGTCAGAAAGACAACCTCCTCTCCCGTGGCGAACAGGAGAAGAAGAACTTGGAGGGCAAGCAGGCTGAGCAGCAACAGGTGGTGAGCACGCTACAGAAGGAGCAGAAGACCATCGAGAGTCTGATTAGCGAACAGCGAAAGAAAGACCAGGCACTCAACGCTCAGATAGAAAAACTCATTGCTGAGGAGATTGCCCGCGCCAAGGCTCGGGCTGAGGCCGAAGCGCGCGCTGAGGCTCAACGGAAAGCCGCCGAGGCCAAACGGAAGGCAGCTGAAGCTGCTGCCAAGAGGCGTGCCGAGGAATTGGCTCGTAAGAAAGCCGCCGCCGAGGCTGCCGCCCGCGAGAATGCCCGTCGCATCGCTGAGGCTAAGGCTCGTGAGGAACGTGCCAAACAGCAGGCCTTGGCTGCTGCTAAGAAGAGTGCCGAGGAGAAGGCTGCTGCCGAACGTGCCGCTCGCGAAGCTGAAAATGCCCGTCGCGAGGCAGAACGTCGTGCTGCCGAGGAAGCCCGTGCACATGAGCGCGAGGTGGCTGAGGCGAAGAAGCGTGAGAGAGAGGAGCGAGAAGAGCGGAGAGAGAATAGAGGAGAGAGAATAGAGGAGAGAGGAGAGAAGAGGGTGCGCGAGACGTTCACCGTGTCAACCGAAGACCGTCGGCTGAGTGGTAACTTTGAGAGTAACCGTGGCCGTCTGCCCATGCCCATCACTGGCCTCTATCGCATCGTCAGCGGCTTCGGCCAGAATGCCGTCGACGGTCTGAAGGGCGTGCGACTCGACAACAAGGGCATCAACATCAGGGGACAGGCTGGAGCCCAGGCACGTAGCATCTTCAGTGGCGAGGTCTGTGCCGTCTTCAATATCGGCGGCGTCATGGGCGTGATGGTGCGTCATGGCAGTTATATCTCCGTCTACACCAACCTGTCAAGTGTTGCCGTGCGTCGCGGACAGCAGGTCAGTGCCCGTCAGGCGTTGGGCGCCATCAATTCTGAAGGCATTCTCCATTTCGAACTGCGCCGCGGCTCAACACCCCAGAACCCAGCCCGTTGGTTGGGACGGTAATCTATAGTCAAGCGGGGCGACCTTTTGGCTGAATTTTTGTAATTTTGCTAACAAGTTGGCGAAATTACTCCGTCTCGGAAGAAAAAACAAATGATTTGTTTTGTTCTTCGCTTGACTTTTCGTAACTTTGTGGGCGAAATGGACTATACGATAAACGTCAGAGGGCGGCTGCTGGACCTCAGCGAGCCTCGGGTGATGGGCATACTGAACGTTACGCCCGACTCGTTCTATGCCGACAGCCGTCAGCAGACAAAGGCTGAGATAGCCCGGCGGGCCGCACAGATTGTGGCCGAAGGTGCCGACATCATCGATATTGGCGCCTGTTCGACACGTCCCGGCAGTCAGCCCGCCACGGAGGCGGAGGAGATGGAACGGCTGCGGTTAGCACTCGACATCGTGCGCCGCGAACAGCCTGACGCTGTAGTGTCGGTCGACACGTTCCGCCCTGACGTGGCAGCAATGGCGGTCAAGGATTTCGGTGTCGACATCATCAACGACGTCTATCCCTCGACGGAGATGTTCCGTATGGTCAGTCGCTTACGCGTACCTTATATAGAAATGTCGTCGAAGCCAACATTGCGCGAGATGCTGTTGGAGTTTGCCGAATGGGTACAGCTGTTGCGCGACTTCGGACAGAAAGACATCATCCTCGACCCGGGCTTCGGCTTTGGCAAGACTTTGGAGGAGAATTACACCGTACTGCAAGACATGGAGCGGCTTCAGGTGATGAAACTGCCCGTGCTAGTGGGCGTCTCGCGCAAGTCGATGATTTGGCGACTGTTGGGAACATCGCCTGAGGAAGCGCTGAACGGCACGACCGTGCTCAACACCGTCGCCCTGCAGAAAGGTGCCAACATCCTGCGCGTCCACGATGTCCACGAGGCTGTGGAATGCGTGAAAATCGTCCAACAAATAAATTGGACTCGAGCTTCTTGCCTTGCAAGCGACCAAAGGTCGAGCGGCTCGCTTCTCTAAACAAGAAATTGTAAATCGTCAAATAGTAAATAAAATTGTGTTTTTCGAATTCGGGCTAAAAGACATTATCGACATCCTGGCAGTAGCGCTGATGCTCTACTACATCTACCGCCTGATGCGCGACTCACGCTCACTGAACGTGTTTATCGGCATCTTGGTGTTTGTAGTCATCTGGATTATCGTCTCGCTGATGTTGGAGATGCGCCTTCTTGGCACCATCCTCGACAAGCTGGTGTCGGTAGGCGTCATTGCCCTCATCGTGCTGTTTCAGGAGGATATACGCAAGGTGCTTTACAACTTAGGTGCCCACCAGCGTATGCGCCGGTTGTCAGAGCTGTTCACGACGAAGAAGACCCGCGAGAAGAAAAAGAAAGATCTGAAGCAGGACATCATGCCTGTGGTGATGGCCTGCATGAACATGGGACGTAACAAGGTGGGAGCGCTGATTGTCTTTGAGCGTACCATGCCCTTGGACGACGTCGTCAGCACGGGCGACCGCATCGAAGCTAACATCAACCAGCGGCTGATAGAGAACATTTTTTTCAAGAACTCGCCGCTGCACGACGGTGCCATGATCATTGCCCAGCACCGCATCAAGGCCGCCGGCTGCATCCTGCCCGTCAGCCACGACTTAGACATTCCCAAGGAACTGGGTCTGCGCCACCGCTCGGCAATGGGCATCTCGCAGGAGAGTGACGCCCTGGCTATCGTCGTCAGCGAAGAGACGGGCGCCATCTCGGTGGCTGTCCACGGTGAGTTCCACCTGCGGCTCTCGGCGGAGGAGTTAGAGAGTGTCCTGACAAAGGATTTGGATTAACAGGTCACTCCGTAAAGGTTTTCACTTAATTTTCTGAAAAATACGCCGAAGAGTTGCCGTGTTCAGATTAATTTTTGTACTTTTGCAGTCAGCAATTATTTATACCTAATTTAATATAAAGAACAAACTATGGATTTATTAAGTCAAATCGTTGCGCGTGCCAAGAGTAACAAGCAGCGCATCGTGCTCCCTGAAGCTGAGGAGGAGCGTACACTCTGTGCAGCCGACCGTGCGTTGGCCGACGACCTTGCAGACATCATCCTGATTGGAAACCCCGAAAAGGTGGCTGCCCTGGCTAAGGAGAAGGGCCTGCAGAACATTGGTAAGGCAACCCTCATCGACCCCGAGAACTACGAGAAGAGCGAGGAATTGGCTGAGAAGCTGGCCGAGATCCGTAAGTCGAAAGGCATGACCATCGAGGAGGCTCGTAAACTGATTAAGAACCCGCTGTACTTAGGCTGTATGATCATCAAGACCGAAGGTGCCGACGGTCAGATCAGCGGTGCGCTGTCAACGACGGGCGACACCCTGCGTCCCGCCTTGCAGATCATCAAGTGCCAGCCCGGCATCACCTGCGTCAGCGGCGGTCTGCTGCTCATCTCGAAGCAGAAACAGTATGGTGAGGACGGCGTGCTCGTCGTGGCCGACGTGGCTGTGACGCCGATGCCCGACGCAGCCCAGCTCTCTCAGATTGCTGTATGTACGGCACAGATGGCAAAGGCCGTGGCAGGTTTCGAGGATCCCCGTGTGGCCATGCTGAGCTTCTCGACGAAGGGCTCTGCCAAGCACGAGGTTTGCGACAAGGTGATTGAGGCTACCCGTCTGGCCAAGGAACTGGCTCCCGACCTGAAGATTGACGGCGAGCTGCAGGCTGACGCCGCCCTTGTGCCCTCCGTCGGTGCCAAGAAGGCTCCCGGCTCTGACATCGCCGGCAAGGCTAACGTTCTCGTGTTCCCGAACCTCGAGGTAGGCAACATCGGCTACAAGCTGGTGCAGCGCCTGGGCGACGCTATCGCCATCGGCCCTGTGCTGCAGGGTATCGCCCGTCCGGTGAACGACCTCTCTCGCGGCTGCTCGGTTGACGACATCTACTATATGATTGCCATCACCGCCTGCCAGGCTATGGATGCCAAGAAGTGAAGAGTGAAGAATGAAGAGTGAAGAGTGAAGAATTTGCTGCCGCCATGATACATTACAACAGGGAAGGTGGACCGTTGCATACTAAGAGTTATGCTTTTGCTGTCAGGACTGTGAATATGTTCCTGCATTTCTCAAGCAATGACTGGAAGTTACAGACGATTTACAAACAGGTGCTTAAATCTGGTACCTCTATTTCCGCAAATGTTCATGAGTCGGAATTTGCACAAAGTCCCTCTGACTTCGCTTCAAAACTTCATATCGCTCTTAAAGAAGCTAATGAAACCATGAATTGGCTGAATCTACTTCACGATACCAATATCTTGGACGATAAAGCGTACGAGAGCATGGTAACTGATTGTAGTGAGGTGATGGCCCTGTTGGTTTCATCAATCAAGACAATAAAAAAGAATAACCAATTAAATCATTGAGTGGAGAGTGGAGAGAATGAAAATGCGGTAGCAAATTCTTCACTCTTCACTCTTCACTCTTCACTTATTATTATGAAAATATTAGTTTTAAATTGCGGTTCGTCCTCTATCAAGTACGCTCTGTACAACATGGACGATAAGAGTGTGATGACCAGTGGCGGCGCTGAGCGCGTTGGCTTGGACGGTGCTTTCGTAAAGGTGAAGCTGGCCAATGGCGAGAAGAAACAGATTATGCACGACATCCCCGAGCATACCGAGGGCGTGAAGTTCATTTTCTCACTGCTCACCGACCCCGAGATTGGCGTCATCAAGTCGCTCGACGAGATCGACGCCGTGGGTCACCGTATGGTGCATGGCGGCGAGAAGTTCAACAAGAGCGTTATCCTCACCGACGAGGTGCTGAAGGCCTTCGAGGAGTGCTCTGACCTGGCTCCGCTGCACAACCCTGCCAACCTGAAGGGTGTGAACGCCGTGAAGGAGCTGATGCCGGGTCTGCCCCAGGTGGGCGTCTTCGACACCGCCTTCCACCAGACGATGCCCCCGAAGGCTTATATGTATGCCATCCCCTACGAGCTGTACGAGAAGTACGGCATCCGTCGCTACGGTTTCCACGGCACCAGCCATCGCTATGTCAGCGCCCGTGCCTGCGAGTTCCTGGGTATTCCCGCCGAGGGCACGAAGATGGTGACCTGCCACATAGGTAACGGCGGCTCTATCGCTGCTGTCGTCGACGGCAAGTGCATCGACACCTCTATGGGTCTCACCCCGTTAGAGGGTCTCGTCATGGGTACCCGTGCCGGCGACATCGACGGCGGTGCTGTGACGTTCATCGAGAAGAAGCTTGGCCTCGATGCCGACGGTATGTCGAACCTGCTGAACAAGAAGAGCGGCGTTGCCGGTTTGACGGGTGGCTCTTCTGATATGCGCGACGTGGAGAATGCTGCCAAGGCTGGCGACGAGCGCGCCCAGCTGGCTCAGGACATGTACTTCTACCGTATCAAGAAGTACATCGGTGCCTACGCTGCCGCCATGGGCGGTCTCGATGTCGTCGTCTTCACCGCTGGTGTCGGCGAGAACCAGATTGGTATGCGCTCCGCTGTCTGCAAGGACATGGAGTTCCTCGGCATCAAGTTCGACGAGGCGAAGAACAACGTCCGTGGCGAAGAGGCCATTATCTCCGCTGACGACTCTAAGGTAAAGGTCGTTGTCATCCCCACCGACGAGGAGCTGATGATTGCCACCGACACGATGAACCTTCTGTAAAGAATACTATCCCCACATCTCCTGCAACACCCCGAGCGAACGTAGCTCGGGGAACGCAGGGAGGTGGATACGGTAATAAGCAAGTGCTATTTCGATGAGTCGGCCACGGTCGTGGCGCGACATCTGAAACAGGTGCATCGTCGCATAGTCCATACGCATCATCAGCTGTACCTTCTCGGCCTCCTGCGGTTGCAGGATGTCACGGTGTACAGGCGGCTCCTTACAGAAGGTACTGGCGCGCAGGTCGAAATAGCTTCCTTCGGCATAACCATCTAAATTCGGGAAGAAGCCCAGGAAACGGGCCAGGCGCATGACGAACACCAAGTGGAAGTTGGCGACATGCCCCTCAGCACCGTCTAACCATTGCAGACTACTCACCACATAGTTGAACAGCGGCGCGTTCTGCTGCTCGCCTTTCAGGGCGTGATACAGGAATTCTGCTAAGAAGAGCGTCACCGACAGCTTCACCGGCTCCGTCTGTAGCGACGGCAGTGGCGTCAGAATGGCTGCACTGGCCAGCTTCTGCAATTGCAGGCGCGGCCTTACGTCGACCTCGATGCTGAGCAACGTCAGCGGCTGGAAGAACTGCTTTTTCATCCGCCCCTTCGACGACTTCGGCAGAGGCACGGCAAACGACAGCCGCCCGTGTTCACGGGTGTACATATCCACTATCATCCGTGTCTCGCCATACTTGAACGCATGTAGCACAACAGCCTCTGTCTTCGTCAACATACGTGCAAAATTACAAAGAAAAGCAGAAAGCAAAGAACAAAATCAGGTCAAATCTTGCAAAAAGATGTTAAAAAGACAACGGCGGCAGCAAATTCTTCACGCTTCACTCTTCACTTTTCACTTTTTTTCGTACCTTTGCACCCGCTTTTTAGCGCCGGTCCCTTCGTCTATCGGTTAGGACGAGAGATTTTCATTCTCTAAAGAGGAGTTCGACTCTCCTAGGGACTACCACTGCTAAATCTGTCATCTGCACAGCCAAGTGCTACCCACGGGTTGGGGATAAGGTGGCGGAGGGCTCAGTAGAGTCAGCCCGGGCAGTCCTCGCGACACAAGACCCTCAGGCTTTAGCACTAAACACTAAACATTAAACATTAAACAAAAAAATGGCAAACCACAAATCATCTGTGAAGAGAATCCGTCAGGAGAAGAAAAGAGCACTTCACAACAAGTATTATGCAAAGACCATGCGCAACGCCGTCCGCAAGCTGCGCGCTATGACGAACAAGGACGAGGCAGCCGCTCTGTACCCGAAGGTTCAGAAGATGCTCGACAAGCTGGCCAAGACCAACATCATCCACAAGAACAAGGCCGCCAACCTGAAGTCGAGTCTCTGCATTCACATCAACAAGCTGGGCTAAAACAGAATAGTACCCAAGCATACAAAAGCCGTATTTCACATCTGTGGAGTACGGTTTTTTTTGTGTTTTTTTTGCACATAAACTTCGTTTATCTGCACGATTTTTTGTAATTTTGCAGCCAAATAGCAAATAAAGCAAAAATGACAGAAGAACTTATGCAGCAGGAGCAGGAAAACTACTCCGCGAGTAACATTCAAGTGCTTGAGGGACTGGAAGCTGTCCGCAAGCGCCCCGCCATGTATATTGGCGACATCAGTGAGAAAGGACTCCACCATCTGGTCAACGAGACTGTCGATAACTCCATCGACGAGGCCATGGCCGGTTTCTGTACCCATATCGAGGTAACCATCAACGAAGATAACTCCATCACCGTCGAGGACAATGGCCGCGGTATCCCCGTCGACGAGCACGAGAAGATGCACAAGTCGGCCCTCGAGGTCGTCATGACCGTGCTTCATGCCGGTGGTAAGTTCGACAAGGGCTCCTACAAGGTCTCCGGCGGTCTGCACGGCGTCGGCGTCAGCTGCGTCAACGCCCTGTCTACGCACATGCTGTCGCAGGTCTACCGCAACGGCCACATCTACCAGCAGGAGTACGAGAAGGGCAAGCCCCTCTACGACGTGAAGATTGTCGGCGATACCGACCGCACCGGTACACGCCAGCAGTTCTGGCCCGACGCCACCATCTTCACCACCACCGAGTATAAGTACGACATCATCGCCCGCCGTATGCGTGAGCTGGCCTATCTGAACGCCGGCATCACCATCACGCTCACCGACCTGCGCCCCGACGAGGAGGGCAACCTGCGCCAGCCTGAGGTGTTCCACGCCAAGGAGGGTCTGGCCGAGTTCGTCCGCTACGTCGACCGTCACCGCACATCCATCATCGGTGACCCTATCTGTCTGAAGACCGAAAAGGACGGCGTGCCCATCGAGGTGGCTCTGCTCTACAACAGCGACTACAGCGAGAACATCCACTCTTACGTCAACAATATCAACACCATCGAGGGTGGTACCCACCTGACGGGTTTCCGCATTGCCCTGGCTCGCACATTGAAGAAATATGCCGACGAGGACGACCAGCTGCGCAAGCAGATTGAGAAGGCCAAGATTGAGGTGGCACAAGACGACTTCCGCGAGGGTCTCACCGCCATCATCAGCGTCAAGGTGGCCGAACCGCAGTTCGAGGGCCAGACGAAGACGAAGTTAGGCAACTCTGAGGTCAACGGAGCCGTACAGAAGGCCGTTGGCGAGGCAATGACCAACTACCTGGAGGAGCACCCGAAGGAGGCTCACATGATTTGCGAGAAGGTCATCCTTGCCGCCACAGCCCGTATCGCCGCCCGCAAGGCCCGCGAGAGCGTGCAGCGCAAGAGTCCGATGACGGGAGGCGGTCTGCCCGGCAAGCTGGCCGACTGCTCGAAGAAAGACCCGAAGGAGTGCGAGATTTTCCTCGTCGAGGGTGACTCCGCAGGCGGCAGTGCCAAGCAGGGCCGTCACCGTGAGTTCCAGGCCATCCTGCCCCTCCGCGGTAAGATTCTTAACGTCGAGAAGGTGCAGTGGCACCGCGTGTTCGAGTCTGAGTCGGTGATGAACATCATCCAGAGTATCGGCGTCCGCTTCGGTGTCGACGGCGAAGACTCCAAGGAGGCCAATATCGACAAGCTGCGCTACGACAAGATTATCATCATGACCGACGCCGACGTCGATGGCTCGCACATCGACACGCTGATTATGACCCTCTTCTACCGCTTCATGCCGCAGGTCATCCAGGGCGGACACCTCTATATCGCCACACCGCCGCTCTATAAGTGTACGTTCAAGAAGGTCAGCGAGTACTGCTATACCGAGCAGCAGCGTCAGGCCTTCATCGACAAGTATGTTGCTGGCGACGAGAACGCCTCAGGCTTCCACACCCAGCGCTACAAAGGTCTGGGTGAGATGAACCCCGAGCAGCTCTGGGAGACGACCATGAATCCCGAAAACCGCCTGCTGAAGCAGGTGACCATCGAGAATGCTGCCGAGGCCGACGAGATTTTCTCCATGCTGATGGGCGACGACGTAGAGCCGCGCCGACAGTTCATCGAGAAGAACGCCACCTACGCCAATATCGACGCATAAAAACAGTGAAGGGAAGCCCGCAGGCTTCCCTTCACTATTCTCAGGCTGCAAAGCAGCTCGTTACCCCGATGGCCGTGGCAATGGCCGTCAGCACGTTAATCGCAATCTGGATGATGAGTTTCCACGTCTCTTTCTTCACGATAGTGATAAATTAAACATTAAACATTAAATATTAAACAGGGGTGGGTTGGCTCCCCTCCTTCGGAGGGGCGGGGGAGGCCCCTTACGGCTCCTCTTCCTCCTCGGGCTCGGGCTGCGGACGCTCGGCGTCGCGCAGGCTCTCGGCCAGCGAGGTGTAGGCCAGGTCGCCGGCCTTGTTCAGCTCGGCACGGGTGAAGTCGCCGGTAGCCGTCACCGACAGGCGGATGTTCTTCACGTGCTTGCCCAGCTCGTAGGCCAGGTAGCTGTTGGCACCCTTCGACTCCACCTGACACTTGATGATGGCCAGGTTGTCGAGCTTCACGGGCTTGCCCTCCAGGGCCAGCTCACGGATACACTTCACCATGTTCGTCAGGATGCCGATGATGAGGCCGGTCTCGTAGGGTGAGTTGTGGTCGTGCATGTGCTGGGCCAGCTTCTCGATGCTCATAGGCTTGTCGTTCTCCACGCGGCCGTAGATCATGCCGTAGCCCTTAGAGGTGGTCATCTTGTTGCGATACAGATTCAGTTTCAGTGACATAATGTTGTTCCTTTCTTTTTTTAATGGGTTAATACTTGTGTTTGTGTGTGTGACTTCAGCGCTTTTGTCGGGTGCAAAGGTACGGCGAAAATCGCACACTCGCAAGGAAACCGCGGGGGCTGGCGGAATCCTAAAGTTACAACATTCTGTCTGTCAACGTATTACAAAGCCTCTTTCTGAGGACTGTCGTAACAGATCAGAGAACCGTCACCTGATCTACGAAAGTTTTATAACG